>JACCDL010273772.1_pt1 | contig 21028 bp, 20 predicted proteins | sample 7441931 | NCBI WGS metagenome assembly JACCDL01 (sample SAMN15323437, study PRJNA562643) | freshwater metagenome | isolation source: river surface water | place: USA:Blue River Watershed | collected 2017-08-16 | reverse complement strand
GGCAACAACCGATGGCACTAACGATTCTTTGGAGCATCACAAAGCTCTCGGAAGCACTTCGCTAAAGGGGAGAGTAATTCCCACGTTCCGCCCAGATGATGTCAGCGACCCCGAACGCACAGATTGGTTATCCGCGCTTTTAGAGCTCGAGAAGAGTAGTGAGATCACAATTAATTCCTTTGCTGATTTACGGTTGGCGCTGCGTGCTGCGCGCGATCGATTTATCGCTCATGGAGCAAAAGCTACCGACCATGGGATGCCCTCAGCCTTTACCATCGAATTAGCCGAGAGCGAAAAAGAAGCGTTGTTTACACGTCTTCGAAAAGTTGGAGCTACTGCTCAGGATGCCGAATTATTCCGAGGCGTGATGCTCATGGAGCATGCGCACATGTCATCAGAAGATGGCCTAGTAATGCAGTTACACCCGGGCGCTCTGCGAAACCATGCTCCAGCAATTTTGGCCAATTATGGAACAGATCGAGGATTTGATATCCCGGTGCGGACTGAATTTACTCGAGCCCTGAAACCGCTTCTAGATAAATTTGGCTTTGCAAAGAATTTCAGGTTAGCGCTCTTTACGCTTGACGAATCTACGTACTCGAGAGAATTGGCGCCAATTGCGGGAGCTTATCCATCAGTCCGATTGGGTCCGCCCTGGTGGTTCCATGACAGCCTCAACGGAATGCGTCGTTGGCGCGATGCAACAGTTGAAACTGCTGGTTATTTAAATTCCATCGGGTTTATTGACGATACCCGCGCCTTTTTATCCATACCGGTTCGACATGATGTTGCCAGGAGATTCGATGCTGGATATTTAGCTGATCTAGTCATGAAGCAAAGAATTACTGAAAGCGATGCGCATTTTCTTGCCGCACAAGTTGCCTACCATCTTTCGAAAAATTTCTTCAACCTATGAACTCACTCGAGGCGTCTTATCAACGTTCGGGGCGACATTTCGGCGTCATCCACTTTGGTTTAGGTGCTTTCCATCGTGGACATCAGGCGGTGTATTTCGATGACGCTCTCCGTAATGGTGTGGGTGAGTGGGGAATTTACGGAATCTCTCCACGCAGCTCCACAGTCACCGATCAATTAAGACGACAAAATTTTCTGTACACGATTAATGAACGCCAAGGTGTAACGCAGAAGCCACGTATTGTTTCTTCAATTTTCGACGGCTCATTATTTGAATCGGAGAATCCAGCTTTAATTGAAGCTGCACTCTCGTCGGAGTTAAAGATGATCACAGTTACCGTAACCGAAAAAGCTTATGTAGCTGGTCTTGATCAACGTTCCATGCCCAATAGATTGCTCGATCTCTTAAATATTCGGTTTAGACAGGGATTAACAGCGCCAACGCTTATCTCATGCGATAACTTGCCTGAGAATGGCTCGTTCTTACGTAATGTGTTGCTCCAAAGCGCCAGTGAGAGAAAGTTGGAACGTGAATTTCAAAACTGGGTAGCGGCGCTGGCGATCCCGGATTCGATGGTTGATCGAATTGTGCCCGCTATTACTCCGACCGCCATCGATGAGTTTGCGCGAGAGTTCGGATATCGCGATGAGTCACTTATATCGACAGAGCCATTTCGCCAGTGGGTAGTCGCTACGCATTCGTCACCCGTTAACTTGAGTGAATTGGGTATTGAGGTGTCAGATGATGTAGTTAGTTATGAAAAAATGAAATTACGTCTATTTAATGGCGCGCACTCCAGCACTGCGTACTTCAGTCAGCTCTCCAATGTGGAGTATGTGTACCAAGCAATGCACATTCCTGCGTGGCAGGGTTTTACCGAAGAATTACAGAAGGAACTTACTTTCTCTTTCACGCCCCCATCGGGAGTTGATCTGGCAATTTATAGCGACTTGGCAAGATCGCGGATTGCCAATAGCGCGGTAGCGCATCGCAGTGCACAAATTGCAATGGATGGCTCGGCCAAGTTGCCGCAGAGGTTATTTAAAGCCATCAATGCTCTCGCTCAAAAGAACAAACCGCGAGAGCGAGTAGCGTTTGCCATAGCGCTTTGGATTAAATTCTTAGAGAGTGATTTACCACTAGTTGACCCGTTAGCGATTGACCTAAGAGATCGAGCGCGACGGCTCGAGCCGGTTGCCTCTGTTATGCAAACTCCAGGTCTCCGCGATCCAGTTCTTGAATCAGAATGGATGTTGATTGATGCACATCTCAAGCAAATGACGAGATATGCGCCAATCGAAATTGTTGGTAATTTTTAAGTAATTTAATTTACAGAGTTGAACCGTAAAGTCGCGAGAGGTTAAATTCTCGGTGGCCTCCAACTTCAGCGGCAGGCAATTTTCCATTGGCGACAGCGATGATTTCATTAAAGATTCGCGCTCCAACTTCAACGACCGTTTCGGTTCCATCGGCAATTGTTCCGGCATTAAGGTCAATTAAGTCTGGCAGTGCGGTCGCCATCTCTGTATTTGTAGCAACTTTGATTGTCGGAATCACAGCTGAACCCGTTGGTGTGCCACGTCCTGTCGTGAATACGGTGATATTCACATCTGAAGCTGCAAAGCCAGTGAGTTGTTCAATGTCATGGCCTGGCGTATCCATGAAATACAGCCCTGGCTCTGTAGGGATGTGGGCGTAATCGAGAACGCCAGTGAACGGAGCATTTCCTGCTTTTTTAGCCGCACCTAGTGATTTCTCTTCTAAGGTTGTTAAGCCACCCTCAATATTTCCACGGCTTGGTTGTGCGCCTCGGATATCAATTCCTTCATAAGAAATGGATTGTTCATATCTAGCGACTACATCAATGATGGCCTGACCAACCTCTGGCGTTTTCGCACGAGCAGCCAGGAGATGTTCGGCGCCAAGTATCTCCATCGTTTCAGCAAGAATTGAAGTGGAACCTAATTCGACTAAACGATCGCTGGCAACACCTAAAGCAGGATTAGCGGTAATACCTGAATATGCATCAGATCCACCGCATTCAAGCCCTAGGACCATCGCGCTCCATGGAGCTGGAATGCGTTTTTCTGAAGCGACAAGCGGGAAGACTTCAGAGACTGAACTGGCCACTTCGCTCTGTAAAGCGTCGAAACTTCCCGCCTCTTTCAAGGTTAGGTAAGCAATTGGCATCTCTCGATGCGCCCGCGCACGTTGCACAATTTCATTCTCCGCCTCAGTGCCAATACCCACAACGATCGTTGCGCCTACATTTGGGTTAACAGCAAAACCAGAGAAAACGCGACGGATTCGATCCCAATCGGCATCAACTTCACCGCTCCAATCGTGGGCGACAGCAGTGAGCACCGAGTTCGCTGGATGGTTCACTCGAACGTTCTCAACTAATTGATTCAAAGCGTTATGTAAGGGAAGTAGCAGGATGTAATTTCGAAAACCCCAGCGACCGTTGTTGCGCGGGAAACCCGTCAATTCAGTATTGGTAGCCATTTATACGCTCCGCACCATACGGGGCACGACGATATCGCCAACTTTTTTCGATTCAGATTTACTCTTTTCGCCATTGGCAACGTTAATTACCTTTTGAAGTAACTCTTGCGCACTTACTGAATGAAGCTCATCAAATTCAGAGGCGAGCGCTTGGTGAAGTGGTGATCGCTCGTTAGCAACAGTAATGACTGGAATTAGCGGCAGACCAGTTGGTGGTTGATTGGCATCGGGGAAAGAGAGGATTACATGACATTTTCTCCGGATGAGTTCGGCAAAATTTCGTGCAGGTTCTCGTTGGGCGTTCGAGGCAAGAACCTTGTGCCCTGAATTCTCGGCCAAGAGTGTGAACTCACTTAGGAGGGAAGGATTAGGAAATCCTTCGATGCCAATGGTGAGGTGTTCCAGAGCTGTTCGCTGCGGAGCGCATGAATCAAGGAGTGCGCGCGCTGTAGCAATACTGGAATCGAGTGCGCCAGCCATACCGGCGCTCTCTTGGATTACGACATATTCCGTCTCTGGATAATTACTTGTGATGCTATCGGTGAGTTCGTTTCCTTGGATCGTCTCACAGCCCAATCCGAGCACGACCGTGGACTGGATATTTGGATGACCAGCGAGCGCTACAAAAAAATCATTTACTCCCGCTACATCAGGTCCAATGATTCCGCATCCATGCTGATGGGAAAATGTGACCCCACCAACCTGCTCTGCCACCTTTTTAGCTAGGTGGGTAGAGCAGACAACGGAGGGGAGTATCAATTGGTATGACCTGACTCCAATGCCACGTGAATTATTCGAGTAACCAGTGATCATTCTGCTCCCACTGGTTCAGTTGATACTCGATCGCCAATTACGTTATGAGTATGAACGTGCGTTCCACATTCAATGGCTTTATACGCATGGCCCATCCGTTCACCATATTTAATGATCGGGTCACCTTTGGCAATATCTGTGAGGGCGATTTTGTGACCGCGTGGAATTGCACTTCGCACCTTGAGAGGTTGAGTTAAATCGGATTGCGAAATTTCTTGACCAGCCTGGAGTTCTTGCAAAGCGATTGCAATGTTATCTCGACTATCGAGAAGTATCAGGACATTTGTTCTGGCCATAACGCGAAACTCTAGCGACTTATTTCACGAATACGTGAGGGTTCTGCTAGGTTTTCGCCAAGGTTAAGAGAATCAGTGGTAAGCCCCGGCTCGCTGATCGGCAACCCTCCACCGCGGTGGGGTGCTCCGGGTGATACCTGGCCAGAAATGGCAAGCGCGGGCCTTGACCCTTCATCACAAGGCCCGATTACCGGGCGCCAAGGTGGTGCTCGTGATGTGGGAAAAAGGAAGACGAGGGAAACGTGTTCAACGCGAATAACACAGTGAAGTTAAAGAAGAAATTTGCAGCTATTACATTGGCGCTCTTTGCGCTACTTCTAAGCAGTTGCTCAGAGAGCGCAAATGAAGCAGCACCTGCGGAGTCTGAGGCAGCCGCTGCAAGCACAGAGTGCACACCGGAAAGTCTCCAAACTCTCGAAGCAGGCACACTCACTATCGCAACAGGTGAACCAGCTTACGAGCCATGGGTTCTCAATGATGCTCCTGAAAAGGGAGAGGGTTTCGAAGCCGCCGTTGCTTATGCAGTTGCCAAGCAACTTGGTTATGAAGGCGATAAAGTTAAATGGGTTCGCACCACTTTTGACTCTGCAATCACACCGGGGCCAAAAACTTTTGATTTTAACATCCAGCAGTATTCAATAACTGACGAGCGAAAGAACGTTGTAGATTTCTCGAGCGCGTACTATTTCTCAAACCAATCAATTGTTTCCTATAAGGGAAGCAAAATTGAGGGAATCACAACTATCGCTGATCTCAAAGCAAAGGGTGCAGTCCTTGGCGCAGCAGTCGCCTCAACTTCACTCGATACTATTGAGCAACAATTTGGTCTTAAGGCGCAGGTTTTCAATGACAATGCTGCAGCTGTAGCGGCGCTGAAGAATGGACAAATTGATGGCCTGGTAGTGGATTTGCCAACTGCTTTCTACCTATCAGCTGTCGAAGTTCCTAAGGGAATTATTGTTGGCCAGGTTGAGAACCGTGATTCAAATGATCAAGGTGCAGGTCTATTGCTTGCGAAAGATAGCCCACTGACAAAGTGTGTAACCTCTGCAGTAGATGCAATCCGCGATAGCGGTGAATTGAAGACCATCACCGATAAGTGGTTGGCTAGCTCTGCTGGGGCGCCATACCTTTCTTAAGGTGTGACACTCACCAATAGATATGAGTCAAAGCAGTCAGGAGCAGGGCGCGTTCCAAAGGGGGCGCGCCCGCTCTCGTATTACGACGGAGTGGCAACCAAGCGAGCGAGAGCTCAAACGGCGGGAGTATCGTCGTAAAGCTGCAATCAAATACGGATTGATATCGGCGCTCTCAAGCGCCCTCGTACTTGGCACCTTGGTCGTAGTTCTAGTTACTTCACCAGGTTTTAAGAGCCTTTCGGATACCTTCTTTAACTGGGTTTATGGGGCAGAAGTTCTTCCGAAGATCCTGCTCGGTTTTATGACAAATGTTGTCCTCACCATTATTGCTGCCAGTTGTGTAGCGATTTTAGGTTTAACAATTGCGCTACTGCGTACATCACGATCGCCAGCTCTCACTCCATTCCGATTCCTTGCAACTATTTATGTTGATCTCTTTCGAGGCATTCCGATGATTTTGGTAATCCTCTTAGTTGGTTTTGGAATACCTGCGTTACGGATTAAGGGTTTAACCAATAACGTTCTCATACTTGGCACGTTGGCAGTCGTTATCACATATACGGCTTATGTAGCAGAAGTTTTGCGGAGCGGGATTTTGACAGTCCATCCAAGTCAACGAGCAGCTGCTCGCTCACTCGGTTTATCAAACTTTCAATCTCTTCGACATGTCGTCCTTCCGCAGGCGCTCCGACGAGTTACGCCGCCACTGCTTAATGATTTAGTTGCACTAATCAAGGACACAGGATTGGTGTCGATTCTCGGCGTAACCGATGCTGTGCGGGCAGCTCAGATTGCAAGTAGTAGATCTTTTAACTACACGCCATATGTGATGGCAGCGATAGTTTTCTTACTTGTGACTATCCCACTTACAAGATTTACCGATCGCGCTATGCGTCGAGCGATTGAACGACAGAATGCGCAAGGTTTGGCATGACTAAGAAAACCGCTCTACAAATCGACTCCGTGCGGAAATCTTTTGGGTCTGAACTCGTTCTTAATGAGGTCTCCTTTGAGGTACCAGAGCGGAGCGCAACCGTTCTAATCGGAGCGTCTGGATCTGGCAAATCAACGTTGTTGAGATGTATTAATCTCCTTGAAGGCATTGACGATGGGGCAATTCATTTAGATGGAGAAGAATTAACAAACCCTGAGATTGATATCGACAAGGCAAGACGTAAGATCGCGATGGTTTTCCAATCATTTAATCTGTTCCCGCATATGACGGTACGAGAAAACATCACGCTCTCGCCAACAATTGTGCATAAATTGAATAAAGATGAGGCCAACGATAGAGCTGAACGGTTGCTTAAGCGTTTTGGGCTCTTTGATAAACGAGATCAATTTCCCGATAGGTTAAGTGGGGGGCAGCAGCAACGAGTAGCAATTATTCGTGCCTTGGCGATTACCCCTCGCGTACTTCTTTTGGATGAAGTGACTTCTGCCTTAGATCCAGTTTTAGTGAATGAAGTTTTAAGTACAGTTAAAGAATTGAAAGAGGATGCAGAAACCAATATGACAATGGTGATTGCCACTCATGAAATGGGTTTTGCCCAGCAGGTGGGGGATCAAGTCTGTTTCCTAGATCGGGGAGAGGTTGTTGAACTTGGCACCTCCGACCAGGTATTGCAGGAACCGCGAGATGCGCGGACAAAAGAATTCTTACAGAAAGTACATGAAGCAGGGCGACTGTAATTGAACTTTTCAAACTTTGAAATAATTCCGGGCAGTCCAAATTCAAAAGTAATTCTTCACGTTCCACATTCTGCCCGAGAGATTCCTGAAGAAGTTCGTTCGGAGATACTTCTGAATGATCTGGAATTAGAGTTTGAATTAGACGAGATGACCGATGCGGACACTGACAAACTGACTTTTCGAGGAAGTGCTGCGGCGCAGGTTACTCCTTGGGTTTTTATAAACAGATTATCAAGATTGGTCGTGGATCCCGAGCGATTTCCGGATAATCGAGAAATTATGAACTCAGTCGGAATGGGAGCCATTTACACTAAAACCTCTTTGGGCACACAGCTACGTTTGCAGGATTTAGAGCGAGATAACCAACTGCTCGATAAGTACTTCCATCCATATGCTCTCGCATTTACAGATTTGGTGGTCGGCCGCCTCGATGCGGTTAAGAATGTAACCATTATTGATATTCATTCGTATCGATTGAAAGAGCATCTCAATGGCGTGAATAAGGGGCAGCGCCGTCCGCCAATTTGTGTAGGAACTGATTCTTTTCATACCCCTCAATGGCTTGTTGAAAGCGCTATTGCAGCTTTTACCTCTGCGGGTGGAGTATTTCTTAATGAACCGTACGCTGGAACATATGTCCCGATGAGATTTTATGAAAAAGAGCGCAACGTGAATTCGGTAATGATGGAAAATCGCGAGGATACTATTGCTGGCCAAGGCATAGAGAGAAGTGCTAGGGCTTTAGCCGTTTTAATAGATGGAATAGAGGCCAGAGGTGTACAGAGTGAATAGAAAATTACTTCTTACTTCGCTTCGGGTTCATCCTGCATGGTTTATTGCCGGATTAACTTTCTTAACTCTGATGGCAACGGCTGGTTTTCGGTCGGCCCCTTCGGTATTGATTCTTCCTCTTGAAGAGGCGTTTGGCTGGGGGCGTGATGGGATTTCTTTGGCAGTTTCCATCAATGTCCTTCTATATGGTCTGACTGCACCCTTTGCCGCCGCCCTCATGGAACGCTTTGGTATCAAGAGGGTAGTGATGGTTGCGTTGGCAACTGTAGGCAGTGGGGCATTGCTGACTGTTTTTATGAATTCTCTCTGGCAACTCCTTGCCTTATGGGGTTTTGTTGTTGGGATTGGTACCGGTTCTATGGCGCTGGTCTTCGCCGCTTCCATAGTGAATCGATGGTTTGTTGAGCGCAAAGGCCTAGTTATTGGAGCCCTTACCGCTGCCGCTGCGACCGGACAATTGATTTTTCTTCCAACATTGTCAACGTTTGCCATCACTTATGGCTGGAAGAGCGTCTCAATAACTGTTGGTATCGCTGCATTGGTGATGGTTCCTTTGATTTATATTCTTTTGCCAGAGCGACCTTCGGATATCGGAGTGCGACCATTTGGCGCTCAAGAGGATTGGCAGGCGCCTAGCCAGATAAAAGGAAATGCTGCCGCACTTGCAGTGAATACCTTGCGTGAGGCAGTTCGAGTGAAGAATTTCTGGTACCTAGTTATTTCGTTCTTCGTCTGCGGGTTATCAACTAGTGGGCTAATTGGAACGCATTTCATTCCTGCAGCTCATGATCACGGAATGATGGAAGTTGCTGCTGCAAGTTTGCTCGCGCTCATCGGAGTTTTTGATGTGGTGGGAACGCTTTTCTCTGGATGGTTGACCGACCGAATTGATCCTCGGAAATTACTCTTCTTTTATTATTTTCTCAGAGGCCTTTCGTTATTTCTACTGCCCTCTATCCTTTTTGCAACGGTACATCCATCCACTTTATTTTTTGTAATTTTCTACGGCCTTGATTGGGTAGCGACCGTTCCTCCCACAATCTTGCTCTGTCGAACAGTGTTGGGGCCAGAGCGCGCAACGGTTGTTTATGGTTGGGTTTTTGCCGCACATCAAATTGGGGGTTCGATTGCTGCCTTCGGCGCTGGGGTCGCACGCGTTAAATTTGGAGATTATGCAGCAGCTTTTTATGCAAGTGGCATTGCATGTTTACTTGTATCGTTATTAGTACTTCGCATTACCTATAAAAAGTAGAAACCCCCGGCGGTATGAGACGCCAGGGGTTTCTGATCTCGGGGATTTAAATATCGAAGTAGAGTTCAAACTCTGCTGGATGTGGGCGAAGTCGAACGTAATCAACTTCTTCCTTGCGCTTAAACGCAATCCAGGTATCGATGAGATCCTGAGCAAAGACGCCACCTTGGGTAAGGAAGGCGTGATCCTTCTCGAGATTATCGAGAACTTCACCGAGTGAACCAGGTACCTGCGGAATCGCTGCCGCCTCTGCACCTTCGAGCTCGTAGAGATCCTTATCAACAGGCTTCGGTGGCTCAATCTTGTTCTTGATTCCATCAAGACCTGCCATGAGCATCGCAGCGAATGCGAGATATGGATTGGATGATGGATCTGGGCAGCGGAACTCAATGCGCTTTGCCTTCGGATTAGATCCGGTGATTGGAATACGGATACATGCCGAACGGTTACGAGCCGAATAGACCAAGTTCACTGGAGCTTCATAGCCTGGAACTAAGCGGCGATAAGAGTTGACTGTCGGGTTGGTGAAGGCAAGAAGTGAAGGAGCGTGCTTGAGCAGACCGCCGATGTACCAGCGAGCCATGTCGGAGAGATCTCCATAACCTTCGCCCCAGAAGAGTGGCTTGCCATCTTTCCAGAGTGATTGGTGAACGTGCATGCCCGAACCGTTATCTCCAAAGAGCGGCTTTGGCATGAAAGTTGCAGTCTTGCCTGCTTACCATGCGGTGTTCTTGATGATGTATTTGAACTTCATCAACTCATCACCAGCACTTAAAATGTCAGTGAAACGATAGTTGATCTCCATCTGTCCTGCGGTACCAACTTCATGGTGTGAGCGCTCGACTTGTAGCCCAACTTGGCCAAGATTCATCACCATCTGATCGCGAAGATCTGCGAATTGATCAGTCGGCGAAACGGGGAAGTAACCACCCTTGATTCGAGTGCGATAGCCACGGTTAGGCGTGCCATCTTGGTCATATTCGATTCCGGTGTTCCATGCGCCTTCATAAGAATCAATGTGGTGGTATGCCTCATTCATTCCAGTCTTGAAGCGCACGCTATCGAAAACATAGAACTCAGCTTCTGGTGCGAAGAAGGCGGTATCTGCGATTCCAGTGGAACGCATGTACTCAACAGCCTTTGCCACGATGCCGCGTGGATCACGTGAGTAAGGAGTGTTATCTACTGGGTTATGTACGGAGAAGAGAATGACGAGCGTCTTCTCTTTTCGGAATGGATCGATAAATGCAGATTCAGGAACTGGTAGAAGTTTCATATCTGATTCGTGAATGGACTGGAAGCCACGAATGGATGAACCATCAAACATCAAACCTTCGGTAAAGACCGCATCATCAAAAGATTCTGCAGGCACATTGAAGTGGTGCTGAATGCCTGGTAGATCGATGAAACGAACATCGACAAGTTTTACATTCTCTTTCTTTATGTAGGCAAGTATTTCGCTTGCGCTTTTAAACATCTCTTCCTCCATTTTCATTCTCCCGAGCATTTACTCGCGAGGTTTGCTCATACAGGTGGATGAAGAGCCATTCAGCTTCAGTGATGAAGGGCGCTCCAACGAAACCTGAGGTTAGACCAAAGCCATGAAGGGGGAATAACCTCAATGTTTCGGGATTGTTTCCACTCTTCCAGCGACCCTTTAGGCTTGCGCCATGACTGGTATCGACCCCGCAGATTCAGGCGCTTCTGAGCGCCCCGAGGGCGGGCTCCGCCAGGCCTCCCTTGGAAGAAGGCTCTTCGCGCTCTGCCTCGATTGGCTCGCCTCCTCGCTGGTGGCACGCCTACTTGTTTCCGAGCAACAAATCTCTGGCTGGGTAACTCTGCTCGTTTTTTTCGCCGAGGTCGTTCTCTTTACAACGCTACTGGGCGGCTCCGCAGGTCAAGTCATTGTGGGGATTCGCGTGGTCGATATCGATACTGGTTTACGAATTGGCGTACTTCCAACAATTATTCGCAGCGCTTTAATTTGCTTAGTGGTTCCACCATTGCTGAGCGTTAATGGACGTGGCTTGCACGATCGCGCGGTGCGTTCAGTAACTGTTGTTAGCGTTTAGGAATCTTTCGCATATTAGGCATCGGCCCTTTAGGCATTGGCAATTTCATTCCACCCAGGGACTTCTCGCGAGCGCGCGCTTCACGTAGTTGAGATTTCGTTAATTTCTTCGGGAGCTTCTTTAAGTGTTTCTGCAGTTTTCGAAGGGGGATACGTCCCTCTTCATCACCCACTAGGACTTCATGAACGGGAACGCCGGAGAGGAAGCGCTCCATTTTGCGCCGTTCATCCGTCATCATGACGCGGACATTGTTACTTCCTTCACCAGTTATTACGACGCCTGCGCGCCCTAAACTTCTATGGACAAGATCTTGATTTCGAGCGACTTGAACTCCTGCCGTGGTTGTCCAACCTTTGCGAATCGACATCAATACGCTCGCTCCAGCGCCTGCTTGGCCAGCAATAGAATTGTAAGCAGCACCCTCTGCAATTCTCGAGAAACTAAAGAGCGTAATGATAAGTGCGAAGGGAATTGTCATCAGAGTGACATAAAGCGTGCGACCGAAGGCAACACCGAGGCCAACGCCAATCGTCATCGTTGAGAGAAAAATGAGGAGCAGGATAAGTGGCAAAAGCGGTCTAGCTTCCCGAGTAACCGAATAAGCCTGACGCAGAGTTTTTATCCACGCAGGTGTTTTCCTAGCTTTCTTTTCTTTTTTCTCTTTTTTCTCGCGCGCCATGGGCTAAAGGTTACCCTCTCTCGCTTTCAACTTCTGCCAATGTCGGTGCCCCTCCGCCAAGTCGAGCAGGGGCCCACCATTGTCCAAGATGGTTGTCGGGGTACTCCTCTTGGACTTTTTTCAGCAGTTGTTCCAGCGCACTTTTGATCTGAGCTTCCGCTTCCTCTACCTGAGTTTCCCGAGTGAAATGGAGCGCTTCTCCAATGTAAATAGAAATGGGAAATTTCTTCCGCCCAAAGTCTCGCTTCCGTCCTTTGGTCCAGATCCGCTGACTACCCCAAACGATGGTTGGCAAGATCGGGACATTGGCGCCAACCGCCAACCGTGCAGCACCGCTTTTCAATGATTTAATTTCAAAACTCTTTGAGATGGTCGCTTCGGGAAATATTCCGACAATCTCTCCAGCCTTCAGTGCTCGAAGGGCGGCAACAAAAGATGCTGAACCAGATTCTCTATCCACGCTAATGTGGTGCATGCCACGCATTAGCGGCCCCGCGATCTTATGATCGAAAATCTCCTTCTTCGCCATGAAGCGGACATACCTTTTCGCAGGGAGCGCCGCCATACCAGAAAGTGCAAAATCAAGATATCCAATGTGGTTAATTGCCATAACTGCGCCACCGGTGCGCGGAATACGTTCGGAACCCTTGATGGTGAATTTCAATCCGAGATAACGCCAAAATAGTCGAATCAGAACTACAACAAATGGATAGACCCGATCAGTCATGTGTAGCGTTCACTTTTTTAGCTTCACGCATTTGAAGAGCCTGTGCATATAACTTTCCAGCTCGGTAGCTCGAACGTACAAGTGGACCGCTCATGACACCGGAGAAACCTATCTCTTCAGCGAGTTTTGCTAGAGCAACAAATTCTTCGGGTTTGACCCATCGTTCAACGGGATGATGTTTAGCTGTCGGGCGAAGATACTGCGTGATAGTTATCAAATCGCATCCTGCCTCATGTAAATTCACAAGTGCTTCTTCAATCTCTTCTCGAGTTTCGCCCAAGCCGAGGATCAAATTCGATTTTGTGATTAAACCAAAATCTCTAGCCTGAGAGATAACATCTAAAGAACGCTCATATGTGAAAGCAGGGCGAATCTGTCGGAATATTCTTGGCACTGTTTCTAGGTTGTGTGCGAATACCTCAGGCTTAGCTGCGAAAACTTCTTTCAAAAGCTCTGGACGTGCGTTGAAATCAGGAGCGAGCATCTCGACACCACACCCAGGAACCATTTCGTGGATTTTGATAATAGTTTCTGCATAGAGCCAAGCGCCCTCATCTTCAAGATCATCGCGCGCTACACCAGTAACAGTCGCGTAACGCAACTGCATCTTTGCCACCGATTCTGCAACCCGTCTGGGCTCATCTCGATCTAGTGGAAGTGGTTTACCAGTATCGATGTTGCAGAAGTCGCACCGGCGAGTACAGACAGAGCCGCCAATGAGAAATGTTGCCTCGCGATCTTCCCAGCATTCAAAAATGTTAGGACAGGCCGCTTCTTGGCAAACAGTGTGCAGACCTTCTCCGGCAACAAGTGAGCGAAGGCTTGTGTATTCCGGACCCATTTTTGCTTTGGTCTTAATCCATTCAGGTTTCCGTTCAATGGGGGTTTGAGCGTTACGCGCTTCGATGCGAAGCAGGCGACGCCCTTCAGGAACGGGGGAGTTCATGCAATCACCTTTTCAAATTCTTTTTCCATTTCGAAAGCAACTATAGGGAGTACTTCGCCCACGGAAATTTCTCGGTTTAACTCTTTACTCATCGATGTGGTCACAACATCGGGAATCCCACATGGAATTATCTGTTCGAAGAAAGTTAAATCGGGGTTGACGTTCAGTGCGAAGCCATGTGTGACGATGCCTTTTGCCACTCGTATTCCGATAGCAGCAATCTTTCTCTTTCCCAACTCATCTTCGATCCACACACCCGAGTTCTCACAAATTTGAATTGCCTCTATTCCAAATTGATTCAGGGAGGCAATTAATGCCCGCTCGAGCGCTCGAACAAAATCTACGACCTTCGTTGGTTCTCTTAATTTCACGATGGGATATCCGACAAGTTGGCCCGGTCCATGCCAAGTGATTTTCCCTCCTCGGTCGACATCGATTACTGGGACACCATTTGATGGGCGATCTTCAGGCGCTGTCCGTCGACCAGCGGTGTAAACCGATGGGTGTTCAAGAAGTAGTAACGTCGAGGGCGCACCCTCGGTCAGGATTTTTTGGTGCAATTCATTTTGTAAAGCGATGCCGGCGCGGTACTCGATCAGCCCTACATTCTGGGTATGAACTCGAGTGTGGGTCGCTATCGCCATAGCCTTTAGCCTACCCAAGGCACGGGAATACGCCGTATTCCCCGAACGCGAGATAGAATTGAGCTCTATCGCCCTCTGTGGGGCGATTTCCATCCCGAACCCGAACCCGAACCTGAACTTGAACGCTGAGAGGACCTATTCCGCCATGTCGAGCCCAAATTCTCAAATCTCTGGAGCGAGCCCGTCCAATGGCGCTCAAACTCTCCGCGCTCGAAAAGGGCTATGGATCGCAATCGTGGTTGTCATTGGTTGGTTGGCTATCGGAGGCGTTTCAGGTCCGGTCTTTTCAAAAATTTCTACAGTTCAAGAAAATGACAATTCCGCGTTTCTCCCGGAAAGTGCTGAATCGACAGTGGCAAGTAAAATCACTGTTAAATTCTCTGACCAATCTTCAGATTTGCTGCCCACGCTGATTCTCTTTTTAGGCGAGCTTAACCCGACAACAAACCCAGAAGCTTTCGCTCAACTTAATAGCTATGCAGCATCGCTAGGTTCAAAATTTCTCCCCGAATCTAAAAAACCGTTGAGCACCTATTTCGCTCCCGGGACCCCATTGCAGGCAATTCCATCAGCAGATGGCAAGGCAGCGCTGATTAATGTCCAATTGAATTCCAAAATTGCCGGCGAGAACATCGAAGAAAAACCTCTACTGCCACTCATCATCGAATTCATACGAAGTGATTTGGAAAAGAACTTCGCAAGCAATGGTGTAGAAACACACGTCACTGGTGCCGGTGGCATCTTTGCCGACCTCTTTGGCGCCTTTGGGTCCATCGACACCAGATTGCTTTCAACTACTTTAATTGTTGTTGCCATCATTCTCATCATTGTTTATCGATCACCACTACTTTGGGTGCTGCCACTTTTCACGGCAGCAACTGCGCTGGGCTTTGCCACAATGATTGTGTATTACTTGGCCAAGGCAGAACTAATTGATCTCAACGCTCAAACTCAGGGAATTCTCGATGTACTTGTTTTGGGCGCCGCAACTGATTACGCGCTCTTGCTGATTTCTCGGTACCGGGAAGAGTTGCACCAATACCAATCTCGTTTTGTTGCAATGCGAGTTGCCCTTCGCGGTGTGGTAGAGCCAATTATCGCCTCGGGCTCAACAGTGATTGCTGGATTGATGGTGTTGCTACTCAGTGACTTGTCGAGCAATCGTGGGCTAGGCCCAGTAGGTTCCATCGGTATTGCCTGCGCAATGTTCGCTGCACTCACGTTGCTCCCTTCGCTACTTGTCCTCTTCGGTCGATGGATCTTCTGGCCGAAGAAACCTCGTTTCGATAGTGAAGACGAGAAGATGTCGGGACTTTGGGCAAAAGTTGGTGGCTGGGTCGATCGAAAGCCAAAACCAATCTGGATTAGCACTGCGCTGATGCTCATCATTTTTGCAGGTTTTTCCACCACTCTTAAATCTGACGGATTGGCACAAACCGATGCTTTCACAACAAAACCTGATTCAGTTATTGGATTAGCGAAGTTAGGAGAGCATTTCCCAAGCGGTGAGGGAACTCCCGTTGAGATTGTCGTCAAAGAAGCTGATTTGCAGGCCTCGATTTCAGCCATTTCGAAAGTGAATAATGTGGCATCGGTAGTGCCAGTTACGAAGTTTGATATGGCAACCATGTCTCCAACTAAAGAGGTAAAGGTTGTCGATGGTTCAGTACTGCTCTACGCAACGCTAGAAGTTGCCGCCGATTCCACTGAAGCAAAGAACACTATTCCGCTAATTCGTGAAGCAGCGAAATCAGTCAATCAAACGAGTTTAGTGGGCGGTCAGACAGCTATTGGGTACGACGTCGATCAATCTTCGCGCCGCGATAACCGAGTCATCATCCCGATTGTTCTCCTACTTATTGCTTTGATTCTTGGGCTCCTATTGCGGAGCATTTTTGCCGCAGGCTTGCTCCTTGCAACAGTTGTGCTCTCTTTCTTTGCCACACTTGGCGTCTGTGCTCTTGTCTTCGAACACATCTTTGGGTTCAAGGGAACGGATGCGAGCTTCCCGCTCTTCGCCTTCGTCTTCCTCGTAGCTTTGGGTATTGATTACAACATTTTCCTCATGACCCGAGTTCGTGAAGAAGCGAAGCGAATTGGGACAAAGGCTGGCGTCATTAAAGGTCTTACCGTCACAGGAGGGGTCATTACCTCCGCAGGAATTGTTCTAGCGGCAACTTTCGGCGTGCTCGGAGTTCTTCCCTTGGTTTTCTTAGCGGAATTAGGATTTGCAGTTGCCTTTGGAGTCTTGCTAGACACAATTGTTGTCCGCTCCTTACTTGTACCAGCGTTAGTGCGCATACTTGGCAAACGAATCTGGTGGCCTTCGAAGCTCTCGAAAGAGGGAATTGATTGAAAAATCTTCGCGCAGGATTAGTGGGCTATGGATTAGGTGGCCGGGTATTCCATGCTCCCTTATTAGTGGGGGCAGGTTTTGAAGTTGCCGCAATTCTCACCAACGCTCCCGAACGAATAGCAAACGCTCAAGGCGATTTCCCAACTGCGAAAATTGTTTCGACTATGGAGGAGTTGCTCGCCCTATCGCTCGACTTAGTTGTGATTAGCTCGGCAAATCAAGCCCATGCCGAACAAGCGACGCTAGCAATTGCAGCGGGCGTGACAACGGTCATCGACAAACCTGTCGGTCGAAATCTTCCAGAAACGAAAGCAATTCTCGCGGCTGCAGAGAGCTCTGGCGTAAAAGTTTCAGCATTTTTTAATAGAAGATGGGATAGCGATGCGTTAACGGTGAAACGATTGATCCGGGAGCGTTCGCTTGGGCCAATTCATCGTTACGAGTCACGATTCGAACGATACAAGCCTGAACTCAACTCGTTTGGTTGGCGAGACCAGGGCGATCCTGAAAGTGGTGGCGGTTGGCTGCTTGATATCCAAACACATCTTGTTGCAGGCGCTCTTGATCTCTTTGGTCCAGCTGAAGTTGCTTTTGCGGCGATGCGAAATATCCGTGGCGCGTCAGATGATGATGTCATTATCGTGCTTCACCATTTAATGGGAGTCGATTCCTATCTCACCGCTAGCGCCGTCTCTGGATTTACGGGTCCGAGAGTACGTATTTCAGCACGGGGCGGAACTTTGGTCATTAATGATCTTGACCCACAAGAAGAGATGCTGAAGAGAGGTGAAATTCCTCATGGTGGGAGGTGGAATTCACCAACGAATTCTGAGGCAAGGTTATATCGCGGAGACAATAGTAATTTTGAAACTATCCCTTCCGAAAATGGAAGTTACGTTGATTACTACCTTCAAGTGCGTCAGGCAATCACTGATGGCTCACCTATGCCGGTTGCTAATAAGGATGCGCTTGAAGTAGCGAGACTGATTGATATTGCTCGAGAGATTTCCTTGAGATGATTCTTGTTATTGGTGGAGGTCTTGCCGGACTACGTGCGGCGCTCACCATCCAAGAAAGCGGCCAGCAAGTTCATTTAATCGAGGGGAATCAAAATCTCGGTGGACGTATCACCACAGAGGTGGTTGATGGATTTACTATTGATCGCGGCTTCCAGGTAATCAATCCTGGGTACTCAGAATTTCTCCGGTTAGACATTCGGACAAACTTTCACGCCATTTCAGCGGGCGCGGTAGCAACTTTAGATGGTCGAAGAATTTTCTTTGGTGATCCTCGTAGAGAAATTCGAGCGATAGCTCAAGCTTTTCCGCAAATTCTTCAAACACCCAAACCTTTTTTTGGATTGATACGGGGGGTACTTGTTGGACGTGTTTTGGAACGAGAGAGCGCTGATCAATTTCTGCAACGAATGGGAATCACTGGTGAAATTTATGATCATGTAGTCGAGCCATTTCTTCGCGGCGTCTTCCTGACGGCGTTGCCAGAGGTGGATGGTCGATTTGCACAGCGCGTGCTTCGTTCGCTCTATCGACAAGTTCCAGGTTTGCCAGATGGCGGAGTGCAAGCCTTAATCCAGGAGCTTGGCAATAGAGTGAAATCCACTCAATGTGGTGAGCGCATCCACAGTATTTCTCGAAGTGGTAAGGGATTCACTGTAAATACAACAAATGCAACTTTCTCGGCTAGAAAAGTTATCGTTGCAACCGATTATCAAAATGCGCAAGAGTTTTCTCACACTTTGCCAAGAGTTACCTTCGCTCGTTCCACTGCTTGGTATTTCACGCTGGAATCAAATATTTCCCATCAGCATCGTCTTCACATTGCTCCGCTAGGTTCAGGCCCAGTAGTTACATCAATCGATCTCGCTGCGGTTGTGCCCTCTTATTCTCCAGATGGCAGAGGACTTCTCTCGGTCACAACCCTGGAGGGGAGTTCCGAAGCAGAGGTTCGCGCACATTTGCAAGCTATACATGGTGATCGAATTGAGGGCGAACTCATCGCTCGGATGGATATTGAAAACGCACTCCCGATCATCCCACCCGGAGCGCGGCGCAGCGGATTCTTAGAAGAAGATGGCTTGATTTTTGCAGGAGATTATTTAACTGAACCGTCTCAGAATGGCGCACTACTCTCAGGTCGTTTGGCAGGCGAGAGCGCAATTAATAATTAACTAGCGCTGTGAATAGTGATTAATGCTCGGCGAGTTTTGCGAGTGCTGGAGCTAAGTGTGGAAAATCAAAGACGAAACCCGCTTCATCAAGGACTGCGGGAAGTACACGTTTTGATCCAAGGATCTCCGTAGAAAAGCCACCAAGAGTTAATTTGAGAGCAAAACCTGGAACTGGAAGTAGCGCGGGTCGCTTAAGTGCTCGTGCCAAGGCCGCAGTGAATTCGCTATTTGTTGCCGGATTTGGCGCAGTGAGATTTACCGGACCAGAGATGTCATGATCAATCAGGAAGTCGATAGCACGGACTTGATCATGGACGGTGATCCACGACCACCATTGCTTTCCCGATCCAAGTTTTCCGCCTAAACCGAATTTGAATAAAGGCATCATTCTCCCGAGCGCTCCACCTGTTGGGTCAAGCACCAATCCAGTCCGTATCTTGGCTGTTCGGACAGAAGGAGCACCATCTGCCGCGCGCTCCCATTCAAGGCAAACTCGAGCGAGAAAATCATCACCGCCGCGGTCGCTTTCTATAACCGCTCGATTACCCGTCTCGCCATACCAGCCAATAGCGCTTGATGAAATAAGAGATTTGATTTTGAGTTGTTCCGCGGCGTTGGCAATTGTGGCTGTGCCGTAGAGACGTGAATTGAGAATTTCGGCTTTGTAACTTGTGCTCCATCTTTTATCACCCACACCTGCACCAGCGAGATGAACGATTGAGTCAACTCCTTCGAGTGCAACCAAATCAACCTTGCCGTCAATCGGATTCCAGAACGCTTCATCTTTTGCTCGAGGATCTCGCCGCACCATCTTGATGACAGTGTCACCTTTTTCGCGCAAGTGTGCGACAAGAGCCGAACCAATGAGTCCTGACGCGCCAGTTATGGCAATGGTTCGTGACATGTAAATCGACTACAGACCGAGGTCTGCTTCGAAGCGACCAAGCTCTAAGCGCTCTTTGAGAGTTCCCAAGAAGCGCGCAGCATCGGCACCATCGACGATCCGGTGATCGTAGGAGATGGCGAGGTAGACCATCGAGCGAATCGCAATCTTCTCTTCACCATCGCTTTCGATGATGACAACTGGGCGCTTGACGATAGAACCAATACCAAGAATCGCAACCTGTGGTTGGTTGATGATCGGAGTATCAAAGAGCGCCCCACGACTTCCTGTATTTGTGATGGTAAATGTGCCACCGCTCAATTCGTCAGGATTAATTTTGCTATCTCGAGTTCGTAACGCCACATCATTGATGCGACGAGCGATTCCACCGAGGTTGAGGTCACCAGCATCTTTGATAACTGGCACAAGCAAGCCGCGCTCAGTATCGACTGCGATACCGAGGTTCTCGGTGCCGTGGTAAACGATGTTCTCGCCATCAATTGAAGAATTGACTACGGGATGTTGCTTGAGCGCTTCGCATACTGCGACGGCAAAAAATGGCAGGAAGGTGAGGTTTACTCCTTCGCGCTCTTGGAAAGCGCCCTTTGCTTTTGCTCGAAGCTTTGCAATCTTTGTGACATCTACTTCAACGACGGTTGTTAATTGCGCAGAAGTCTGAAGCGATTCCACCATTCGAGAGGCAATGACTTTGCGAAGTCGAGTCATTGGTACGGTCGTGCCCCGAAGCGGTGAAGCAACTACGGTAGTTGGGGATGAAGTTTTTACTTCGCTGCTTGGCGCTGCAGCTACTGGCGCTGCTGCCTGAGCAGCAACTGGCGCTGTCGAGAGTGCGCGAGCCCGTTCAGCTGCATCATAAATATCCTGCTTGCGAATGCGACCACCCACGCCAGTACCGGAAACATTGGCAAGATCGATGGAGAGTTCTGCTGCGAGCTTTCGGACAAGCGGCGTGACGTAAGAATCAGATTCAATTTTCGATGCCGGAGTGGGCATTGAATTCATCGGCGCGGCAACTGGAGCTGGAGTTGCAACTGGCGCTGGAGTTGCAACAGGAGCTGGAGTTGCAACAGGAGCTGGAGTTGCAACAGGCGCTGGCGCACTCACCTT
>JACCDL010381291.1_pt1 | contig 21036 bp, 17 predicted proteins | sample 7441931 | NCBI WGS metagenome assembly JACCDL01 (sample SAMN15323437, study PRJNA562643) | freshwater metagenome | isolation source: river surface water | place: USA:Blue River Watershed | collected 2017-08-16 | reverse complement strand
GGCATGCTCGCCGGCATCGGCATCTCGATCGCCCTCGCCCAGCTTCATGTGCTGCTTGGCGGGTCGCCTGCCAGCTCGCCGATCGCCAATCTGCTGGCGCTGCCTGCTCGCATCGGCGCCTTCAGCCCCTCGGCCGCCATCCTCGGCGTCGTGACCATCGCGGTGCTCGTCCTCTGGAAGAAGCTCCCTTGGGCCGGACTCCGGGCGGTGCCTGCGCCGCTGGTCGCCGTCGTCGTCGGCACGGTCGTGTCGCTGGTCGCGAAGATGGACGTCCCGCGCGTGGATCTGCCGGAGACGCTTGCGTTCACCCAGCTGAAGCTGCCGGCGGAATGGGGTGGTTTCATCGTCGCCGTTCTCACGCTCGCGATCATCGCGAGCATCGAGTCCCTCCTATGCGCGGTCGCGACGGACAAGCTTCACAGCGGACCGCGTTCCAACCTCGACAAGGAACTTACCGCCCAGGGCGCCGGCAACCTCGTCTCCGGTCTGCTCGGCGGCCTGCCGATCACCGGCGTGATCGTCCGCTCTTCGGCTAACATCAACGCCGGCGGCGCCTCCCGCTGGTCCGCCGTCTTCCATGGTGTCTGGATTCTTCTCTGCGTGCTTTTCCTCGGCTCCATGATCGAGAGCATCCCGCTCGCCGTGCTGGCCGGCCTGTTGGTCCATGTCGGCATCAATCTCGTCAACCTGCACCATATCCATGAGCTGACCGTCCATAACGAAGTCCGGATCTATTGGGCCACCGTCGTCGGCGTGACCTGCGTCAACCTCCTCGCCGGCGTGGGCATCGGCGTGGCCGTCTCGGTCTTCTTCGCGATCCGTCGCCTGTCCTTGGTGAAGGTAGAGAAACGTCAGGAGGGCGATGTCTGGAAGGTCGCCATCCGCGGGACGCTCACCTTCGCCTGCGTGCCCAAGATCAATTACGAGCTCTCGACCCTTCCGGCCGGTGCGGTCGTCGACATCGACCTGGACGTCGATTTCATCGATCACGCGGCCTTCGAGTCCCTGCACAGCTGGCGCCTGAACCACGAAAAGACCGGCGGCAAGGTCTGCGTCGAGGAACGTCAGGAGGAATGGTACAAGCCCGCCGTCGAAGGGCGCCCGCGCTGCTCGCGCTAAGGTCAGAGGCGCCGGGTCGGTCGGTTCGGCGAAAGAAAAGGCGGAGTCGGCTCGAAGCCGCTCCGCCTGAGGCGCGGTCGCGTGCTTGGTTTCAGCCGCCCAGGCTGGCGATGGCCGCGGCGAGCAGGGTTTGGGCCGAGGTCGAGCCGGCGTCGGTCGAGCTGACTTCCAGGAGTACGCCGCGTCGGTTGACCCGATGGTCATAGGCGACGCCGTTCTTGCCGCCGGTGTGCCTGCGTTCAATCCGGGTCTGTCCTTCGCCCGGGTTGCGTTCCGCCACCGTCAGCGTCAGGCGGCGTTCGTTCACGGTACGGTCGTAGGCGACGCCGTTCTTGCCGCCGGTATGTCCGCGCTCCGTGGAAGAGCGAAGGTCGCTCGACAGCGTGACGACGAGTTTCGCCGTCTCCGCCGAGGCGGGGGTCAGTCCGGCCTTCCGGAGTCGCTCGCGCAGTCCGCTGACATCGTTTTCGCCAAGGCCGGAGCCCTGGGCGTCCAGGTGATAGGTCGTGCCTTGTTTGAGGACCTCCTGGAGCGATCCGCGGCTTTGGACGACGGGTTGCGAAGCGCAGCCGACGCAGAGCGCAGCCGCGAGGAGGGTGAGGGTGATCTTGCAGTTCATAGCATCCTCTAGGGTGTCCTCCGCCTGGCTCTCTCAAGTCGATTTGGAATGCCGCGGGCTTGCCACCCCTGCCTGGGGCGCATAAACATGGGCTATGCGATTCATAGCCGGCCTCTTTTCTTTGTTCGCCGCCCTCGCCGGTGCGGAGGAAACCCGTGACGGTTTGCTCGCCGTACCGGTGAAGGACATCGACGGCAAGGCCACCACGCTCGGCGCGATCAAGGGCGGCAAGGCCTGGCTCGTCGTCAACGTCGCCAGCGAATGCGGTTATACGCGTCAGTATTCCGGCCTGCAGTCGCTCTACGAGCGTCACAAGGCCCAGGGGCTCGTCGTCGCCGGTTTTCCGTGCAACGATTTCGGCGGCCAGGAGCCGGGCACCGAGAAGGCCATCAAGAAATTCTGCCAGGCCAACTTCAAGGTCACTTTCCCGATGTACGCCAAGGTCGCGATCAAGGGCAACGACGCGCACCCGCTCTTCGAGAGGCTCACCGGCAAGAGCTCCGGTCATCCCGGTCCCGTAGGTTGGAACTTCAACAAGTTCCTCATCGGCGCCGACGGCAAGCTGATCGCCCGCTTCGGCTCCGACGTCGAGCCCGACTCCGAAGAGCTCGAGAAGGCCATCGAGAAGGCCCTTAAGTAAGGCCCTTAGGCTCGGGTAGGTCCGGCGAGGCGGAGTTCTTCGACGATCCTTCCGCCCACCAGGTGTTCGGAGATGATGCGGTCGAGGTTCTCGGGCGTGCATCGTCCGTACCACACGCCTTCGGGGTAGACGACCGCGACAGGGCCGTCGACGCATACGCGCAGGCAGTCCGCCTTGGTGCGCTGCACGCCGCCTTGTTCGGACAAACCCAGCTGCCTGAGGCGCGCCTTCAGGTGTTCCCAGGACTTCGCCGCCAGCCCGCCGCCGCAGCATGCCTGCTCCGACGATTTCACGCAGAGGAAGATGTGGCGTCGCGTGGCTTCGAGCCCCAACGCGGCGACGGCGCGGGCGGCTTCGGGGTTCATTCGAACCGCGGGATCAGTCCGTCCTGCTCGAGCTTAAGGAACAGCTCGCGGCTGAACCAGGCGTCGTTGGCGGCGTATTGGATCTGACGTTCGTCGAGCGGCTTGGCCCAGTTGGAGGTCTGGACCTTCTTCGACTTCTTCATCTGCAGGCGCAGGAAGTGGGCGGCAAGGGCCTGCAGGCCGGTGTTCACCAGGCCGGTCTTCTTGGTGTGGTCCGCGATGTCGATGAACGCGCGGTCATCGAACGGCGCGCGGGCGCGGAGGTTCTTGACGTCGTCGCGTACGGCCACGCCGACCTTGGCCTGGCGCTCGTTGCAGAGCACCGGGAAGGCGAGGGGGATCCCGCCGCAATGATCGAGGCGGAAGACGAAGATGTGATGCTGGCCGGCCAGCTGCAGGATCGAGGGCAGGTTGTATTCGCCGCGCGTGTGGGAGGGCTTGGTCTCGGTGTCGAAGCCCAGCACGCGGTCACGGGCGAGCGAGGCGATCGCCCTCTCGGCGTCCTTCTCCGATTCGATCAGCTCGATCGGGCCGGTCCACTCGCCCACGGGGAGGGATTCGATGAACTCCTTCTCGATGCGGATGCCCCCTTGGCCGCGGCCGCCTTGGCTGTTGGACCCGGCTTCGACGCCTGGTTCGGCGGATTCTGGCTGATTTTCGGACGCTTCCACGAAAGAAAGGCAAAGCACCCCACGCCCATTGGCAATCAGAGACTCGGCGGGGTGGGAAAAAAGCGTTGACCCACCGCACGGGCCCATCTTTGTTCACCTTCCCATTTAACGGGGCCTTAGCTCAGTTGGTAGAGCGCTTGCATGGCATGCAAGAGGTCGTCGGTTCAAGCCCGATAGGCTCCACCATTCAAACCGGCCGTCTTCCTCAGGGAAGGCGGCCGGACTCTTTGACCGGGTGGCCGGCTCAGCGCAGGGCCAGCGTCAGCACCGTGCGGCAATCCGACTGCAGGCGGGCCTCGACGGCGTTGTATTCGCGCGTGACGCGTCCGACCGAGTCGGCGCAGTTCTCGAGGGCTTTCTTCAGCACCAGAAGGTCGGTCTTGCTGGCCTTGCCTTCCGGCTTCTCGGCCAGCTCCTCGGCCTGCTTGGCGTAATTGGCGAGGAGGGCCTTGATCGTCTCACGGTCGGCGGTCGAGCGGCGGAGCATCATCCAGGCAGGTTTGCCCTTGGTTCCGCCTTCCGCGAGCATGCGGAGGTAGCCAAGCGCGTTGTAAGGGCGGGCTTCGGTCTCGAAGTCCTTGCGGGCGGCGGCTTCGGCGGCGATGCTTTCCGCGGAGCGGGCCTTCTTGGTCGCGGTCTTGCCTTTGGTCTTGGTCTTGGAGCCCGTGCTTTCGTCGGCCGAAACTTCGACGCGCGCGGAGGCTTCCACCTTGCCGGAAAGCAGGCTGGCGCGTTTGAGGTCGTCGAATCCCAGCCAGAACTGTCCTTCGTCGATCTGGAATTCGTTGCAGACGACGTCGACGCGGTTGGCCGTGAGGGACATCCCTTTGAGGCCGTCCTGCAGCGAGACGAGGAGGTTCTTGATGAGCGACTTGCTGTCGGTGGCCACGGCCTTCTGGGCGAAGGGGTCTTCGACTTCCTTGGCCGCCGTCTTTTTCTCGGGCTTTTCCAGGTTGAGCATCAGTTCCCGCTCGGCCCAGAGCTTAGGGTTGTTGCGCTTGATCCATTCGGCGTCGAGGTCTTCCCAGCGGTAGGTCAGGACGACGTCGGCATCGAGCCGTTTGACCATGATGGTGGTCTCGTCCTGGGTGATGTATTCGAAGGCGATCACGGTCGCGTTGCCGGTGCGGCGGAGCTGGACGGTCTCGGCGAAGGCCGGGAGGGCGATGCTCAGGGAGAGCGCGGCGAGGAGGAAGCGACGGACGGGGTTCACGGAGGGAAGCGTAGGGAGGGTGCGTAGGGTCGGCAAATCAAGAACGCCGGCGTCGGACGGGGGTGGCCAAACAAAAGACCGCCGTAAAGGCGGTCTCAAGGGGGTTCTGAGGCCGAAGGCTTATTTGCCCTTGGCTTCGAACTTCGGGTGCAGGTACTCGGCGCAGGAGTCGAGCGACGCCAGCTGGACGTAGTCGGCCTCGGGGACCTCGATGCCGTGCTTCTTGCGGAGCTCCATGACGATGTCCAGGAAGTCCATCGAGTCGAGGGACAGCTGGTCGCGGAGGCGGACCTCCGGTTTGACGGCGGTCAGATCCTCGTCCGGCGCGATGTCGGCGATGATATCGAGAACCACCTGCTTGATGTCGTCCTTGGTCATGTTTTCAGGGGTTTGTTTCAAACGTCCAAACCCCGTCAGGCAACCCCATATTTCTTGACGATGAGGGCCGAATTGATGCCCAGCATGCCGAAGGAGTTGTTCAGGATGGCGTCGACCCGGGCGACTTTGACCGGCTGGTTGATCACCAGGCCCGGAAGGGCGCATTCGGGGTCTAATTCCTCGATATTGATGGTCGGATGGACCCAGTGGTCGTCAAAGGAGGGCAGGTTGCCCGCCAGCTCCAAGGCGCCGGCGGCCCCCATGCAGTGGCCGATGAAGCTCTTGGTGTTGTTGATGCGGGTGTCCGGGCAGTCGGCGAAGACGGTCCGCAGGGCGGTGCATTCTTGGATGTCCCCCAGGGCCGTGGCGGTGGCATGGGTGGAGACGATGTGGATGTCCTGCGGCTTCATGCCGGCGCGCTGGAGGGCCATGCGGACGCATTCGGTCTGGCGCTCGGGATTGGGCAGGACGGCGTCGGTGGCGTCGGAGTTGATGCACCAGCCGGCGATCTCGGCGATGATGCGGGCGCCTCGGGCCAGGGCGTCATCGAGGCGCTCGAGCACGTAGATGGCTCCGCCTTCGGAGATGACGATGCCGTTGCGGTTCTTGTCGAAAGGACGGGAGGCCTTGGTGGGGTCTTCGTGGGCGCCCAGGGCGCCCTGGTTCTTGAAGCCGGCGAAGATGCCGAAGGTGTGGATGGATTCGGAGACGCCGCCGGCGAAGGCCACGTCCACCTCGCCGAGCTGGAGCATCTGCGCGGCCTGGATGAGGCCGGCGTTGCCCGCGGCGCACGCGGCGCCGATGGTGTAATGCGGGCCGGTGATGCCCATGTTCATCGTGACCTCGCCGGCCGGGTTGTTCGCCACGGTGCGGGGATTATGATGGTGCGTCCAATACTTGGTGTCGTTGCCGAACTGGGAGATGTTGTGGATCTCGTTCTCGGTCTCGACGTTGCCGTGCTCGGTGATGCCGAGGTAGACGCCGACGCGGGACTTATCGACCTTGTCCCAGTCGAGGCCGGAATCGCCCAGCGCCTCGCGGGCGCAGAAGATGGAGATGGAGCCGACGCGGGTGCCGTTGCGGATTTCCTTACGCTTCTGCCACTTGGTGGCGTCGAAGTCGCAGACGCCGGCCGGCTGCGGGCCCATGTGCCGGACGTCGATGACGGCGATGCGCGCCTTGCCGGCGAGCAGGTTCGCCCGGAACTCGGCCAACGTGTTCCCGTTGGGGGCGGTGAGGCCTAGGCCGGTGATGACGATGCGGGGCTTGGAGGACATCTGACGTCCTCCCATCAAGCGTCCGCCCGCCGTGAAGTCAAACTCCGCTCCCCGCTTGCCCTTGCCAATTGGCCGTGTCCGCATTGTCTGGAGGCCGATGTCCAACCCGATCCAGTGTTCGCTGTGCGAGGAGGCCGCCACGGTCCACCTCTCCCAGGTCGTCCACGGCAAGGTCAAGAAGGTGCACCTCTGCGAAGCCTGCGCCCAGAAGGGAGGGGCGACCGATCCGGCCGTCTTCCAGCTGGCCGACGCGCTGGCGGCCCCGACCCCGGCCCCGTCGCTCACGTGCCCGCAGTGCGGTTTCACGGACCTCGATTTCCGCAAGCGTGGCCGGCTCGGCTGCCCCGCCTGCTGGGAGACTTTCGGCGAGGCTCTCGGCGGATTGCTCCTCAAGGTCCAGCATGAGCCCGCCCACGTCGGTCGGGCGCCCGCCGGCGTGGTGCCCGTCGCCCAGCTGCGCCGTCGCCTCGACGCCGCCCGGCTCGAGATGACCGCCGCCGTCGCCGGCGAAGACTTCGAAGCCGCCGCGCGCCTGCGCGACGAAATCGCCGCCCTCGAGCGCCAGCTCGCCTCCTGACCATGTCCGTCGAAGACATCCTCGCCGCGGAAAGCGAACTCACCCACCTCCTCGGCGGCCAGCAGGCCGTGGTGCTGAGCACGCGCATCCGCCTCGCGCGCAACCTCGAAGGCCTGCCGTTCCCCGGCTGGGCCAAGCTCCCGCAGCGCAAGGAGATCTCCGACCGCTGCGTGACCGCGCTCGAAGGGCTGCCGAAGTTCCGCCGCGGCCACGTCGTCCGCATGGGCGAGCTCGGCGACCGCGATCGCGCGGTGCTCGTGGAGCGCCATCTGGTCTCGAAGGAACTCGCCGCCGGCAAGCTCGGCGCCGCCGTCATCAGCCGCGATCAGACCTGCTCCGTGATGGTCAACGAAGAGGACCATCTGCGCATCCAGGTCGTCAAGGCCGGCTGGCACCTGCGCGGCACCTGGCACATCGCCGAACAGCTCGACGACGCCCTCGGCGCCGTGCTGAAGCTGGCCTTCTCCGATCGCCTCGGCTACCTCACCGCCTGCCCCACCAACGTCGGCACGGGCCTGCGCGCCTCCGCGATGGTGCACCTGCCGGGCCTCTGCCTCGCCGGCCATATGGACAAGGTCACCCGCGCGCTCAACCAGGACGGCCTCGCCGTCCGCGGCTGGCTCGGCGAGGGCACCGAAGCCGCCGGCAACGTCTTCCAGATCTCCAACCAGCAGACCCTCGGGCTTTCCGAGGACGCCATCCTCAAGCACCTCGGCGGCTGGATCAAGCACGTCGTCGAGCAGGAATGGAACGCCCGCCGCAAGCTCGCGCAGGAGGAAGGCGAGAAGTTCGTCGACCGCCTCGCCCGATCGCTGGGCGTGCTGCGTTCGGCCCGCCTGCTCACGAGCTCGGAGGCGATGAACATGCTCTCGCACCTGCGGCTCGCCTGCGACATGGGCTGCCTGCCGGAAGAGCGCCGCCACCTCGTCGACCGACTGATGATCGAAGGCCAGCCCGCCCACGTGCAGGCGCGCGCCGGACAGGAGCTCGACAGCGACGGACGCGACCGTCGTCGCGCCGCGGTCGTCCGCGAGGCGCTGAAGGAATTCCCTGAGGTCGGCCCGCCGGCCGCTTAGTCGGCCTTGGGCGGATTCGCCGCGCGGTCCTTGCGGGCCATCTCGTCGAGCAGGGCCTGCACGCGCGCCACCCCGCCGGTGATGTCATCCTCGGTGAAGAGGATGTCGGGCGTGTGCTTCATCTGCAGGATGCCGCCGACGGCGGAGCGGAGCTCCGTGCGCACGCGCTTCAGGAACGCGCGCGCCTTCTTGCGCTCCGCGTCGTCGCCGGAGACGGCGTAGCCGACGCGGCACTGGCGGAGGTCGGGGGAGACGCTCGCGACGGTGATTGTGATCAGCGCGGCTTCGGTCGGCCAGGTCTGACGCAGCGCGGAGGAGACCTCGCGCTGGATGAGTTCGGCGACCCGGAGCTGGCGTTGGGACATATGGCTTAGAGGGCCGGACGCGTCTGGACCATCTCGACGGCTTCGATGATGTCGCCGGGCTGGTACTCGTCGTAGCCGCCGAGCTTGATGCCGCACTCGAAGCCGGCCTTGACCTCGGAGGCGTCGTCCTTGAAGCGGCGCAGCGTCTCGACCGGGCCGTTGTGGATGATCTTGCCGCCGCGGACCACGCGCGCCTTGGCGGCGCGGCGGATGAGGCCTTCGGTGACCATGCAACCCGCGACCTTGTGCTCCTTGCCGAGCGGGAAGACGGCGCGCACTTCGGCGGCGCCGAGCTTGTTCTCGCGGACTTCGGGGTCCAGGAGTTCGGTCATGGCGTCCTTCACGAGCGTGATCAGCTCGTAGATGATGTCATGGGTGATGAGGCGGACGCCGGTGCGCTTGAGCTGCGGCTGGACGCCGTTCTCGAGCTTGGTGTCGAAGGCGACGATGAGGGCCTTGGAGGCTTCGGCCAGGGCGACGTCGCCCTGGGTGACGGGGCCGACGGAGCCGCCGACGACTTCGAGGCGGACCTTCGTGGACTTGATGTCGCGGAGGCAGCCTTCGAGGGCTTCGAGCGTGCCGTTGACGTCGGCCTTGAGGAGGACGCGGAGGATCTTCTCCTTGTCCTGGGCGAGGGCCGCCATCAGGCGTTCGAGGTCCGACATGCCGGGGCGGGCGCCGGTGTTGGGCGCCTGCTGCTGCGCTTCGGCGGCCTTGCGGGCGGCGAGGGCGGCTTCTTCGGCGATCTCGCGGGCTTCGCGGTCGTTCTTGACGGTCTTGAACTTGGAGCCGGGGGAGGGCACGGCGTCCCAGCCGAGCACGAGCGCCGGGGCGCCGGGGGCGGCGGAAGGCATGCGGTTGCCGCGCTCATCCATGAGCGCGCGCACCTTGCACCACGTCTCGCCGCAGACGAACGAGTCGCCGGGCTTGAGGGTGCCCTTCTGGACGATCACGGTGGCGGTGGGGCCGCGGCCGGTCTCCATCTGCGATTCGATGACCACGCCCTGGGCGGGGCACTTGGCGTTGGCCTTGAGGTCGAGGACTTCGGCCTGGAGGAGGATGGACTCGAGCAGCTCGGTCATGCCGGTGCCCTTGAGCGCCGACACGGGGCTGGTGATGGTCTCGCCACCCCAGTCTTCCGGGGTGATGTTGCGCTGCTGCATCTGCTGCTTCACGCGGTCGATGTTGGCGCCCTTGGCGTCGACCTTGTTGATCGCGGCCACGATGGCGCTGGCGTGCTTCTGCGCGAACTTGAGGGCTTCCTCGGTCTGCGGCATGAAGCCGTCGTCCGCCGCCACGACGAGCACGGCGACGTCGGTCACCGAGGCTCCGCGCTCGCGCATCTTGGCGAAGGCGGCGTGGCCGGGCGTGTCCAGGAAGGTGACGGTCTTGCCCTTGTACTCGGGCTTCTCGCCCTGGTACGCGACGGAGTACGCGCCGATGTGCTGCGTGATGCCGCCGGCTTCGCCCGAGACGACGTTGGTCTTGCGGAAGAAGTCGAGGAGGGTGGTCTTGCCGTGGTCGACGTGACCGAGCACGCAGACGACGGGCGGACGCGGGGTCATGAGGGCCGGATCGTCTTCGGACGGCTTCTCGACCTTCTTGACGGGCTGCACGCCTTCGCCGCGGTGGCGGATCTCCAGCGTGTAACCATGGCGCTCGGCGACCTTGCGGGCGTCGGCTTCCTCGATGACGGAGGAGACGCTGACGACCTTGTTCAGCTCCATCAGGTTTCCGATGACCTGGAAGGGCTTGAGATTGAGGGCGATCGCGAAGTCACGGACGACGATCGGCGGGCGGACGGTGATGACGCCCTTGCTGCCCGGCGCGGCCTGGCTGCTGGTCGCGGCCGGCCGGTTGACGACGGGGGCGATGGGCGGACGCACGATGGGCGGCACGTTGGCCGGACGCGCGGGCGCGGGCGGAGGGGTGCTGCTGATGACGACGGGCGGCAGGTCGGCCTTGGCCGGCGTGGGCGCGATGGGCGGGCGCGGGATGACCGGCGTGATCGGCGGACGCGCGGCGGGCGGCGGCGTGGCCGCGATGGTCGGGCGCGGAGGCAGGCTCACCGGAGGCGGCGTGCCGGGCTTGGCGGCGGGAGCGGCCGGCACGGGCTTGGCCGGTTCCGGAGCCTTGGGGGCTTCGGCGGCGGGCTTGGGGGGCTCCGGGGCGGGTTCGGCCTTCTTCGGGAGCTTGTCCGCGGCGAACGCCAGGAATTCCTCGCGGTAGATCTTGCCGAAGTTGCTCGAGGCCGCGGGCTTCTTGCCGTCCGTGTAGACGTAGTCCTTGAAGTCGGGGCGGGCGACCACGAACTGGTCCACCAGGGCGAGCAGCGCCTTGACCTCGATGCCGAGCTCCTTGGCCACGTCGCTGAAACGCTGCGTGGTCGCGGGCTTCTTGGCTTCGGATTTCTTCTTCTCGGTCATGTGCGCGGGCGGAGGGTGTCGGGAGGGTGGACGGCGGAAGGATTACGAGCGGCGGCCCTTGGCGTAGGCGGCGAGGACGGCTTCGACCTCTTCGGTCGGGATGCCGCTTTCCTTGAAGTCTTCCACGGTCGCGCCTTCGAGGGCTTCGACGCTGGAGATGCCGAGGCCGACGAACTTGGCGATGAGCTCGGCGGGCAGGCCGAGCTGCTCCGCGATGCGGACGGCGGCGTCGCCGGCCTTGGCTTCGAAGCTTTCGGCGGCGTGCGTGGCCTTCTGGATGTTGAGGCCCCAGCCCATGAGCTTGGAGGTCAGGCGGGCGTTGCGGCCCTTGCTGCCGATGGCGATGCGCATGTCATCCTCGTCCACTTCGAAGAAGATGGAGCGGCTGCGCTCGTCGATGCGGACGTTGCGCGGCTTGGCCGGGCGGATGGCTTCCTCGAGCAGCTTGAGCGGCTCGGCGTGGTAGCGGATGATGTCGATCTTCTCGCCGCCGAGTTCCTTGACGATGTTGCGGACGCGGGCGCCGCGGGCGCCGACGCACGCGCCGACGGGGTCGACCTTGGGGTCGCGGGAGTCGACGGCGATCTTGGTGCGGTAGCCCGGGTCGCGGGCCATGGCGGCGATGGTGACGGTCTTGTCGGCGATCTCGGCGACCTCGAGCTCGAGGAGGCGGCGGACGAAGGCCGGGTTGGCGCGGGAGAGCACGCACTCACGGCCGCGCTGCGGGTCTTCGCGGATCTCGAGGAGGAGGCAGCGGATGCGGTCGCCGGTGCGGAATTCGTCGCCGTGGCAGCGCTCCTTGTGGGTGAGGACGGCTTCGGCGGTGCCGAGTTCGATCACGACGTTACCGCGCTCGGTGCGACGGACGGTGCCGGTGACGATGTCGCCGACCTTGTCCTTGTACTCCTGGAAGACCTGGTCCTTCTCGATCTTACGGAAGCGCTGGTTGAGCAGCTGCTGGGTGGTCTTGGCGGCGATGCGGCCGAGGTCCTCGACCTTGATCGGCTTGCGGACTTCCTGGCCGACCTTGATGTCGGCGTCGATGAGGGAGGCGGCGACCGGGTTGATCTCCTGGAGCGGGTCGGACACGGAGTCGGTCACGCGGAGGACGACATGGGCCTCGAGCTTGCCGGAAACGGGGTCGGCGTTCACTTCGACGTTCTGGCCGGCCATGACCGACTTCTCGACGGAGGACTTGATGGCCTCGACGATGAGGGCGCAGGCCTCTTCTTTTTTGATGTTCTTCTCCTTTTCGAGATATTGGAGGAAGGGTTTGATATCGACGCTCATGGTGATGGGTGCGGGTTTTCGGTGAAATGATTTGGGGACAAAAAAAGCGGGTCCGGCAGGACCCACCTCGGTAAAGGTGAACTGACGGTTACCTTGGCCACCCCCGGGGGGATGTCAAGTGCGGTCGGCCTCGGGGGTCGGAGGGTTCCGCTTGCCCCCGGGGGGTCTTCTCCGAACCTTCCCTCATGGCCGACGAAAAAGTAATCTTCACGATGACGGGGGTCACGAAGTACTTCGAAAAGAAACCCGTTTTCCGCGATATTTCACTGTCCTACTATTATGGAGCCAAGATCGGCGTCCTCGGACTCAACGGCTCGGGCAAGTCGACGTTGCTCAAGATCATGGCCGGCGAGGACAAGGAGTTCGACGGCGCCATCAGCCAGGTGCCCGGCTACACGCTCGGCTATCTCGCCCAGGAGCCGCGCCTCGACGAACATCTGACGGTGCAGGAGTGCGTGATGCAGGCCGCCGGCCCGATGAAGGCCTTGCTCGAAGAATACGACGAGACGTTCGTGAAGGTCTCGGAGACCGACGACGCGAAGGAGCAGGAGAAGATCCTGGCCCGCCAAGGCGAGATCCAGACGATCCTCGACACGCGCGGCGGCTGGGACCTCGACGCCCGCATCGAGATGGCGATGGAAGCCCTGCGCTGCCCGCCGGGCGAGGCCGTCGTCTCCGCGCTCTCCGGCGGCGAGAAACGCCGCGTGGCGCTCTGCCGCCTGCTGCTGATGGAGCCGGACATCCTTCTGCTCGACGAGCCGACCAACCACCTCGACGCCGACACGGTCGCCTGGCTCGAACGTCACCTCCAGGGCTATAAGGGAACGGTCATCGCGATCACCCACGACCGCTACTTCCTCGACAACGTCGCCGGCTGGATCCTCGAGCTCGACCGCGGCCGAGGCATACCGTGGAAGGGCAACTACTCTTCCTGGCTCCAGCAGAAGCAGCAGCGCCTCGAGATGGAGGAGAAGCAGTCCGCCGCGCGCTCCCGCTCGATGGAACGCGAACGCGAGTGGGCCGCGGCCTCGCCCAAGGCCCGCGTGGCCAAGAACAAGGCCCGCCTCCGCGCCTACGAGCAGATGCTCGCGCAGGACCAGAACCAGCAGGAGAAGGCCGCCGAGATCTGGATCCCGCCCGGCCCGCGCCTCGGCGGCGCCGTCATCGAGGCCCGCGGCCTGTCGAAGGGCTACGGCGACCGCATCCTCATGGACGACGTCAATTTCACGCTGCCCGCCGGCGGCATCGTCGGCGTGGTCGGGCCCAACGGCGCCGGCAAGACGACGCTCTTCCGCATGATCACGGGGCAGGAGAAGCCGGACAAGGGCTCGCTGACGGTCGGCGAATCGGTGAAGATCGCCTACGTCGACCAGTCCCGCGATTCGCTCCCGGCCGACGCGCCGCTCTGGTCCGCGATCTCCGACGGCCAGGACATGGTCCACCTCGGCAAGATCATGGTGCCGGCCCGCGCCTACGCGGCCCGCTTCGGCTTCACGGGCGACGTCCAGCAGCGCAAGGTCGGCGTGATGTCCGGCGGCGAACGCAACCGCATCCACCTCGCCCGCCTCATCAAGGCCGGCGCGAACGTACTCCTGCTCGACGAGCCGACCAACGACCTCGACGTGAACACGATCCGCGCGCTCGAGGACGCCCTCGAGGGCTTCGCGGGCTGCGCGGTCATCGTGACCCACGACCGCTGGTTCCTCGACCGCGTGGCGACGCACATCCTCGCCTTCGAGGACGACAGCACGGTGTTCTGGCACGAGGGCAACTACGGCGATTACCTCGAGGACCGGCGCAAGCGCCTCGGCCTCGAGTCGGACACGCCGCGCCGCCCGAAGTACCGTCGCCTCACGCGCTGAGCCGGCCGGCGGCCTTCAGTCGCTGACGCCACGCGCCGGCCGTCGCCGCGAGCGTTGTCAGCTCCAGGTCGCTCATGCGCCAGCCCCAGTTGCCTTGCGGGTTGCCCGGGGTATTGAAGCGGGCTTCGGCGCCCAGCCCAAGCAGGTCCTGCACGGGGATGAAGGCGGCCACGCCGGGCGAGGCCAAGGCCGCTTCGGCGAGCGTGACGTGCGGCGCGGTCATCACGCCGAACACGGCCTCGACCCGCGCGCGTTCTTCGTCGGAGGCCTGCGCGTACCAGCCGACGACGGTGTCGTTGTCGTGCGTGCCGGTGTAGACGACGCGGTCGGCGGCGATGTTCGCCGGGAAATGCGGGTTGCCTTCGGGCGGTCCGCCGAACCCGAACTGCAGCACCGACATGCCGGGCAGGCCGGAGGCCTTGCGCAGCACGTCGACGCCGGGGGACAGCAGGCCGAGGTCTTCGGCGACGAGCGGCAGGCCGGCCAGCGCGCCGGTGAAGGCGAGGCCGGGTCCGTCGTGCCACTCGCCCTCGCGGGCGTTGGGCGCCCCGGCGGGGACGCTCCAGTAATCATGGATGCCCCGGAAGTGGTCGATGCGGATCGCGTCGAAGAGCTCGAGGTCGTGACGCACGCGCGCCTTCCACCAGGCGAAGCCGTCGGCGGCGTGGCGATCCCACGCGTAGAGCGGATTGCCCCAGAGCTGGCCGTCGGCGGCGAAGTAATCCGGCGGCACGCCCGCCACGGCCGTCGGCCGGCCTTGCGCGTCGAGCTGGAAGAGCTCCGGGCGCGTCTTCGCGTCGCAACCGTCGGCGGAGACGTAGATCGGCTCGTCGCCGAAGAAGCGGACGCCCTTGCCGTGCGCGTACGCGCGGAGCGCGCGCCATTGTTCGGCGAAGAGGAACTGGAGCACCTCGGCTTCGGCCACCAGCTCGGCCGGCGCCAGGTCGGTCGTCCACTGGTCCGGAGCGGTGAAGCCGTTGGCCTCGCGCAGGGCGGCGAAGCGGCACCACGCGCCGAGCCAGCCGGCCTGCTGTTCCCGGAAGCGAAGGAAGGCGGCGTTCTGCTTCAGGATCTTGGCGCCGCGGCGGGCGGCTGCCTGCAGCGCGGGGCGCAGCTGATTCCAGAGGCGACCGTAGTCGGTGCGCCCGTCGCTCCCGCGGCGCAGCGCGGCGATCTCCTCGGGCGTGAGCAGCTTGCGCGCGCCGAGGTCGGCGAGGTCCAGGAGGTAGGGGTTGCCGGCGAAGACCGAGAGAGCCTGATAGGGCGAATCCCCGTAGCCGGTCGGACCGAGCGGGCAGACCTGCCACCAGGAGAAGCCGGCGGCGGCGATGACGTCGACGAAGCGGCGCGCTTCGGCGCCGAGCGACCCGACGGGTCCTTCGCCCGGCAGGGCGGTCGGGTGGAGCAGCACGCCCGCGCTGCGACGCGGGAAGGCGTGGCAGGCGAAAGGGGCGGCGGGAGCCCGGCCGGTCTCGGCGGCGGGTTCGCGGCGGGCGGAGTCCATCTCAGCGCAGCTGGACGTAGTGCTTGGCGCGCAGCTCATCCAGCCAGCGCTGGATCGCGAGCTTCATGCCGATCGACCGGACCTTGGTCTCGATCTCGGACATGACCTCGGGGTCGTTCACCGCGGCGTAGCCCTGCGGACGCGTGGCCTCGGGGCTGACGATGACGTAGAGGGGGGCGGCGCCGACATCGAACTTCAGGGGTGCCGAGACCTCGCCGGGCTTCAGGTTGCGGACCGCTTCGACGACAGTCTTGTTGAGGTCCTCGACATTACGCCAGCCGGCGTCGCCGCCCTTGCGCGCGAAGTCGTCGGTGCTGATGCGCTCGGCGACGTCGGCGAAGGTCGGCTTGCCGACGAGGGGCTTGCCGCCGACCTTCTCGCGGGCCAGCAGTTCGGCGACCTTGGCCGGATCACGGAGCGCTTCGGCCCAGGCTTGGGCGCGGGCGGCGGTCTCCTCCGGCTTTTCGGCGGCGCCCTGCGTGATCGTGATCTGGCGGAGCTTGACCTGTTCCTTGCGCACGAAGTCGGCCTTGTTCTTGTCGTAATATTCCTGGATCTTGCCGGGATTCACGTCCCACGCGGAGCGGCGGATCTGGCCGACCATGTATTCGAAGATGATGCGGTCCTCGATGGTCTTGCGGTAGGCGAGCGGCGTGGTGCCGGCGGCCCGGAGCGAGGCGACGAAGCGGTTGCGGTCCCCGCCGAAGTCGCGGCGGACGGTCTCCTCGATGTCCGCGTCGACATAGGAAGCGGGCAGGTTGGCGGCGCTCGCCCGGAATTCGGCGATGACGATCAGGCGCTCGGCCATCGACTTCAGCGTCTCCTGGGCGGCCTGCTGGAGGGCCTGCTCGAACTCGGCGTCGGAGCGGGCGGCGGCGCGGAGCTGCCCGACGATGGGGTCGATCTGCCGGCGGATTTCCGAGAGGGTGATGCCTTGTCCGTCCGCGTCGGCGGCGATGCGGTCGGTGTTCAGCTGCGACCAGCGCTTGGCGGCGGCCTCCTCGAGGCTTGTCGGCTTGAGCTGGGCGGAGGTGACGGCCGCGGTCAGGGCGAGCAGGCTTGAGAAGAGGAAGGGTTTCATCGGACGTCTGGTGAGGGCAGCCTGGAGAGGAAGCCTCGGATTTCCTTCAGTTTCCGCAGGGGGTCTCGCACGGTCAAGCGGGGAAACCGGTTGCCGACCAGAATGGGCTCGGGCGGTCGGCCGGCGAGCGCCTGCTGACAACGCAGCACGGAGCCGTCGGTCGTCACCGAAACGACGCTTTTGTCCTCCGCCAGGCAGCGGATCTCGGCCAGGCTGAGCAGGGCGTCCGCTTCCGGGGGCAGCTTGCCGTAACGGTCCTTGAGCGAAGTCCGCAGTTCGGACAACTCGGCGGCGTCCAAGGCGAGGGCGATGCGGCGGAAGGCTTCGATCCGCAGGCGCGTCTCGGGGATCCAGTCCGACGGCAGGGTGGCGGTCAGCAGGGGGACCTCGCCGTCGCTGCTGTCGGCCTGTTCCGTGCCCAGCGCCGCCTGGGTGTGGTCGATGAAGTCCAGCCGGACCTCGCAGCGTTCGACGACCGCGCCTTTGTCACCCCGGAGCTTCGCGACGCTCCGCCGGAGGAGCTGGCAATAAAGGTCGAAGCCGACGGTCGCGACGTGGCCGCTCTGGGCCGCCCCGAGGATGTTGCCGGCGCCGCGCAGCTCGAGGTCGCGCATGGCGATGCGGAAGCCGGCGCCGAGCTGGTTATGCTGACGGATGGCCGACAGGCGCCGGTGCGCCGTGCCGACCAGCGCGGCGTGGCGGTGGAGGAAGAGGTAGGCGTAGGCCTGACGGTTGAACCGGCCGACGCGCCCGCGCAGCTGGTAGAGCTGCGCGAGGCCGAACCGGTCGGCGCCTTCGATGATCAGCGTGTTGCAGTTCGGGATGTCCAGGCCGGTCTCGATGATCGTCGTGCAGACGAGCACGTCGTATTCGCCGGCCACGAAGGCCGACATCACCTCCTCGAGCTGGCCGGCCGGCATCTGGCCGTGGCCCACGATGATGCGCGCCTTGGGCACGAGCGCGGCGAGGCGTTCGGCGACGGCTTGGATCGTCTCGACGCGGTTGTGGAGGTAGAAGACCTGGCCGCCGCGGGCGAGCTCGGCCTTCACGGCGTCGCGCACGAGCTTCTCGTCGTAGCTGCGCACGATGGTGCGGATGGGCAGGCGCTCGCGCGGCGGGGTCTCGATCACGCTGAGGTCGCGCGCGCCGACGAGCGCGAGGTAGAGCGTGCGCGGGATGGGCGTCGCGCTCATGGCGAGGACGTCCACCTCCGTGCGCAGTTCCTTGAGGCGCTCCTTGTGGCGCACGCCGAAGCGGTGCTCTTCGTCGATGATCACGAGGCCGAGCCGGCCGAAGCTGGTGCCGTCGGAGAGCAGGGCGTGCGTGCCGACGACGACGTCGACGGTCCCGGCCGCGGCGCGCGCCCGGACGTCGGCCTTCTGCTTGGCGGTGCGGTAGCCGCTCAGGAGCTCGACGGAGACGGGCCAGCGGGCGAGCCGCTCCTTGAAGCTCTCGAAGTGCTGCTGTGCGAGGACGGTCGTCGGCGCAAGGATCGCCACCTGGCGTCCGCCGAGGACGCATTTGAACGCGGCGCGGAGGGCGACCTCGGTCTTGCCGAAGCCGACGTCGCCGCTGACGAGGCGGTCCATGGGCGCGGGGCGTTCCATGTCCGCCTTCACGTCGCTGATCGCACGGGTCTGGTCCGGCGTTTCGCGATGCGGGAAGGAGCGTTCAAACTCGCCCATCCAGGCGTTGTCCGCGTCCTTCGGGTGCGTGATGCCCGGCTTGGTCGAGCGGGCGGCCTGCATCGCCAGCAGCTGCGCGGCGAGGTCGGCGGTGGCCTTCTCGGCGGCCTTGCGCGACTTCTCCCAGCCGCCACCGCCGAGTTTGGAGAGTTTCGGATGGGCCCGGCCGAGGCCGATGTAGCGCGTCAGGAGATGCGACTCCCGTACCGGAAGGTGCAGCATCGATCTCAGGGCGAACTCGAGGCCGATGAAGTCTTCGGTCCGCCCGTCGTGCTCGTGCGCCTTGATGCCGCGGAAGAGGCAGACGCCTTGCGTGGCGTGCACGAGGGCGTCGCCGTCGGCGAGTTCGCCGAAGTCGAGCGCTCGGCCGACGGCGGCGCGGATGGCGGTGCGCCGGCGCGGCAGGACGGCGAGCGGACGTTTGCGTCGGCCGAAGAGCTCGCGTTCGGTCAGCAGGAGCAGGCCGTCCTTGAGCAGGCCGGGCAGCTTGCCCGGCGCGACGATGATGCCTCCGCCGAAGCGGCCCTGGATGACGCGCGGGGCGAAGCCGCGGATCTTCGCGCCGGCGACGTCGGCGCGGAGGCGGTCGACGGAGCCGTCGGTGTCGCCGGCGAGCAGGCAAGGTCGTCCGTCCTTGGCCAGCGACGCGGCGGCCCGGAGGAGGGCGGGGCGCGTCTCCGCTCCGTCGGTGGCGGAACCGATGAGCAGCGATTCGGCGGGCGTCGAATCAAGGGCGTGCGCCTCGTAGCCGGAGGGAGCCTCGTCGGTCTCCTCGAGCACGAGTTCGTCGACCTCGGCCGAGCGCAGCCCGGCGCAGAGGACGTCCTCGTGGCAGCGGTCCACCGAGATGATGAGCGCGTCGGCCGGCAGGTGCCGGAAGAACGGCGCCTCGGGGGCGGAGCCGGAATCGTCGCGCGGCGCGCAGACGACGAGGCCGTCGATTTCGCCTTCGCTGCGCTGGGTCGCGGGGTCGAACGGCCGGAGCGACTCGACGACGTCGCCGAAGAGGTCGATGCGCACGGGCATCTGCGCGTTCAGCGGATAGACGTCGAGGATGCCGCCGCGGAGCGCGTATTCGCCGGGCTGCTCGCAGAGGGCCTCGTGGGCGTAGCCGAAATCTTCGGCGAGACGCTTCGCGAAGTCGCGCAAGGCGAGCTTGTCGCCCTTGCGGACGACGATCTCGGCCTTGGCGGTGGCTTCGGGCGCGGGCGCGCGGCGGGTGAGCGAGCCCGGCGTGCAGGCGATGAGCAGCGGGCGCTTCGCGTTATGGCCGCCGTGGCGCAGGAGCGAGAGGACGCCGAGCAGATCGCAGTCGGCCTCGAAGGCGGGCACGGCCGCGTCGGCTTCGGTCAGGGTGCGGGCGACCGGCTGCGCGCCGTTGAGCAGCGTCAGCAGCTGGGCGGTCTCTTCGGCGAAGGTCTCCGCGGCGCCGAGGTTCGAGGCCAGGAAGACGATCACGCTTCGCTCGGCGCCTTCCGAGCAGGCGCAGGCCGCCCAGGCGTGCGATGGCACGCCGGTCAGGGCACGGCGTGGCTGAGCGGACATGCGGCTATCGAGGCGGGAAGCCCCGATGCGTCAAACCCAACTCCTTACTTAAGCACCACTCCGGCGATTTCGTCCCAGAGTTCGTCGGTCTGAGAGGGCTTCTTCACCGGTCGCCCCGCTTCGGCGAACCAATAGCGGGCGTTGCCGAGGTCGCCTTCGATGAGATGGAGCAGCGCATGGAGCCAGGAGCCGACCGGAGTCTCGATGTCCTGGGCGATGTTGTGCGCCGACTCCCAGTCGCCTTTCTTGATGAACCAGAGCGACTGCGCCTCGCGCGACAGGCCTCGGGGCGGCTGCGCGTCGGTTGCGGCGGAGGACTTCAGCTGGGCCGGAGTCATGCGTCAGCGTCCTGGGTTTAGCCGTGCCAGGGCGTCCGCCGACTCGGTCGGCAGTTCGGCCAGGATCTTCGCGGCGGCTTCCTGTCCGGCCTGCACGTCGGCCAGGCTCATTTCTTTTTCGAGGAGGCCGAGCTTGGCGACGTCATCCGGATCTTCCTCGAGCTCGATGAGGACGAGGCGCCAGGCATAGGCCTGCCGGGGGTCCTTGGGCGTCTTGTCTCCTGATACGTAACGTTCCGCGAGCACGCGGATGGCCTTCACGTCACGACGCATGGCGGCTCGGGTGTAGTATTCCAGGGCGAGGCGATAATTCTGCGGCATGCCGGGCTGACCGGTCTCGAAGGCTTTGGCGAGTTCCCGGAGGCTGTGGCGGTCGCCGGCATCCGCGCCCCGCCGGTATTGCTTGAACGCTTCTTCCAGATGCTTGTCGCGGATCAGCAGCTGGGCCTTGAAGTCAGGGGATTTCTTGTCGGGCTTGATGGCGTCGGCCTTGGCTTTCGCGAGGTCGCCGAGCACGCGGTAGCCCATGGGCTGTCCTTTGTCGGCGGCGCGCTTGGCCCAGTCGGCGGCCTTGGTCTCGTCCTTCGCCACGCCGAGGCCGCGGGCGTAGTAGAGGGCGACCACGCTCATCGCGCGGGCATGGCGATTCTCCGCGGCCTTGTTCATCCATTCGAAGGCGGTCCGCGGGTCGTCCTTGATCTGCAGGTCCGCCGGGGCGTAGACCGTGTTCCTCAGCGCGTATATGTACTGGGCCTGCGCGTTCTCGGCCTTGGCGAGCGCGAGGAGTTCGTCCTCCGGGGCGTCGGCCCGGAGTTCGCTGATGTAGCGGTCGTGCACCTCGTTGGGCAGCTGGGAGATCGGCACCTCCCATTGGTTCGAGAGGTCGACCACCAGGATCGTGCCGAGGGCGGTGGCGATCAGGTAAGGTTTCAGCCGGATCAGTTGGCTACGCATGGACACATCCAATCCTTGGTCCACCCTGAGGCAAGGGACTAAGAGGATGTC
>JACCDL010249905.1_pt1 | contig 21071 bp, 17 predicted proteins | sample 7441931 | NCBI WGS metagenome assembly JACCDL01 (sample SAMN15323437, study PRJNA562643) | freshwater metagenome | isolation source: river surface water | place: USA:Blue River Watershed | collected 2017-08-16 | reverse complement strand
CATGATTCGCCCATGCTCGAACTTGCTCAAGTTTTAGGTAAAATGACATTTGGTATTTTTGGGAGCACGACTCCTTCGATGCAATCATCCGAGACACTGACGATTTTAGAAAATAAGGGCTTGGGATGTCGGCCATGCCAACCGAAAATTCGAAATTACTGTCCCTTAGACCACTTTCATTGCATGAAAGACATAGATTTAAGCCCAATTATTCACGCTTCCCAAACGCTATGAAAAACGTTTCTTTTGCTTTAGTGCAATTAGATTGCTCAACCGATGTTGCGGCTAATGTTGCCAAAACAGTGCAATTCATTCGCGATGCTGCTTCACGCGGGGCACAAGTAATCTGTTTGCAAGAATTATTTAGTTCCGTTTATTTCTGCTACGAGGAAAATCAAGCCTTTTTTGATCTTGCGGAGTCCATTCCTGGACCAAGTACCGATATGTTTGGCGCGTTAGCGAAAGAATTAAATGTGGTTATCATTGCCTCTTTGTTTGAAAAACGGGCAGCGGGTTTATTTCATAACACGACCGCAGTAATCGATGCCGATGGTACATATTTGGGCAAATACCGCAAAATGCATATTCCTGATGATCCAGGCTATTACGAGAAATATTACTTCACGCCAGGCGATTTAGGTTACCAGGTGTTTGATACAAAATATGCCAAAATAGGCGTGTTGATTTGTTGGGACCAATGGTACCCCGAAGCTGCCCGTCTAACCGCCTTGCAAGGATCGGAAGTGCTTGTGTATCCCACGGCGATCGGTTGGGATTTAGAAGAAACAAATTCCGAAATCAATCGCGAGCAATACCAAGCGTGGCAAACGATTCAACGTTCGCATGCAATTGCAAATGGCGTGCCCGTCGTTTCGGTAAATCGAGTGGGTATAGAAAATGGTCAGAAATTTTGGGGAGGAAGTTTTGTTGCCAATGCAGGTGGTCGCATTCTTTTCCAAGCTCCGCATGATGTAGAAGAAGTCGCCTTGGTAAATATCGATGTAGATTCGAGCGAATACTACCGAAAAACGTGGCCATTTCTCCGCGATCGCCGTATTGATTCCTATCAAGATATCACCAAACGCTTCATCGATTGAGTTATGTCATCAGCCTTATTCGCTTATACGCTTTTTGGCTAATCTTCTTTTTAGTCGAGCGATCGATCTTTGTACTTCGCTTTTGGGAATATGTAAGTGATTCCAGCGCTTCCGATGTCTTTCAAATTTTCAGTTCCGCCCTTCGCTTAGACGCGTCTATGGCGGGATATGTGCTGGTTATTCCCGTTTTACTTTGGGCAGTTGAAATATTTTCTGGTAAAGCATTCGTTTCTACTCGGTTTCAACTTATCTATCATCGGTTTTTCATCATTTTATTTTCGCTTATCGCGGCAGTTAATGTAAATATTTATCAAGAGTGGGGTTCCAAAGTAAATTTTAAAGTATTTAAAATCTTTGTTTTATATCCCTACGAATCTACTATTTCTAGCCTCGAAACGGGTATCGCGCTTGCCATAGGCCTATTTTTGATGCAAAGTGTCTTTTTCTGGTGGATCATTCGCTTTTTCATTCGCCCATCTTATGCGTTGCATACGTGGCTTGTCCGCCCTTCGCTTAGTTTGCTACTCCTTGGATTGACCTTTTTGAGCGTTCGGGGCGGTTGGCAACTTGCCCCCATCTCCCAAAGTATGGCCTATTTTTCCTCCAAGCCAATCTTAAATCATGCATCGGTCAATACGTCGTGGAACTTAGCGCAGGATGTGGTTAATAATTTAGCGGGCACAACAAGTGGTTTTCAATTCATGCCGGACGAACACGTAGACCCCATATTGGAGAAATACCTCAGTGCAGATTCCTTACAACGAACAGAGATTTTATCTACGAAACGTCCCAATGTGGTCTTCATAATTCTGGAAAGTTTTACAGCGGATGTCGTGGAATCCTTAGGAGGTGAGCCGGGAATAAGTACTGAATTGGGGCTTTTAATGCGTCAGGGCGTATCTTTTTCGAATGTATATGCATCAGGTGATCGGACCGATAAGGGTTTGATTGCGGTGTTAAGCGCCTTTCCAGCACAGGCTACCAAAAGTATTATTTCAGAAACAGATAAGCAGGAACATCTGCCTTCCGTTGCACAAGTATTTAAAGAACAAGGGTACGAAACGGCATTTATGTATGGGGGTGAGAGTGAATTTTTCGGCTTTAAACCGTATGTGTTAAGCCATGGATTTGATCATGCCACCGACAAGCATGCGTTTGCGCCCGAAGATCAAAATTCCAAATGGGGTGCGCATGACGGGGTTGTATTTAAGAGATTTAAACAGCAGTTGGGTCAGTTGAGCCAACCGTTTTTTGCAACCATGCTGACACTTTCCAACCATGAACCTTTTGAGATCCCGGAGGCTCCGCGCTTTCCCGGTTCAGATTTGCCTAATCGTTTTCGAAGTACTGCTTTTTACACCGATAAGTCTTTAGGAGCTTTTATGCGTCAGGCGCGCCAGGAGCCTTGGTTTAAGCAAACCTTATTTGTGATTGTGGCGGATCATGGCCACCGCTTACCAAAAGAAAAATATCCGATTTCAGCGGCGCAACGTTTTCATATTCCCCTGGTGTTAGTTGGCGAAGTCATCAAGCCCGAGTTTCGCGGAAAAAAGATGTCGGTCTTTGGGAGTCAAACAGATATTGCCCAAACAGTTTTGGGCCAACTCGGCTTGAATGGCCAGCGGTTTAAGTTTAGCCAAGATTTGTTCGCGACCGATCCAACGCAAGGATATGCATTCTTCGACTGGGATAATGGTTTTGGAGTGATTAGCCCAAAGGGATTTACTAGCTATGATAATGCAGGAAAACGGGTGATAAAGCAGGAGGGGGGCGCTAACTTATTGACGTTTGGTCAAGCCTACATGCAACGGGTGTTTTCGACCTATGAAGCCTATTGAAGTAGGGAACTCAAATCCTGAATAGCTAGTGTCTTCTGTGTCTGAAATCCTTCTCCAAAAGTAACACCAATCTTATGACCCATTTCGCGGGCACGCGCTTCAATAAAGTCTAAGAAATCAGGATTAGAAATGTAGGAAGCTGGTTCGTTGGAATTTGGATCGAAAAATTGGCTACGAAATGCGCGAATAGCTGCTTCTTTGGTTTCCCAATGTTCCGTGATATCAATAACAAAATCGGGTTCCAGGTATCTATCTTGAATGTAATGAAAGACTTGTTTAGGACGCCATTCTGTTTGTTGGTGCCCATCGCGTTGCGTATCAATCTTGCGTAATCCACTCAAAAAACTCGCATCAATCGCCAATTGTGCACCTTTTCCATGGTCAGGGTGGCGATCTTCTAAGGCATTGGCGAAGATAATTTCTGGTCGGTAGGCTCGAATGACCTCAATTAATTTTAGCTGACTTGCCTGATCATTCTGAAAAAAGCCATCGGCTAATCCCAAATTTTCACGTACCTGAATACCTAAGATCTCCGTGGCAGCTGCTGATTCAGTCAAACGAATTTCTGGTGTTCCTCGGGTACCTAATTCTCCACGTGTTAGATCGACGATACCTATTTTTTTACCTAGCGCCAAATGCTTACGAATGGTTCCGGAACAAGCTAATTCCGCATCATCGGGATGCGCGGCGATCACCAGTATGTCTAGTTTCATCGAATGGAAGGATTAGTGAATGCGAAGTCGTCGGCCTGCACGAATGGTAGAAGATAAGCGTAGGCCGTTTAATTTGGCAAGTTTACTTACCGACATCCCTGCGCGTTGCGCAATGGTATACAAGGAATCACCCGGACGAACTTTTACCCACGCTTTCCGACGAGTTTTTATTTTATCACCTACACTTCCATATTCATTACGAAGTGAAAGTGCTCGGGTATTAAAAGTCTGTGCAGTAATTAGTAGGTGATCCGAGATAGGTTCCCCCGTCCCAAAATTAAATACTTGATTTGGGTTAAATGGATTGCCTTCATACCGCGTCTCAAAGTGTAAATGTGACCCGGTACTACGACCTGTATTTCCGCCCAAGCCTATTTCATCGCCAGCTTTTACGAAGGTACCTGGTTCTAAATTTTGTTTGGAAAGGTGGCCATACAAGGTTTCAAGTCCATTGTAATGGCGAACAACTACATATCTTCCGTACCCATTTCCATCCACACTCGCCACACGTACAATACCATCAAAGACGGAATAAACCGGATAGCCAGTTTCTAAATCTAAATCCACTCCAGCGTGTAATCTTCCCCAGCGAGGTCCAAATGGACTAGTTTGTTTGACTGATGCTAAAGGAGGAGACCAATTACGTCCAGCCGGTAAATTATACAATTCAAGGTCCACTGGCTCGTCAAAATCCTTCGCATTAATATCGTATGGATCGATACTTTTAGTATCCCAGATCGAATAATAAGATGCTACTGAAACGAAATCTTCAGAACCTACTGGCGCGTTTTCCTCTTCAATTTCCACGACAAGTGCCTCGCCCTCATCAATTGAGGTTGTATCGAAATTACTAATGGTTGGGTTAAGAATCTTCAGCGGTTCAAACTTGCGTTCTTTCATTTCGGATCCTTGAATTGCCGTGGTCGTACTTTCACCTTCCGTTCGAAAGGTTAGGGGAGGTAACTCATCTAAATCATCTTTTTTCGAGGATTTATCTTGATACAAGTTGGCATTCGACTTGAAATCAATCTTCGTATTCTTTTTAAACAACTTTTTCTCTTGGGCATACGTGCTCATTGTCACAAAGACAAGCGCCAATCCCCAAATTAATTTGTTACACTGCATGTATGTTGATTAATGTAAGTTGCTTGCGGCCAACCAGCGTTCAGCGTCCAAAGCGGCCATACAGCCACTTCCAGCCGCCGTAACGGCTTGTCGGTACGTCGTATCCTGCACATCCCCACAGGCAAATACGCCAGGGATGTTGGTCCGACTACTCCCTTTTTCTGTGATAAGGTATTCTTGCGCATCCATGTCCAATTGGCCTTTGAAGATGCTGGTATTGGGTTGATGTCCAATCGCTACAAAGAAACCTGTACAAGCGATTTCTTCGGTTGCATTTGACACGTTATTTTTGATTCGTATTCCGGTAACTCCGTTTGCATCGCCCAAAATCTCCTCTGTTTCTGAGTTCCAGTGGATTGTAATTTTTGGGTTGTTTTTCACGCGTTCTTGCATGATTAAAGAAGCACGCATTTGATCTCTACGCACAATTAAGTGTACTTGTGTACATAAATTAGCTAAGTAACTAGCCTCTTCAGCGGCGGTATCTCCAGCGCCAACAACCGCGACTGTTTGATTGCGGTAGAAGAATCCATCACATACGGCGCAAGCTGAAACGCCTAAGCCATTGTATGTCGTTTCACCCTCCAGACCTAACCATTTAGCCGAAGCTCCTGTGGCAATAATCACAGAATCTGCTAGGATTTCAGTAGTATCATCGATCCAAACTTTCTTTGGTTGAACGGTGAAATCTACTTTAGTTGCCATGCCAAAACGCACATCAGTTCCAAAACGCTTCGCTTGATTCTCCAAATCAACCATCATGGTAGGTCCATCAACTCCTTGTGGGTAACCTGGGAAATTGTCAACTTCCGTAGTGGTCGTTAATTGTCCCCCTGGCTGTCCGCCCATATACATGACAGGCTGTAAGCCCGCCCGAGACGCGTAAATAGCGGCGGTATATCCCGCGGGTCCTGAACCAATGATTAAGCATTTAATAGAAGAAGCCATAGCTGAAAAATATTCGTTGAAATTAGCCGACAAAATTCGGCATTTAAGTGCAGATTCCCAAACGATGAAAATTTCAGTTTAGTTCCTTACATTTGTTTCAACCTCTATAACAACGAATGAAAGCAACAAATATTACACGCAACCTAACTTTTTGGGTTCTCTTATCTATTCTACTTGGCGTTTTAATCGGTCATTTTTCCCCTTCAATCGCTTTATACCCCGTTTTTGAAAGCAAAATAAGCTATAGTTTATTGGGTGCTGATTTAGCTTTCGGACCTACATTGAGCGAAGTCTTTAGTGGAATTTTTATCAGTTTGGTGAAGTTGTTTATTAATCCCATCATCTTTTTGACAATCAGTTTAGGGATTGTGAATATGGGAAATCTGAAGAAAGTTGGACGTGTAGGCGGTAAGGCGTTATTATATTTTGAAGTTATTACGACGATTGCTTTATTGATTGGCCTTTTGGTATCCAATATTCTGACTCCCGGCGAGGGTGTTATTCGGGGTGATGTGGCTGGTGGAGATATTTCAAAGTACACTTCAAAGGCTGCTTCTTTCTCTTGGATTTTATTTTTAAAAGAAAATTTTACGATTCAGGTTCTTGGATTTTCCTTGTTTTTTGGGACATTTTTGAATTTTGTACGTGGCAAAGCCAAAATGATTTCAGGCATGCATCAGGCATCTGATTGGGTTTTTAAAGCATTGCATGCGATCATGTATTTAGCTCCTTTGGGGGCTTTGGGTGGGATGGCTTATACCATCGGGAAGTTTGGAATTCATTCCTTACTGCCCCTAGCAAAACTTATGGTTTCCGTATATGCGACGATGGCGATCTTTATATTCCTAGTATTAGGTTTAGTCATGCGGCATTGCGGAGAACGTATCTGGAAATTTTTAGGCTATATCAAAGAGGAGTTGTTGATCGTCTTAGGCACTTCCTCCTCAGAGGCTGCTTTACCCTCACTCATGTTAAAGTTGGAGAAAATGGGTTGTTCCAAATCCGTCGTAGGCCTGGTTGTTCCAGCGGGATATTCGTTTAACCTCGATGGGACGAGTATATACTTGTCTATGGCCACCTTGTTTTTAGCCCAGGTTTACGGTGTTCAACTGAGTTGGGAGCAATTGCTCACGATAATTGGGGTATTGATGGTCACGTCAAAAGGCGCTGCCGGGGTTACAGGAAGTGGATTTGTCGTATTAGCATCTACGTTAACCGCACTGCAAGTAATCCCTTTAGAAGGTTTAGCGCTGCTTTTGGGCGTTGATCGTTTTATGTCAGAGGCACGTGCGATTACCAATTTTATTGGCAATGGTGTAGCGACTGTGTGGTTAGCGAAGCATGAGGGAGAATTTAATCCTCCGCTTACGGATTAGCCCGCTTCCAATCTTCCCGCAATTTTAGCTGCTCAGCTGTTGGGTAAAGCAAGGGGCGAATGGCTGATTTGCTTACTTGACTTATCGGTGTAAACGGAGCCTTTAACGTCAGCGTAGTATATCCACCTTTTCCGTCTGGCCGGGCAATTTCGAAATTCAGTAAATCGCCGGGCTGAATGATTTGCAAGATCTTCTTCATGTTTTTACTGAAGTTCTCCACGTCAATCGGTAGGCCGTTCAGGCTTATAAATTCATCTTTCGGTTGCAAGCCTAGTGTCTGACCTTGTACATTGATCGCATTCTCATTTTCCACATAGGCGCGTTTCGTTTCCGTTTTTATCGCCAAACCTTGTGGATCAAATCCAGGAGATTTGATTTCTTCTTTTTGAGTCATGTCCCAGGTATAGCCAATGGATTGAAGCCATGCCTCGATTGGCAGCTCCTCGTTGCCAGCTACATACTTTTTAAAGAAATCGCGCAAAGCAGGCATTTTCGTCATCCGCACCAAGGCCTCAAATAATTCATCATCCTTAAATGATTTTGTTGGGCCATAGGTCTTTGCCAGTTCCGTCATCATTTGCTGTGTTCCATAAGCCCCGTTTGACTGTTGGCGCAAGAACAAATCTAATCCCCAGCCAATCAGTGCTCCTTTTTCGTATACATTTCCATATTGTTCTTTGTACTTTGAAAGAACGTTTTTACTCATTACCGTGAAGGGGATAGAGGCATCAAACTGCATATCCATCGTTTCTTTTTTCTCTTGAATGGTTTTAAAGAAGTCATTCCAGCTTGTTATCTCGTATTTTGCTTGCATGTGGTGTGCCGCATATTCCGTCAGACCTTCGTATAGCCAAAGGTGCTGGGACATTTTAGGCTCATTAAAATCGAAAGATCCTATTTCTTCTGAATGAATCGACAAGGGAGTTACAATGTGAAAAAACTCGTGGGCGCAGACATCGCGAATTGTTTGGCTGATTTGTTCGATATTTCCTTCTGGAAGGTAATAAAATGAGGACTGGGCATGCTCTAATGCCCCATAGCTACCCCCTTTGAGGTTATCTGATAACACAATTAAAAACGCATAGCGCTTGACAGGCAATTTACCGCCCAGGTATTTGCGTTGCGCATCGAGTAAAGGTTCCACTTGAGAGGCGATTTGCTTGGAGGTTACCGTAGCATTGGGGGTATAAAGTGAGATGACGATCTCTGTTTCACCCATCATTATTTTCGCCGTATCAGCTGGTGAGTACATGATAGGTGAATCTACCAATTCTTGATACGAAATTGCATTGTAGGTATCGATATCTCCTTTTGTCGTGTTTTTAAGTGAGCTTACGCCAACTAAATGACTTGGTTTTTCAATCTGCAACTTAATGCGTTGTTTTTCCTGTCCAGATACATAGGCCAATAAGGTATGCGTGTTCAACGCAAACAAGGTATCTTTTTGGAAATTACTTCCTGCTGGTTCAAAAATATATTCGCCTTTTATTTCTGGACTGTCCCAGGTATCATTCGCCTCATAGCGTACATAGGCTAGTTTGTTGGCCTCCGAAATCTGATATTGGTTTACATTTTTCTTCGTAACAGCTAATTTTTTTCCTTGTTGGTCAAACGCCTGAAAATTCTCAATATACCTGCCATAGTCATAATTTGCGTATGTTCCTGGAACGATTTTTGGGAAATTAACCAGAATGCTTTTTTGTTTCTGCGGGGGAAAATTCATTTGTACTTTCAGGCGATCTTCTTGAACGTCTTTTAAATTAATTTGTACGTGGAAGCCTTGGCCTAGAACTGACGTTCCGATACACAACAAGTAAGCGAATAGTAGTTTTTTCATGTTAATTTTTATAGTTGATCGCAGTCTGCGGATCGATCTTGTTTATGAAATGGGTAGGAATATAAATGATAATACTCACGAGTAGGCATGTGCCCGTATTTACCCATATCCAGGTAAACCAATCCCAGTGAATTGGTACAGCATTCATGTAGTAATTGGCCGGATCTAAGGGTATCAGCTGGTAATTCGCTTGGACCCAACAAAAGCCGATGGCCAATATGTTTCCTAGGACCAAACCTCGAAGAAGAATAAACATGCCGTTCCACCAAAATATATTGCGTATTTGACTGGCCGAGCTGCCGAGGGCTTTTAGTAGGCCAACCATCGGGATGCGTTCCATTATTAACACCCAGAGTGTCGCGATGAGGTTGAAGCAGGCAACAACTAAAAGCAGGGCGATGAAGATTATAATATTGCGGTCGAGCATCATCATCCAGTCGAATAAGGCTGGAAACAATTCCTCTTTGGTTTCTAGTTTCCAGGTAGGCGGCAACGAGCTGGTTAATTGGTTTGCTGCGCTGTATAAATCCGCAGAAGGCTTTAAAAAGATTTCGTATGTTCCTACGGAATCAACAGTGTAGCCGTTCATTTTTTGTACCCAACTGCGATCTGCTAAAACAAATAGCTTGTCCAACTCCTCTAATCCGGTTTCGTATATACCTTGAACATTCACCTTACGTGGCCGGTTGGGCTGACTCAGGAAATACAAAATAAGTGACTCATGGACACCCACTTTCAATTGATTGGCTAATTCTTTACTCAAAATGATTTGTTGGCCTCCCGTAATCTTCCCACTTCCAGCAATTATATTTTGATTTACTTGTGCCAGCGGCATATCTGTTCCAATTCCTTTGATTACTACTCCGGCAAGGCCTTGATCACCCACCAGGATGCCTGGTTTTTGGACGTGGGATTGAAGGTGTTCAACAGCGGGGTGGTTTCGGATCGTTTTTTCCCAGGTAGGATTGCGCTGCATGGGCGTCTCCGATAAGGAGTGATTGCCAGATATTTGGCTGATGCGTAGATCTCCTGAGAAATTCGTAATCTTTTGGATGATGGCGTTTTTAAAACCAAAAAGAATAGAGAAGGCGATTAGAATAATGCATGTTCCCAAGGCAATCGTACCAATGCCTACATACGTAACCGTTTTAGAGAACGAAGTCTCATGCGTATTTCGGATTCGGCGTGCGACGAATAAGGGGAAATTCACGGTTATTATTTTTATAAAAATTATCGGATATTTGAACACGTTAATCCAAAGCGCAAAGAAAATGGGAATGGCTCGAAACTACAAGTTAATCGTGGTATTGTTTTTGATGGGAATGCAGGTGGTTTTCGCGCAGGCGATACCGGGTGCATATCAAACACAGCGGTATTTTCCGTTGCTGAAAGGGAAGTCGGTGGGCCTTGTGGTCAACCACACCTCAGTCATAGGTTCGACGCATTTAGCAGATAGTTTGTTGCATGCAGGCATCCAAGTCAAAAAGGTTTTTGCACCTGAGCATGGTTTTCGTGGAACCGCGGATGCGGGGGCGCACATCGACAATGAAGTGGATAAGCAAACAGGATTGCCCTTAATTTCGTTGTACGGCAAACATAAAAAGCCTACCCCGGAGGATTTGCAAGGTTTGGATGTCGTGGTTTTTGATATTCAGGATGTGGGTGCGCGTTTTTATACGTTTAGTTCCACCTTGTTTTATGTCATGGAGGCCTGTGCAGAAAATAAGGTTAAATTACTGATCTTAGACCGCGCTAATCCCAATGGGCATTATGTGGACGGTCCGGTATTGGATCGCAAATTTGCTTCGTTTGTCGGATTAAATCCCATACCCATAGTTCATGGGTTAACCATGGGGGAATTTGCAGGTATGATTAACGGGGAAAAATGGCTAGCTAATGGTTTATCATGTGATTTGCAAGTAATTGATTGTCAGTCATATAGACATCGAGATATCGTGCCTATTTCCATAGCACCCTCCCCAAATTTACCAAATGATCAGTCGATAGGTTTGTACCCATCCCTATGCTTGTTAGAGCCTACAATGGTGAGTGTGGGTCGTGGTACAAATAATCAATTCCAAGTGCTAGGGACCCCAAATCCTGCGGCAGGTATGTATACTTTTACACCTGTACCTACGCCTGGAGCGATGGATCCACCTTTGAAAGGATCTTTATGCTATGGACTTGATTTACGCGAAGTTAATACGCGAGAACTTGGGTTTTCCTTGAAATACTTGATTCATTTTTTTCAAGCGACAGGTAGCAAGGAGTCTTTTTTTACGTCGGCATCCTTCTTTGATAAATTGGCGGGAACGGATTCGCTTCGCTTAATGCTGATGGCGGGGAAGTCGGAGGAAGAAATTCGTGCTTCGTGGCAACCGGCATTGAATACCTACAAAAAAATGCGCAAACGCTATTTAATTTATCGGGATTGATAGCCGATTTTTCCTCAATAATTGCGACCTTTGCCGTTTATTTTTAAGCAAAAAGCTTTATGGCGGAAAAAATTATCATTCTTGACTTTGGTTCTCAAGTGACGCAATTAATTGCGCGTCGGATACGTGAGACTCAAGTTTATTGCGAAATACATCCATTTAATCACATTCCTGAATTAGACGAATCGGTCAAAGGGATTATTCTTTCGGGTAGTCCATGTTCTGTACGTGAGGCGGATTCGCCGCGGGTGAATTTAGAGCAGTTTGGTGATCTTCCTATTCTAGGTATTTGCTATGGAGCGCAGCTATTAGCTTATTTAGGTGGTGGGTCAGTGGAGGCATCTGATCACCGCGAATATGGCCGTGCACACATGACCACCATTCAGTCAAGTCCATTGTTAGCTGGGTTATCGGCAAATTCTCAGGTTTGGATGTCGCACGGCGATACCATCATGGAATTACCTGACCAGTATCAAGTGATAGGTTCGACGGAATCTGTTCGTGTGGCGGCATTTGCTCACGTATCTAAGCCAATTTATGCGATTCAATTCCATCCCGAAGTAACGCATTCGTTGGAGGGTGGTGCATTAATCAAAAACTTTGTGGTAGGTATTTGTGGATGTGCGCAAACATGGACATCGGATTCCTTTGTGGACCGTACCGTAGCTGAGTTGAAGGCTAAATTAGGGAATGATAAAGTAGTCCTAGGGCTCTCAGGTGGTGTGGATAGTTCGGTTGCAGCGGTGTTGTTACATCGGGCGATTGGAAAGAATTTGTATTGCATTTTTGTAGATAATGGCCTGTTACGTAAGGATGAGTTTGAAAACGTATTAGAATCATATACGGATCTGGGTTTGAATGTGAAAGGGGTAAATAGCAAACAATTGTTTTATGACGCTTTGAAAGGCTTGAAAGACCCGGAGGATAAGCGTAAGGCAATTGGAAAAACATTTATAGAGGTTTTTGATCAGGAGGCACATTTGATAGAAGGTGTTGCTTGGTTAGGTCAAGGGACGATTTATCCAGATAAAATTGAGTCGGTGTCATTGAAGGGGCCAAGTGCCACCATTAAATCACATCATAACGTAGGAGGTTTGCCGGACTTTATGAAATTGAAAGTGGTGGAGCCTTTGGAAGCTTTGTTTAAAGATGAGGTACGTTTGGTGGGTAAAACCTTGGGGGTTCCTCAAGATATTTTGGGTCGGCATCCATTCCCTGGTCCTGGTTTAGGAATTCGTATTTTAGGGGATATCACGCCAGAGAAGGTTGAAATCTTACAAAAGGTAGACGCTATTTTTATTAATGGTTTGAAAGAAGACGGTTTATATGATCAGGTTTGGCAAGCGGGAGCAATCCTGTTACCGGTACAATCTGTGGGGGTGATGGGAGATGAGCGTACCTATGAGCAGGTGGTTGCTTTACGGGCTGTGAGCAGTGTGGATGGCATGACGGCCGACTGGTGTCATTTGCCCTATGCGTTCTTGGGTCGTATTTCGAATGAGATTATCAATAAGGTCAAAGGGGTGAACCGTGTGGTTTATGATATATCATCTAAACCACCAGCGACGATTGAGTGGGAATAAGAAATTAGACGTTAGACGTTGGACATTATACCTTATAATTTTTTAGTGTAGACGCGAGAGATCGCGTCTTTTTTTATATAATCATTGCCCTTCTTCTAGTGTCTAGCGTCCAGCGTCTAGCGTCCAACGTCCAACGTCTAACCTCCCGCATATATGCTCGCCAAATAGATGACCGTCTCCGTTGCCTTTTGCATATCCTGGACAGAAACCCATTCTTGTTTGCTATGAAAGGCATGTTCTCCAGCGAAAATATTAGGACAAGGCAGTCCCATAAACGTTAATCGGGAACCATCTGTGCCACCTCGAATCGAACAAGTTTCAGGTTTTAGCCCTGCCATGCGCATCGCCTGCATCGCATATTCCAGGCATTGTGGATGATCTTTAAGAATCTCATACATATTGCGGTATTGTTCTTTTTGATCAAATGTGGCGGTGGCATTGGGGTAGTTGGCTAAAACCGCATGACTGATCGTGCGAATCAGTTCTCCGTACTCGCTTAATTTGGCCGTATCAAAATCACGTAAAATAAAATCTATGCGTGCTTCTTCCACCGATCCCTGGATGTCTGTGGGGTGAATAAAGCCTTCTTTACCTTCCGTCGTTTCCGGGCTCAGGCGATCCTTCGGAAGGGCAGCAATAATTTCTGCAGCTATTTTTAAGGCACTTTCCATACGACCCTTTGCAAAACCAGGATGCTGAGATATGCCTTGGATATACACGGTAAATCCATCGGCTGAAAAGGTTTCATTTTCTAAATGTCCTCGCTTTTCACCATCCAATGTATACCCATAAGTGGCGTTTATTTTGGCGAGGTCAATGTGGTCCGTACCTCGGCCAACTTCCTCATCGGGGGTAAAAACGACAGAAATAGGTCCATGCGGTACTTCGGGATGGCTGACCCAAAAGGCAACTGCATCCATAATTTCGGCCACTCCCGCTTTATTATCAGCTCCCAGCAATGTTTTTCCACTGGCAGTAATAATGTCATGGCCGATTTGCTCAAGAAGATCCGGATGTTCTGATGCACGAATAACAACGTTCGCATCATCGGGCAAGATGAGATCCTGACCTTGGTAATTGGCATGTACTAGTGGCTTTACATCTGCCCCTGAACAATCCGGTGAGGTGTCCATGTGTGAACAAAAACATAGAGTAGGCGTATCGTGCGGAACATTCGAAGGAATGTGGGCATATACGTACCCAAACGTATCAAGCTCAACTTCTTGGATACCTAAGGCTTTTAATTCTTCCACCAAAATACGCCCTAAATTTTTCTGTTTCTCTGTTGTGGGGCTGCTCAAAGATCGAGGATCTGATTGCGTATCAATTTGCACATAGCGAAGAAAGCGTTCGGTTGATGTGAAAGTATACGTTTGGAGTAAATCAGATAGGAGAGCCATAAAATTCAATTTATTTGAAATATTAGAAGAAAAAATTGTGATAATTGAATTAATTTTAATTGGATTTATAAAGGTAATTAACCTTTCAAAATATCGTATTATCTTAGGGCTTTGATTTTTAAAAACAGTTCTAGGCTGTTTTATTCATTGTAAACCTTTTGTCTTTATACTTTTAAGATTATGTCTCAAAATGCAGTGATTCAAGTGGATGGTAAAAGTTTCGATTTCCCTACATTGGAGGGAAGCGAGCATGAAAAAGCCATCGACATTGCCAAATTACGTGATTTGACTGGCTACGTTACCTACGATCCAGGTTACAAAAACACGGGTGCAACCAAGAGTGCAATAACGTTTTTAGATGGAGAAGAAGGAATTCTTAGACATTGTGGGTACAGTATTGAGGAATTAGCCGATCAGGCGAGTTTCCTTGAAGTAGCTTATTTGCTTTTGCATGGTGAGTTACCCACACAAGCCCAGCTTGACGCCTTTGAGCAATCCATTAAAAAGTATTCTGTTACAAACGAGTCTTTATTAAAAATAGCAGAGGCTATTCCAACCTCAACTCACCCCATGAGCGAATTATCCGCTTTAGTAGGTTTGATGGAAGGCCAATACGCTTCAAATGATACGGAAGAAAATATTCTTCGCCTTTTAGCTGCATTGCCAATTTTTGCCGCTTGGAATTACAAGAAATCAATTGGCGAGCCGATTGTAGCACCTGATCAATCACTTGATTATTGCTCAAATTTCTTGAAAATGATGTTTGCTAAACCTGGTGAAGCATACCAAGCAGATCCAATCGTTTCCAAAGCATTAAATAAGTTATTGATTTTACATGCGGACCATGAGCAAAACTGCTCTACGTCTACTGTACGTTTGATCGGTTCATCGCATGCGTCAATATTTTCATCGATTTCAGGTGGAATTCAAGCATTGTTTGGTCCATTGCATGGTGGTGCCAACCAAGCGGTTATTGAAATGTTAGAAGCAATCAAGCAAGCCGGTGGAGATACACAGAAATTCGTTGAAATGGCGAAAGACAAGAATTCTGGTTTCCGTTTAATGGGTTTTGGTCACCGAGTTTATAAAAACTTTGATCCACGTGCACGAATCATTAAAAAGGCTGCGGATGATGTTTTAACAGCTTTAGGCGTGAAGGATCCAGTTTTGACGATCGCACAAGAATTAGAAGCTGCCGCCCTAAGTGATGATTATTTCGTGGCGCGTAAGTTATATCCAAACGTTGATTTCTATTCAGGAATTATCTACCGTGCATTGCACATTCCGACCAACATGTTTACCATCCTTTTTGCGATTGGACGTCTTCCTGGTTGGATAGCACAGCACAAAGAAATGATGACAAACAAAGAGCCTATCGGCCGACCAAGACAAATCTACGTAGGAGCAACTCCACGTGCATTTGTACCAATGTCACAACGTTAATTTGGTTTTAAATAATGTTAAAAAGGCCCTTGCTTGCAAGGGCCTTTTTGTTTTATCTCCCAATTCCTACTAGTTTTGCGGCCTATGTTTCAAAAAAATAGCATCATTCGTTACCTATTTTGTTCGTTGGCCCCCTTCCTGCTCAACGCACAAACCCAAAAAGGTTTAGGTACTTATTATCATAATAAGTTTTGGGGTTCACGAACTTATTCTGGAGAAAAATACCACCCATTTGTTTACTCGGCGGCTCATAAATCGTTGCCAATGGGCTCTTGGGTGGAAGTGACACTTACCAAAACAGATAAAAAAGTAATTGTTCGCATTAATGATCGCGGTCCTTTTTTACGTGGAGGAGTAATCGATTTAGCTAAGTGTGCTGCGCAAGACATCGGTCTTGTCCCGTATGGTATTTCAAAAGTAGAAGTACGCTTATTGGCAACTGAAGAAATTACGGATTCATTAAAGTTAGCTTGGGCGGCGCGTGATTCTATAGGCAAAGCTGAGCATCCCTTTGTTCCCCAAAAGAAAATCACCAAGTCTAAAAAAAGGAAAAAGAAAAAGGCGCGCAAGAAAAAAGTTTAGCGTAATTTGATTTCAATACGCCGGTTTAATTGACGATTTAATTTCTCTTTCGGAACTGAATTACCTAAGCCTTTTGTTTGCATCCGGTCCGCGGAAATGCCTAATTTGATCAAATGTATTTTGACTGCCAAGGCTCTTTTTTCAGATAATATCTGATTGTCAGCCGCATTTCCTATGTCATCTGTATGTCCTTCAATATCAATTGATTGTGCTGGATTTTCTTGTAAATATGTCGCTAGTTTTACAAGGCATTCTGGATTTGGATCTGTTAAAGACCATGCGTTATTGGCAAATTGAATCGTCTCAAAGTGAAGGGAGTCGAATTGAATTCGTTTTATGGGTGCTTTAAGCCAGATTTCTGGCGATAACCATACGCTTGTTATGTCTAGCTCACGTTCACTAGCACGCGATTTGCGCGAAATGATGTAAGTATCTGCTACGGGTCCTATGCTAAAGCCCGCATCATGGCTACTTGTATTCAACAGGTTTAATGCGTGGGGACTCTCTGCCGGATTAAGCGGAAAGCGCGTTTGGAAATAATCTAGGCCACCTTTCCCACCTGATTTACTACTTGAAAATATGAAGATTGATTTATTCGCTAATATATAAGGGCCTTGTTCATCCTCAGCCGAGTTAATTTGATTGCCTAGATTTTTGGGTGTATTCCAGCGTCCTTGGTCATCTTTTTCACTTACCCAAAGGTCGCGTTTTCCAAATCCCCCGAGACGGTCTGATGAAAAGTATAATTTTGATCCATCTGGACTAATATGTGGTTGACCTTCCCACTCATGTGAATTAATTAAAAAGCCTAGGTTTTTAGCCTTGCTCCAAGTTCCTCCAATCCATTGGCTTTCGTATAAATCACATCCGCCAAAACTATTCGGATATTCACAAGCAGAAAAATAAAGGGTTTTCCCATCTTGTGTGATGCTGGGCGTACCTTCATTGTTTTCTTTATTCAATCCACTCATTGGTGTGGGAGGATCAAAATTTGTTCCATTCCAATGAGCCATCATTAATTCTTCGTCTGATTTAGCCACTTTGCGTGCCGTGAAAAATAAGGTTTGACTCGCTTGATGATACTGCGAGAAATATTGGCTACGCAGTAAGTTTAGTTCTGAAATGGGTGAGGGGAGGCTATCCACCGGCATAGAAAAAGCAACAAAGGGGATGAGCCAGGCCAACATACCTTAGGGGATTTGCAGAAACTTATGCGTTTGAACTGAAATGCGCCAGTTTGGATTTGCTTTGACAAAATCAACAATCAACGGGTTGATGCTTTCTTGTTTCGACCACTCAGGCTGTACATACAAAGCAGCATTTTTAGGAATCTTATTGGCCCAATCAGCCGCCCAGGCAATATCTGAAGGGTGAAAAATGACCACTTTAAGTTCATGAACGTGAGCAAGTATGGCTGGATTAGGTTCCTTGAATTTTTTGGGAGAGAAACAAATCCAATCCCATGATCCAGTTACTTCATCACATACACCCGAGGTTTCAATATTGGTTTGAAAACCAGCTGCATGCAATGCGGTGGTTAACGGACCTAAATCATGCATTAAAGGTTCTCCGCCGGTGATTACAACGAGCCGACCAGGAAACTGCAGGGCTTCGTCTACCAACGTGCTGACGGATTTGCGGGGATGCGTGTCTACTGGCCAGGATTCTTTGACATCACACCAGTGACAACCTACGTCACAGCCGCCCAAACGAATAAAATAAGCGGCATGCCCTTGAAACTTTCCTTCGCCTTGAATCGTGTAAAAAGATTCCATGACGGGATATTCAAAAGCATCTGATTTTGCGGCTGTTTTTATATCTTTGAGTTTGGATTGCATATTGACCTAAAATTCAAAGTAAAAATACGGGTTGATTTGTAATTTAACTAATCAGGATTCGTTCTAGCTCAAGTTTCGAATTCTTTTTATTTTTTTTCATGTTAAAAGCATCACGTATACGTGGGTATGGGAATGGTCTTTTCATCGTCTTTATGACTTTGATGATGAGTGCGTGTTGGTCAGCCCGCTGTCCACGTGAGACATGTCGGGTACGAGTGGAACACCGGCATGGGGAAAGTTATTACCGCCCACGTGAAGCATTCTCATGGATGTGGACACCGCGCTACAAGCACGTTCGGGTGGGGGCCAATGGTCAAAAAGAGGTAATTACAAGTAAGCCTTGGTATAAAATAATCGCACGAAAAAAGCCAGCTACAGCGGCGAAGCCACGCTAATATGTCTCAATACATCGTAGGAGCTGCTGTGTTAAATCAGACTCCGTTAGATTGGGAAGGAAATTACCTTCGAATTAAAGCAGCGATCGCAGATGCCGAAGCTGCTGGTGTTCAGCTTCTCTGTTTGCCAGAGATGTGCCTAACTGGGTACGGCTGTGAGGATCAGTTTTATGCTCCTTTTACGGAGACCAAAGCAATTGAATATCTACAAAAATTAGCAAAGGAACATACTTCTGTTTGTGTTTGGGTCGGATTACCGATGCGCTATGAAGGGAAATTATATAATGTTGCCGCCTGTGTCGCAGCAGGAAAAATAGTTGCTTTAATTCCCAAACAGCACTTAGCTGATGATGGGGTACATTATGAGCCCCGTTGGTTTACCCCGTGGCCCGCGAATAAAAGGTCGGCATGGCAAGGAATTCCTTTTGGAGATTACCGCATTCGTGTAGGTGAATGGACCATGGGTGTTGAAATTTGCCAAGATGCCTGGGAGGGTGAAAATCGGCCTGCGCATGCACTTGCAAAACGGGGAGTGTCATTGATTTGCAATCCTACGGCCTCGCATTTTTCGTTTGGTAAATCCAAGGTTCGTCAGCAATTAGCAATTGCGGGTTCTCAGCTGATTGATGGAGTTTATCTTTTTGCGAATTTATTGGGAAATGAATCTGGTCGAGTAATTTTTGACGGGGATGCTTATGTGGTAGACCGCGGCCAAATTCAAAGCCAAACCCAGCGTTTTTCAATGCGCGATCATGAACTTATTTATTCTTCCGTTGAATTGAAGTCGGTACCTGATGGGGGAGATGACATCATTTCGCTACCGGCTATTGAAGGTATGGTAGCTAATACGCCAACTTTCGCAGCAGCCTCTTGGGAATCCTCAGCATATATCAAGGAAGAGGAATTTGCACGTTCTGTGGCCTTGGGCTTATGGGATTACATGCGTAAGTCCCATTCCTTTGGTTTTGTTATTTCACTTTCGGGTGGTGCAGATTCATCTGCCATTGCTTCTTTGTGTTATTTAGCTGTTCAACTAGCTGAAAAGCAACTTGGTTGGTCCGGCCTTAAAAAGCGACTAGCATACATTCCTTGGGTGAATTCCATGGCGAACAGTACAGAATTCATACATCGCTTCATTCGAACTTTGTATCAAGGAACGGTAAATTCATCGGTAGAAACACGGGCTTCTGCGCGTACGTTGGCTTCATGTATCGGTTCCGACCATTCAGAAATTCAAATTGATTCTTTGGTGGCCGAATACCGCACCTTAATTGAAGGGGCGATTGGTCGGCCATTAAGCTGGTCTACAGATGATGTAACATTGCAAAATGTACAAGCACGTGTTCGTGCCCCGAGTGCGTGGATGTTGGCAAATATCAACAATGCCCTTTTACTAGCCACCTCTAACCGTTCGGAAGCAAGTGTAGGGTATGCAACCATGGATGGTGATACTTCTGGTTCAATTTCACCAATTGCTGGAATTGATAAAAGTTTTATTCGTGTGTGGTTGAAATGGATGCAGGATGTGGGCTTGGAAGCTAGCTTGTCGATAGCGGGTTTATCTGGCGTAAATGCGCTGGAGCCAAGTGCTGAATTACGTCCACTGGATGCGAAACAGGTAGACGAGGAGGATTTGATGCCGTATCCAATCTTAAATGCGCTGGAGCGTTGGGCTTTTTATGCCCGTTTATCGCCAGCGGAATGTGTAGAAAAATTAAATCAAGTATACGGCGCGCAGTTTTCGGCTGACCGCCTAGATGAATTTGCTCACCGATTCTTTCGTTTGTGGGCACGAAATCAATGGAAACGCGAGCGCTATGCGCCTGGTTTCCATGTGGATGATTACAGCTTAGATCCCAAATCGTGGTTACGTTTCCCGATTTTATCAGCTGGCTTAGAAAAAGATTTACCTGCATGAATTTAGTCGTTGACATTGGCAATACAGACATCGTCTGTGGATTCTACACTGACACGGAGTGGAAAGTGATTTTACGCACACCTACGCATCAGCCTTGGAGTGCGATTCGGATGGAACATTGGATTCAGAAGGAACTAACTGATAAAGGTTTTTCAGACCATACAGTTGATTCCATCTTGATCAGCTCAGTTGTCCCTTCCGTTTTAACTCAAATTCAAAAGGGCTTGGAACATTGGGTGAAATATCCAGTGAAAGTGATGGGCCCGAAGTTGTATGCTACCTTGCCTATTGAGGTGATAAGTCCGGATGAAATTGGGGCTGATTTGGTCGCAAATTCGGTTTATGCGCACACAAACTATTCTTCCGATGTGCTGATTGTGGATTTTGGTACGGCATTGACATTTACCTTAGTAGATGCGCAAGGAAAGATGCAAGGTGTTTCGATTGCACCTGGATTAAAAACGGCCGTGAAGTCCTTGTTTTCAGAGACAGCACAGTTGCCTGAAGTACCGCTTGAAATGCCCAATTCTGCGCTTGGATTTG
>JACCDL010333551.1_pt1 | contig 21101 bp, 17 predicted proteins | sample 7441931 | NCBI WGS metagenome assembly JACCDL01 (sample SAMN15323437, study PRJNA562643) | freshwater metagenome | isolation source: river surface water | place: USA:Blue River Watershed | collected 2017-08-16 | reverse complement strand
TAGCCATGAAATGGCACATCTTTCTCTAGATTCAATGGGAGCTGTGCAAGGCGATCCTTCTTTTAAACGTCGCCTGCAGACAATTATAACTTTTACATACAAATGGTTTGGAGTCGGTGCATTACTTTTTTTGGTTACCCTTATTCCATTTGGTTTATTTTTTTTTGGTGAATCTGTAGATATAATTATTCCATGGATTGTTTTGGTGACTGTAACTGCTTTTAATCTTATTGTTACTGCAACAATGTCGATAGTTGAAGGTACAGGAAAGATATCAGAAGTTATCACAATTAAATTTTTACAATCATTTCTATCGTCTTTATTTATGTGGTTTCTTTTGGTAAAAAATTTAGGACTTTATTCTGCAGCTTTTGGAAGTCTTATTGGATTAATTGTCTGTATAATTTGGCTTTATGTCAGATTCCACAATTTTTTTATTGACATTTTTAGATTTGAATCTTCAAAGCCGGGAATAAATTGGAGGCGTGAAATATTTCCATTTCAATGGCGAATTGCTGTAAGTTGGATTAGTGGCTACTTTATATTTTATTCCTTGACCCCACTTTTATTTAAGCAAGTTGGACCTGTGATTTCAGGACAGTTTGGTGCCAGTATGCAAGTATTTTCAGTTCTAAATGCTGGTGCAATTATTTGGATTTCTACCAAAATGCCAATTTTTGGAATGCTAGTCGCAAAAGAAAACTATAAAGAACTAAACGAATTATTTTTTAAAAGTTTTTTCCAGTCTACATTATTAATTGTAATTGCAATTTTAGTTGCTGGTTTCTTTTATTGGTATTTGTGTTTTATTAATGCTTCGTTAGTTTCAAAAATTCTTCCTTGCAAAGGACTAGCCTTGCTTGCTATATCTTCATTTCTTAGTCATATAGTTTTTTGTATGGCTTCATACTTAAGATCTCATAAGAAAGAGCCTTTCATGATGATATCTATTTTAAGTGCTATATGTATATTTTCTTTAGCATTATTATTAATTCCTAAATACAGTTATATGGGAGCTGTTTTTTCTTATTTTATCGGAACCCTCTTATTTGGTTTTATTGGTGGTGGAATAATTTTCATGAATGATCAAAAGAGAAATTTTTAATGGTTAATCCAACTTTAACAATTGCCATACCGACATTTAATAGAAACGCGATTTTATTTCATAACTTAAAGCATTTGCTTCCGCAAATTGGTAAAAATGTAAATATTTTAATTATAGATAATTGTTCTGACATTAAAGTTGAAGATTATTTAGAGAAAAAATTTAAAATCCACCAAAATAAAATAAAAATTATTAGAAATCCAGTCAACATAGGAGGAGATGCCAATATTCTGCGCTGCATAGAGCTCTGTGAATCAGATTACATTTGGATACTAGGTGATGATGATTTCCCATTGCCAGACGCATTAAAAAAAATCCAAAAATTTTTGGAATATGGCGATCCAATTTGGATTAACTTTTACTCTTCTAATAAGTTTCTACCAAATAGAAATTCTGAAATAAAGACTAGCGCTTTGATTAGCTTTTTAAAACATTTTGATTCTATAAATGAATTAGTTTTTATTTCCAATAATATTTATAAAACTTCTTGCATCAAAGAAGGTTTGGTTGGTGGATTTTTAAATTTGCATATGAGAGTGCCGCATTTAATATCTATGCTTTATGGAATTATTAAGTCAAAGCCAATGGGTAAATACTATATAACTAAAGATCAGCTTTTTTTAAGTATATCTAACAATAAGGATAAGTCTACTTCTTGGCCCCTTTTTTCAATGTTTGTGAATACTATTATGATCTTTCAATTGCCAATATTTAAAAGTATTTCTAAAGAATTGTTGCGACTGGTAAAAGGCGCTAGAAAAAATTGGCTTTCAAATAAATATATGATTGCCGCTTTTTGGGAACTATCATCAAATGAAGGAATTTTTAAATCCTTTCAGATTTCTTCACATTTAATAATTAATCTACTGATAATTGATCGATTTAAATATCTGCTTTCACTTCCGTTATATTTTTTTTCAATCTTTACCGGTTCTTGTTTTTGGCCCCGTAAAGAATTAATCAAGAAGCTATATAAAAAATTGCTTTCAAATTTTATTAAATGATTTTTAATATAGACGTACTCAAAATTAATGCTAGAGCTTCTCTTTAAAATATCGGAGAAACTAATAACGATGATATTATTCTTATTAATTATGGATATAAACAAATTTAGCCGTGCGTAAAATACCTAAAATATATGTAGCGGGTCATTCTGGTATGGTTGGTTCTGCAATTATCAGAAAGCTTCACTTAGACAGACAAGACAATATTATTTTTCGTTCACATGCTGAGCTAGATCTTACAAACCAAGCAATGGTTAATCTTTTTTTTGAAAAAGAACGTCCCGATCAAGTTTATTTGGCTGCGGCAAAAGTTGGTGGGATTTATGCTAACAACATTTATCCGGCCGATTTTATTTACGAAAATCTTATGATACAAGCAAATGTAATCCATGCCGCATGGAGATACGGCGTAACTAAACTTTTATTTTTAGGTTCGAGTTGTATTTACCCAAAGTTTGCTGAGCAGCCCATCTCGGAAGAAGAGCTTTTGACAGGGGCTCTAGAGCCAACCAATGAGCCGTATGCAATTGCTAAAATTTCTGGAATCAAATTATGTGAAAGTTATAACAGGCAGTTCGGTGTAGATTTTAGGAGTGTTATGCCATGTAATTTGTACGGACTGGGTGATAACTACCATTTTGAAAATTCTCATGTTATTCCAGCTCTCATAAGAAGATTTCACGAGGCTAAAGTCTCAAATAAAGATGAGGTTGTTATTTGGGGTACAGGTTCTCCAAGACGAGAGTTCTTATATGTCGATGATATGGCTGCTGCTTGCGTTCACATCATGAATTTAGACAAAAATATATATACCAAGCACACATCGCCTATGCAAAGCCATATTAATATAGGTTATGGTGATGATCTTACTATTGCTGATTTAGCGAAAGTTATAAGTGAAACCGTAGAATATTCTGGAAACATTAAATTTGATGGTAACAAGCCTGATGGAGTGCCGACTAAATTAATGAATAGTAAATTAATTAATTTGCTAGGGTGGAAACCTCAAGTTAATTTGAAAGATGGACTTAAAAAAACTTATGAAGATTTTATGATGCACCATGATGCATTGAGAATGTAATGGGAATATAGACATGTCAAAAAAAGTTGCGTTAATTACAGGTATCACTGGTCAAGATGGATCGTATTTAGCAGAATTTTTATTAGAAAAAGGCTATATGGTTCATGGGATAAAGCGTCGGGCAAGTTCTTTCAATACACAGCGCATCGATCATCTTTACCAAGATTTACATATAGATAATGTAAATTTTAAGTTACATTACGGCGACCTTACTGATAGCAGTAATTTGATTCGCATTATAAAGGAAACGCAACCTAGCGAAATATATAATTTAGCTGCGCAGAGTCATGTCGCTGTGAGCTTTGAAAGTCCGGAATATACAACTGACGTGGATGCCATGGGTACATTAAGAATACTCGAAGCTATTCGTATTCTTGGTCTTGAAAACAAAACTCGTTTCTATCAGGCATCAACTTCTGAGTTATATGGTTCAGTGCAAGAGACTCCCCAAAGTGAAGCCACCCCTTTTTACCCTCGAAGTCCTTATGCCGTTGCAAAATTATATGCTTATTGGATTACTGTTAACTACCGAGAAGCTTATGGAGTATATGCATGTAATGGCATTCTTTTTAATCATGAAAGCCCTCGTCGGGGCGAGACTTTTGTGACGCGGAAAATTACTCGAGGTTTTGCTAATATGGCTCTGGGTATAGAAAAATGTTTATATATGGGCAATATAGATTCTTTAAGAGATTGGGGCCATGCAAAAGATTATGTCCGTATGCAATGGATGATGCTTCAGCAGGAACAGCCCGAAGATTTTGTAATTGCAACAGGCATTCAGTTTACAGTTCGTCAATTTATTGAATGGGCGGCAGCTGAAATTGGAGTTAGTTTGCGTTTTGAAGGTAACGGACTCAATGAAAAAGCTATTGTTGCTAGCATTCAAGGCGACAAGGCCCCTGCATTAAAAGTTGGCGATATTGTGATGAAGATTGACCCGCGATATTTCCGACCTACCGAAGTTGATTCTCTTTTGGGAGACCCCACAAAAGCAAAACAAAAGTTAGGTTGGGTGCCTGAAATTACAGCCCAACAAATGTGCAAAGAGATGGTTTTTTCAGATCTTCAAGAGGCAAAACAAAGCTCAATTTTGATGGAAAATGGATTTAAACCTAACGTCAGTGGAGGGTAATTTAAATCATAAGATCGGATAAATTATTTTAATTATATTGCTAGAATTTTCGATTCAACGTATTTTGGGCTCAAAATCAAACGAAGATTATTTTAAAATGGTTCAAAAAAAAATGATTAAAATTGCCTACGATCCATTGATATTTAGCAGTCAAATTTACGGTGGTATTTCACGTTATTTCTGTGAGATTGCCTCTAGAATTTCTAACTCTCAAGTTAGCAGGGTAAATGTTAATGTCGTTGCTCCTATGCATAAAAATCAATATTTGGATAAGCTACCAAAATATCTTGTGAGAGGTTTTAAATCGCCATTTTCGTTTAATTTAATGTCGCTGCATCAGCGCGCATTTAGTTTTATTTTAGGTGATCTTATTTTACGATATCTCTCCCCCGATATTATTCACGAAACATATTATTTTAGATGGCCCTTAGGACCTAAAAAGGCCATCCGTGTATTGACCATCTATGACATGATTCACGAAAAATTCAAATCTCAATTTTCTATTAGCGATAAAACGTCGGAGTACAAGGCATTAGCTGCTGATCGTGCAGATCACATCATTTGTATTTCTGAATCTACTAAAAAAGACGTTATTCAGATTTTAGGTATCAAGTCAGAAAAAATATCAGTGATACATTTGGGATTTGACTTAATGATTAACAGTAAAAATGTTTCAAGTATCCCAGATGTATTATTAACTAAGCCATACTTATTATATGTGGGCTTAAGGGGAGGGCATAAAAACTTTGATATGTTAGTTCGTGCTTATGCAAGTTCATCCATTCTTAAGCGTAAATTTAATTTAATTTGTTTTGGTGGTGGAAAGTTTTCCAGTGCTGAATTGGCTCTTTTTGAGAGTCTAGAATTAAACGATGAACAAGTCCTCCAATTCTCAGGAGATGATAATTTTCTAGCAAATTTTTATAAAAAAGCACTAATGTTCGTCTACCCCTCTTTATATGAAGGTTTTGGTATTCCTCCACTTGAGGCAATGGCCTATGATTGTCCGGTAGCTTGTAGTAACACGAGCTCTATTCCAGAGGTGGTAGGTGATGCAGGCATATATTTTGATCCCACTAATATTAATGATATGAAAAATAAAATTGAGACTTTAGCTGGCTCTTTAACTTTAAGAAATTCATTCATTAAGGCTGGTAAATTAAGATTGAGAAATTTTTCATGGGATAAATGCGCTGTCGAAACCTTTAAGGTTTATAAAAAATTAGCATGAACACATCAAATCAAATACCAGAACTGAAGAGAGCGCTAATTTGCGGCATTTCTGGTCAAGACGGGGCTTACCTTGCAAAGTTTTTAATCGGCAAAGGTTATGAAGTTTGGGGTACATCTAGAGATGCTGAACTATCAACATTTAAAAATCTATTTACCTTAGGAATACGAGATTCCGTCAAAACCATTTCAATGGCACCCTCTGATTTTAAAAGTGTCCTACAAGCGATTAACACAAGCAGGCCCCATGAGATTTACAATCTTGCTGGGCAAAGCTCCGTTGGACTTTCATTTGATCAGCCCGCAGAGACATTGGAGAGTGTTGCAATTGCAACCTTAAATCTTTTGGAGGCGATAAGATTTCTTGCTATTCCAATTAGGTTATATAACGCCGGTTCGAGTGAGTGTTTTGGTGATTTGGGTAATAAGCCAGCCGACGAAAATTCCTTATTTAAGCCGGCTAGTCCTTACGCTGTAGCAAAATCTACCGCACATTGGTTGATAGCAAATTATAGAGACTCATATGGTCTCTTTGCATGTACGGGTATTTTATTTAACCATGAATCTCCCCTAAGGCCAGCACGATTTGTGACTAGAAAGATTGTTCAGTCTGCAGTCAAAATTTCTTTAGGACAGGTTGATAAATTAGTACTTGGTGATTTATCAATCAAAAGAGATTGGGGCTGGAGTGAGGAGTATGTTCAAGCAATGTGGGCAATGCTTCAAATGGAATTGCCAGAGGACTTCGTAATTGCAACCGGTGAAGCAAATTCGCTTCAAGATTTTGTTACTACAACTTTTAATGCATTAGATTTGGATTGGGAAAGGTATGTAGTTCAGAATCCTAAATTGTTTAGACCTTCTGAAATTTTTTATAGTTGCGGTAATCCTTACAAAGCAAGGCTCAAACTAAATTGGGAGGCTCAATTTAAAATGAAAGATGTTGTGATTGAAATGGTTCGTAATGAGAAAAATTACTATAAAAGCTAATTTGAATGAGTTTTTCCTTCCAAAGATTCATGTATTTATTGAAGATTTAATAATATCGAGAATAATCCTATGCAAAGCCTTGCGTTGAATAAATACACTAAAAGACAGAAAACAACGCGGTTACTTAATCCAAAAGTTTCTGTAATTACGGTTTGTTATAACAGCGCCGCAACAATAGAAAGAACTATTTTTAGCGTGAAAAATCAAAGCTATAAGAACATTGAATATATTATTGTTGATGGTAAATCTAGTGACTCAACTATTCAAATAGTTAAGAAATTTAGATTTATAGATAAATTGATTAGTGAAGAAGACGCGGGAATTTATGATGCTATGAATAAAGGTATTTCAGCTGCATCAGGACAAATTATTGCTTTTTTGAATGCAGATGATTTTTATAAAAAACCGAATATTATTGAGAAAGCCGTTAAAAAAATTGTTTCTAGTGAATTAGACGCTGTTTATGGCGATGTTGATTTTTTTTCATCTAATGATACAAATAAAATTCTTAGAAGGTATAGCTCAAAATTTTTTTCTCCAAAGAAATTGGCATATGGACTGATGCCAGCTCATCCTTCAATTTTTATGAAGAAAGAAATATTTAAAGTGGTAGGTAAGTTTGATATAAATTATAAAATAGCAGGAGACTTTGATTTTATTTTAAGAGCATTTAAGGATAATAATTTACGATATTTATATATCCCTGAAGTTTTTGTGACGATGCAAAATGGTGGAGTTAGTACAAGAGGTTTAAAATCAACCATAATTCTTAATAAAGAAATTATGCAATCTTGCATAAAAAACGGTATCAAGACAAATTGGGCAAGGTTAATTTCTAGATACTTTTTAAAAATATTTGAATTTAGAGGACTTTCACATTGAAGATACTTGTTACCGGATCTAATGGGTTTATAGGCCGGTCACTTTGTAAAAGGTTAAGTCACTTTGATTTAATTAAACCAGGCCGTCATCGCTGGTCAGAAGATTTGGCAGGAGTCGATTATGTCATTCATTTAGCATCTATTGTTCACCAACAAAATATATTTTTTAAAATTCCATTATCTAAATATAGGGAAGTAAATACTTTAAAAACATTAAATTTTGCAAAAAAAGCTATATCAGCAGGGGTTAAGAGATTTATATTTGTCAGTTCAATTTCAGTTAATGGCAATATTTCAAGGACTAGAATTAGTCCAGATGATATTCCTATACCAAAAACTCCTTATGCTATGAGCAAATGGGAAGCTGAAAGAGGTTTGAAGAAAATAACAAAAAAAAGCAAAATGGAGTTAGTGATTGTGAGGCCACCACTAGTCTATGGACCTGGCGTTAAATCAAATTTTCATACGATGATTAAATATATCCATAAAGGGTTACCTATACCCATGATTAATAGTAAGAAGAGCTTTGTATTTATTGATAATTTAACAGATTTATTAGTAAAGGTAATTGATCATCCAAATGCAGCAGGTGAAACATTTTTTGTATCGGATGATGAGGATATTTCATTAAAAAAAATTATGAAAGACCTCTCCAGAGAATTTGGATATTCTCCAAAATTTATAAATATTCCTCAAAAGCTATTAATTTTTTTCTTAAAAATTATTGGCCAAAAAAATATTGCAGCTTCAGTGTTTAATTCCTTATTAGTTGATATTAAAAAAACAAAACAATTGCTAAGTTGGACTCCACCAATTAAATATTCTCAGGGTATTAAAATAACTGTTCAAAGCTATCTTGACGAGAGCAAAGTTTAGTTTAAGATGAAACGGGCCTTTGACATAATTTTTGTGTTGTTAATTACACCTATAATTTCTGCGCCTTTTTTATTCATCTGCCTTGCTGTTCGCTTAACCTCAAGGGGACCTATATTTTATTGGTCTAATAGAGTCGGCGTAAATAATATTTTTTTTAGAATGCCAAAATTCAGAACAATGCTCGAAGGAACACCGGCTGTTGCAACTCATCTCTTAAATAACCCAGAGATTTATTTAACGCCTATTGGTGTATTTCTTCGCAAAACCAGTTTAGATGAATTGCCTCAACTCTGGAGTATTATCAAAGGTGATATGAGTCTAGTGGGCCCTAGACCCGCCCTTTTTAATCAAAAAGATTTGATAGCATTAAGGTCAAAAGTAGGATTAGATGCTTTGTTGCCAGGCTTAACTGGCTGGGCTCAAATTAATGGTCGAGACACCTTGCCTATTAAAAAAAAAGTTTCACTTGATCTGGAGTATATGAAGCACCAATCAATCTACTTAGATTTAAAAATAATATTTTTAACTTTTTTAAAGGTAATAAAGCGCGAAGGAATATCTCACTAGAATCATCAATAATAAGTTGCTGTATTATTAATTCAATTAATATTTAAATAGTCCAATACTAAAAATTTATATGCAAAAGATTTCAATTAATTACCGTAGGCTATTTGCAGCCACCTATGATTTTCTGGCTGCTTTGACGGCTTGGTATGGAGCATTTTTATTACGATTTAATTTTGATATTCCCTTTGAGTATTTTGTTTTATTCAAACATACACTTTTAATTGCATTAATTACTAAGTTGATAACCTTTTCAAGCTTTGGACTCTATAAAGGTACTTGGCGGTTTGCCAGTATTCCAGATTTAAAGCGAATTCTTCTGTCGGTTTTTGTATCAGGCGTAGCTCTGGTGACTTTAATTTTTTTGATGAATACTAATATCCGAGTACCTCGTTCTGTCTTAATTTTAGATCCATTGCTGCTTTTTTTCATAATGTGTGGCGGTCGCTTTATGTATCGCTCTTTTAAAGAATATAAGCTTTACGGAACCTATCTAAAGAAAGGTAAGCCAGTTATTGTTTTTGGAGCTGGTGTGACAGCAATATCTTTGGTAAAAGAATTGTCTCAAAGTCCAGAATGGCATGTAGTTGGAATATTGGATGATGACGAATCAATGCATGGTCGCGAAATTAATGGAGTTAAGATTCTAGGAAAGATTGCCGATTTATCGGAATTTGCAACGAAACTGAGCGCGCGTCACGTAATCATTACAACTCCATTTTTAAGTCAACAAGAACGAAGAAAAGTTTTAGATTTAATAAATAACCTTGGTCTTAAATCGTTAATTGTGCCTACTATAGATGATCTTATTAGTGGCCGCCTCAATATTTCTCAAATCCGTAGCATTGATTTGGAAGATTTGCTTGGTCGGGATGTTGTTGACCTTGATAATTCAGGACTTAAGCAATTAATTACTAAACACACTGTGCTTGTATCCGGAGCTGGCGGCTCAATTGGTGCAGAGCTTTGTCATCAAATTCTTAAATTTAAACCAAGCCATTTAATCTGTTTAGACATTTCTGAATACGCAATTTATCAATTAGAAAAAGAAATAAGTCACCAAAGATTACAAACAAAACTTATTTTTGTTGTATCTGATATTAAGAATGAAGCTCGGTTAGATAAATTATTTGTAACTTATAAACCTAAGGTTGTTTTTCATGCGGCTGCGTATAAGCATGTTCCTCTCATGGAATCTGAGAATGTCGCAGAAGCTTTAAATAATAATGTATTAGGTACGTTTGTTTTAGCCAAAACTTGTATAAAAGCAAAAGCAGATAAATTCATTTTAATTTCTACGGATAAAGCAGTAAATCCAACTAATGTAATGGGTGCAAGCAAACGTTTGGCTGAGATGGTTTGCCAAGGCTTGCAAGAAAAAGAAGGTACTGATTTTGTTATAGTACGTTTCGGCAATGTGCTAGGAAGTAGTGGCAGTGTTATCCCTAAGTTTAGAGAACAGATTAATGCAGGCGGGCCTATCACTGTTACCCATCCTGACATTACACGTTATTTCATGTCTATTCCTGAAGCGACCCAGTTGGTCATGCAGGCCGGATTAATGGGTAAACGCGGTGAGATTTTCGTATTAGACATGGGAGAGCCTGTGCGAATCGTTGATTTGGCTAAAGACATGATTAAACTTTGCGGTTTTACTGAAGATGAAATTAAAATTAAATTTTCAGGTTTGCGCCCAGGTGAGAAATTGTTTGAAGAACTTCTAGCTCGCGATGAAACAACTCTTGCAACACCCCATAAAAAACTTTGGATTGCATCTGCAAAATCAGTAGATAAAAAATGGATCATGGCTTTACTTAAATGGATAGGGTCATTAACTAATAAGGATGAGATGCTGGTTAAAAAAGAGCTAAAAACCTGGGTGAAGGAATACCAATCCAATATAAACTAAAAGTTATTTTTTTTAACTTAGTTATTATGTTTAATATTTAAAAGCCCCTTTAGGGCTTTCATTTATATATAGAATGAATAATCTATGTATAAATTACTTTGAGATGGGGTTTTGAATCATATTTTAAATTTTATTTAAAAATACACTTAATATAAGCCCTATATTCTGTAAAAAAGTTTGTCGATAAATGCCGCTTTTTTTAAAAAGTAAAAAACGTTTTATGATAGATGCTTTTTTTAACTTCTTAAAGTGATCAAAGATTATTTGATTTTGTAATGACATATTTTGATAGATATTATCTAAAGCGTTTATATTTTGGTTGTTCCATGTTTGGAATTGATTATGCCAAATAAGCTGTATCCGCTTAATTCGAGCTTTAATACCAGTATTTATACCAATAATATTCCGTCTATGTTGGCGATAACGAAGAGTAGGCTTTTCATCGTAATGCACGCTTCCATTACAAGCTGTCACAATTTGGTACATTAGCCAATCGTGAGCTGGAATTTTTTTGGCCTTTGTAGCTTTTATAAAAAGCTGCCTCGCTTTTTCATTAAAAACCATGGTATTGCCACCTGCAATATTCTGAACCAATGCATTCTGAAATGTTTTAGGCTCTTTAAATAGAGGTGATGGTTTAATATAGCGGTTTAAATCATCCACCAATATTGTCGGTGAACAAAATAAAAGAGGAAGGGATCTAGGCTGTTGATCTAGCCATCGAGTAGCTTTTTCTAGCTTTCTTTTATTCCAGATGTCGTCTTGATCGCTCCATGCGTAATAGTTAGATTTGATTTCGCGTCGCTTAGTTAAACTTATAAAATTCGATGCAAAGCCTTCTCTAGGCCCATTGAATAGATCGAAGTGTACTTTATGGCGCACTTTAAATTGTTCGATGATTTTTAAAGTACGATCTTGAGATTTGTCATCTGAAATATAGAGTTTCCATTTAACATAAGTCTGTTCAAGAAAAGACTTTAATTGATCCTCAATATAATTCTCTCCTTGATAGGTGCAAAGAAGAATGGCGACAGTAGATGAAGTTGAGGTAAGTTTCATTGAATCTTTATAATTTATAAACTAATTATTTATGTCATCGATTATTTTATATGCTTTTATGTTCCCAAAAAGAGACTGAATGCTCTATTTAGGGTAAAGAAAGCCAGTTATGTGGTGTTAGCTAACCTAAGCTTAGCTTAGCCCTCTATTTACATACCTTTTAAGTTAAAATTCTACCCATATGACTATTCTCGTCACAGGTGCAGCGGGCTTCATCGGATCTAACTTCGTCTTAGACTGGTTCGACCATACAAAAGAGGATGTGGTATCCCTCGATCTTTTGACCTACGCCGGTAATCTCGCAAATCTATCCTCATTAAGTAATAATCCGCACCATCACTTTGTAAAGGGCAACATTGGGGACCGTGAACTTATTTCTGAACTCTTAAAGAAATATCAAATTAGGGCGGTGGTGAATTTTGCAGCCGAGAGTCATGTGGATCGATCTATTCATGGCCCTGGTGATTTTATTGAAACCAATATAGTAGGCACTTACAATTTACTTGAGTCTGTTCGTGCATATTGGGGTGACTTAGATGATGCATCCAAAAAGGCATTTAGATTCCTTCACGTGTCGACCGATGAGGTGTATGGCTCATTAGAAAAATCAGATCCTGCTTTTAGCGAGACAAATCGTTATGAGCCCAATAGCCCCTACAGCGCAAGTAAGGCCGCGAGTGATCACTTAGTTAGGGCCTGGCACCATACGTATGGACTGCCTGTAATAACAACAAATTGTTCTAATAATTACGGACCCTACCACTTCCCAGAAAAACTCATCCCATTATGTATATTAAATGCATTAAACGGTAAAGATCTTCCTATCTATGGTGACGGTAAGCAGGTTCGTGATTGGCTTTATGTGAAAGATCACTGCAGCGCCATTCGAACCGTCTTAGAAAAAGGGCAATTGGGAGAAACTTATAATGTAGGTGGTTGGAACGAGAAAGCGAATATCGATGTTGTTAAAACGCTTTGCAGTATCTTAGATAAATTAAAACCTAAATCTGACGGAACAAAATATGTATCTCAGATTGTCTACGTCAAAGACCGTCTAGGCCACGACAGACGCTATGCAATTGATGCGACTAAATTAGCGCTTGAATTCGGCTGGAAACCACAAGAAACCTTCGAGACGGGCATTCGTAAGACCGTTGAGTGGTATCTGAATAATCAAGACTGGGTCGACCATGTCGTCAGTGGCGAATATAAGAACTGGGTTGAGAAGCAGTATTCATGAAGATCTTTCTTACTGGTAAAAACGGCCAAGTCGGTTTTGAATTAGAAAGAAAATTAAGTACACTGGGTGAAGTCATTGCAACCGATCGCGAAGAATTAGATCTAGTAAACCCTGATGCCATTAGAGTCTTTATCGAGAAAACAAAGCCCGACATCATCATTAATCCGGCTGCTTACACTGCAGTCGATAAGGCAGAATCAGAGCCCGACCTCGCATATCAAATCAATGTCACGGCCCCAGAAGTTTTAGCGGAGAAGGCGATTGAGTTTGATATTCCATTAATACATTTCTCAACTGATTATGTATTCGATGGATTAAAACAAGAAGCCTACGTCGAGACTGATCCAACAAACCCTCAATCTGTTTATGGCAAAACAAAACATGATGGCGAAGAAAAAATTCGCGCGCATGTAAAGCACATTATCTTACGAACAAGCTGGGTGTTTGGCACTCACGGTAATAATTTTTTAAAAACGATATTGCGTTTAATTATGGAAAAAGAATCGCTCAATATTGTGAGCGACCAGTGGGGAAGCCCTGCATCAGCATCGATGTTAGCGGATGTGACTTTTATGATTGTGGATATGATTTTTAAAGGTAAAGATTTTAGTGAATACGGCAGCTATCACGTAACGAATGACGGTGAAACCAATTGGTATGATTATGCAAGTTTGATAGTGGAAGAGGCGATGCAATTAGGCCTTAAAGTAAAATGTACGCCCGATCAGATTCATGCAATATCCACATCAGAATACCTGACCGCTGCGAAGCGACCCTTAAATTCAAGACTCAGTACAGAGAAATTAAAAAAGACCTTCGTGCTAGAATTGCCCCATTGGGAATCGGAAGTTAAAAAGGTTTTAAGGGAAGTCATCTAATTGGCGAATATACAAAAAAGAAAAGGCATTATACTGGCAGGCGGATCGGGCACACGTTTGTATCCCGTGACACAGAGTATCTCAAAACAATTGCTTCCCGTTTATGACAAACCGATGATTTATTATCCGCTTAGCACTTTAATGTTAGCCGGTATCCAAGATATTCTTATCATCTCGACACCGGATGACACACCTCGATTTGAATCTTTACTTGGTGATGGAAGTCAGTGGGGTCTTAATATTCAATACAAAGTGCAACTATCTCCTGATGGCTTAGCTCAAGCCTTTATCTTAGGCGATACCTTTATTGGGAATGATTTATCGGCTTTAGTCTTAGGCGACAATATTTTTTATGGTAACGATTTTAATGAGTTATTAGGTAACGCGATGAGGCGTGAGAACGGTGCCACCGTGTTTGCTTATCACGTGCGCGATCCAGAACGATATGGTGTGACAGAATTTGATAAGACTAATAAAGTGTTATCTTTGGAAGAAAAACCAAAAAATCCTAAATCAAATTACGCGGTGACAGGACTCTATTTTTACGATAAAGATGTCGTCGCCATGGCTAAAAGTTTAAAACCATCACTCCGCGGTGAATTAGAAATCACGGATCTTAATCGACTTTATTTAGAAAAACAAAAGTTGAATGTCGAGATTAGGGGTCGCGGTTATGCATGGCGCGATAGCGGAAGTCACGATGCATTATTAGAGGCAAGTCAATTTATTGCCACACTCGAAAATCGTCAAGGCTTAAAGGTTGCGTGTCTCGAAGAAATTAGTTATCGACGTGGCTGGATTAATGCATCTCAATTAGAGAAGTTAGCTGCACCATTCTCAAAAAATGGATACGGTCAGTATCTTCAACGCGTCTTAAATGAAAAAATTCTGTAACGCATGAAAGCGACCCCTTTAACCATTCCTGGTGTATTGCTGATTGAACCCGAAGTATTTGGTGACGATAGAGGATTATTCTTCGAGAGTTTTAATCAGAAGCGTTTTGAAGAAGCACTCGGCCATAAAATTAATTTCGTACAAGACAATCATTCAAAGTCAGTCAAAGGCGTGCTGCGTGGACTTCATTATCAATTACCACCTAAAGCTCAAGGAAAACTTGTTCGTGTGACTCAAGGTGAGGTGTTTGATGTCGCGGTTGATTTAAGACAATCATCGCCCACATTCGGTAAGTGGGTCAGCGAAATAATATCCGCGGATAATAAAAAACAGATGTGGATCCCAGAAGGTTTTGCCCATGGATTTTTAACGTTATCTGATACCGCAGAATTTTTGTATAAGACGACGGATTTTTATAGCAAGGATCATGAGCAAGCGATTATTTGGGATGATGAAACCATTGGTATCGATTGGCCCATGAAAGACGTATCACTATCTTCGAAAGATAATGCGGCCCTTTCTTTTAAAGAGGCAAAGTACTTTAGTTAAAAATGACTTACATTTTATGTGTTAAGCGTAAAGTTTGATTTGTAAGTTTGGCAATAAGATCCTTCGAGTGCGATGCAATTACAAGGATAGAAGATTTTTGAATGTAATCGTGTAGTCTTTTTTCCGCCTTCACTAAGAATTCACTGTCCCCCACACTCAGCCATTCATCCATCAGAATAATATCTACAGGCACGGTTGTCGATACCGCAAAACCAAGTCGCATATGCATACCCGTTGAGTAGGTACGAACCGGTAACTCTAAAAACTTGCCTAATTCAGTGAAGTCTGCAATCTCTTCCTCAATTGTTTTAATCTGTTTTAATTTCATACCCATCATGATGGCGCGCATACGAATATTTTCATAGCCAGTCGCCTCCATATCCATACCTAAAGAAATATCAATTAATGAGGCGATACTACCTTTGACATGGATGTGGCCTATGCTCGGTTGGTAAACACCTGCGATGGTTCTAAGGAGGGTGGATTTGCCAGCCCCATTCGACCCCATGACGCCTAGCCTGTCGCCATCTTTTAGGTTTAGGTTAATATCATGGAGTGCCGTGACAGTTTGTATTGAAGCTTTTTCTTTCGAGAAGCTTTTGATAAATGAATTTTTCAAAGATCGACTGTGATTTGAAAACACAGGGATCTGAACGCTCACGTTTTGAAGATGAATAGATGCCATGACTTATAGCCAGTAAGCAATACGTGAACGATAGCGGCCCAGGTAGTAGGTTGTCAAAACTGATAAAACAACTAAAGAGGCCAGTGACCATAGGTAGTTACTTAAACTAGGTAAGTGCCCTAAGAGGGGCGCCCTAATGATCTCGATCCAGTGATAGACGGGATTCATCTCGGCCAAATACATTCTATTTTTTAGGGTTTCGACTTGCCATAAAATAGGCGTAAAAAAGAAAACGATCTGTGTGCCTACGTTAACGACTTGCGTCATGTCTTGGTAACGACTACAAAAGATCGTAACTACAATAGATAGCAAGGTTAAGTTAAGTTGGATGAGGATTAAGCTTGGAATAGCGATAAGATTGATCCACGACAATCCTTTGCCTATCAGCAATAAAACCAGCGCGATGATGATTGCGTTGTGCGCTAAGATAATGAGTTGCCTGACATTAAGTCTTAGTGTAAAAATTGGGAAGGGCAGTCTCATCTGTTTAATGGCCCCCTGAAACTGAAAAAACCCACCCGCCGCATCTAATAGCTGCCCACTCATCCAGCCCCATAATACAAAGCCCACCGCGAAGAAGGGGAGATAATTTTCGAGGTCAGCGGCGAAGATGTGAGACCACAGGAAGCCTAACATCATGACCATGACACCTGTTGAGATCGTGACCCACCAGGGACCGATCATGGAGCGCCTATAACGGAGCTTGATGTCTTGCACTGCCATGTAGAGCCACCGTTCGTGGGAGGTGAATCCGTCTTTTAGCTCTTCTAGGCCTAACTTTAATGTGGAATGAAGCGTCATAAGATTACGATTATAACCTAGACTTTTGCCTTCAAAATGTCGATTATGGTTGGCAGAAACGATGGTGCTCAAGGTAAAATGAGTCTATGAAAAAAAAGAAATTTCAGTTACAACTGCATCCGCTAAACGGTGTTAGCGAACCTCAAATATCCCATTCTGAATTTAAAAAAACCTTTGTTAAACCAGATAATTCACCTTACAAGCCCTAAATTTAGATATGGGAATATCTCATGCCTTTATAAAGATAAAAGGTTGGAAAATACCCAAGTGAGTCTGGGGGAGTCAAAAAATAAATGAGTATTGTAGATTCCAGATATGGAAAATTTAATGTCATTGACAATGACAATGTTATATCTCATTCAGTTCGTGTTTATGGTGAATGGGCTCAGAAAGAAATAGACTTTCTAGCGCATTTTATCAACCCTGGCTATTTTGTCATTGATGCTGGAGCTTTTATCGGAACGCATTCAGTGGCTTTTTCATCGATGGTTGGGGAGTTAGGAAAAGTTCTTGCTTTTGAACCGCGAAAAAATATTGCTGAAATTTTGAAAAAAAACAGTTCGATTTCTATTTGCAAAAATATTGAAGTTATGAAATTTGCATTAGGATCAAAATCTGGGATTGCTAAAATAAATCTCAGCCCCATATCCGAGCAGCGTAATTTTGGTGCGATGAGTCTAACTGAAGGCTTAATAGATGATGACGCATTTGAAGAAGTTAAATTAATTACCATTGATTCTTTAAATCTAGAAAAAATAGATTTCATTAAGGTTGATGTTGAGGGAATGGAGTCAGAGGTAGTAAATGGTGCAAAAAAGACAATTGGAAAGAATAGACCTTTCATTTTTATAGAGTGCAATTCAATAGATAGTATTGCACCATTTATGAAATGGTGTAAAAAGGAAAGGTATAAAATTTATGGTGTAATAAGTGATGCATTTAATCCTAATAACTTTTTAGCTAACCCTGTAAATTGTTTTCATACAGCTAGAGAAGTCGGTTTATTCTTCTTGCCTAATGAGCATGTGAATGAGTATAAAGATTATTTAAAAAGTCAAAATGTGGCGGAAGTTTTGAGTTTAGATGATGTTTCTCTTTTGTTACTTCACAAACCCCAATATCCATTTGAGGTTTTAAATAAGTCGCCGTTAGGAAAATTGCTAACAATAAACTTTCCTTCACCCTTATCAGCTTTATACAAGAATGAAATAACCAATTACAAGAATGAAATAACCAATTACAAGAATGAAATAACCAATTACAAGAATGAAATTTCAAGTGGTAAAGCAATATTAGAGAAAGTCTATCAATCAAGATCTTGGCGTATTACGCAACCCCTAAGAAATATTATTCAATTAAGAAATAAACTTTATAAGTTAGTTAGCCTTTTTGGGATTTTTAAATTAAAAAATCCAGGCTTCAAAGGAATAATAAGGCTTTGTATATTATTTTTAAAATTTATCATTTCAGGCGGATTTGAAAATTTTAAAAAAAGGGTTTTGATTTATTCTGAAGCTCAATCTTCAAATAGAAAATTGACTAATTTTTGGCCCAATAGAAAAATTTTAATGATAGATGATTCGGAATCCAACTTAATTCATGACAGAGATGACATTGCTGTGCATCTGCACATATATTACGAGGGAATGTCTGATGAAATAATTGAATATTTAAGACAAATACCCTTTAAATTTCACTTATACATCACAACTGATAAGAGAAAAAAGCTTACAGCACTAAAAAATAAATTTTTGAATTTAAAAAATTTAAAATCTAGTAAATTTTTACTAACTCCAAATAAAGGTAGAGATATAGCACCTATGATTGTTTCATTAGGTAAAGACCTTATTGAACATCATATTGTGTTACATATCCATACAAAAAAATCACCTCACAATATCAAGTTAAGAGGTTGGCGAAGGTATTTGCTTTCATCATTAATAGGAAATCCCTTTAGAATTAAGTCGATTTTAAATGAATTTCACAAAGATAAAAATTTAGGGATTTTATTTCCAGTACCGTTTAACCCCATACGTGAATACATGCATGTTGGCAGTAATTTTTTAAATATGAAAAACTTACTTAAGCGAGAAGGTAAGAATAAGAAAATAAATACAGTATCTATGGATTATTTTCCAGCAAGTTCTATGTTTTGGTTTAGAGGTAAGGCAATCAAATCCTTGATTGATATGAATTTGTCATATGCTGATTTTGAAGAAGAGATGGGGCAGGATGATGGAACTTTAGCGCACGCAATTGAGAGATTATTTGTTAGTTTTGCGGAGAGCTCCTTTTTAACAAGCAAAGCTTACTCAACTTACGAGTTTGATCCAGATAGCAGTATTTCAAATATCGAATGGTTGAATTTTTATATTTCAAATCAAATAATCCTAAATCCAGTCTTGATATTTGATCATAATCACGGCGGAGGAACAAATTCTTATAGTGATATTTTAGTTGATAAGATAATTGATGAAGGTGATCAGGTTATTAGGGTACGTTTCAAGAATAGTTTATGGTTTTTAGAATGGTACAAAGCTGATGATGCAATGGTATTTGCCACTCATAAATTACCCGACCTCTTTCTAGCAATATCCAAAACCAAGCCTTCCAGAATTATAATTAATTCTCTGTATGGTTATACAGATTTCGATAAAGTTATCAATGCAATTGTCAAATTAAAAAGACTAACTTGTGCCCAACTTGAAATTAAAGCTCATGATTTTTATGCGCTATGCCCTTCCCCTCATTTATTAAACTTTAGTAATAAATATTGTGCTGTACCTGCAGATCAATCTATATGTGATCAATGTCTTAAAAAGAATGTTGGATGGCATATTCCCGGTTGTTGGCCAGAAAATATTTCTAATTGGAGGTCAGCTTTTTCTCAATTGTTAAAGGAAGCAACAAAAATAGATTTTTTTGATTCGAGCACTTTTGATATTTATAAAAAAATTTTTATTTTTCCCGATGAGAAAATATCAATTACTCCTCATAATGATAATTACTTCAACGTATCAATTTATCCGAACTTGTCGGGAAAATTACATTTAGGGTTATTGGGGACTTTAACTGTTGTTAAGGGAGGTGAAATTGTAAATGAACTTTCTTCCCATATCAAAAAAAATCAGCTTGATATACCTATTACCTTAATCGGCTCCTCGATGCTTCCCTTAGAGGAAAATATTACTATTACAGGCAATTACAAACCCTCAGATCTGCCTAGACTAATTTCAGAATATAAAATAAATGTTGTTTTTATTTCATCAATTGTTCCTGAAACGTTTAGCTATACACTCTCGGAAGCAATAAAAATGAAATTACCTATTATTTGTTTTGACCTCGGCGCTCAAGGTAATAGGGTAAAAAGTTACCACCTTGGCCAAGTGATACCCTTGAATTCGACATCTAAAGAAATCTTAATTGCGGCTCAGGCACTTCTAAAAAAGGCTCAAAATAAAAAATGATGCTAGTTTATACGTCTATAACTAAAAATTATTTGCCAAAAGCTCGGGTCTTAGCAATTTCAATTAAGAAGTTTCATCCCGATTGGTATTTTGTGTTATTACTTTCGGACTCGCCACCTAAAGACTTCAATTTAGACAATGAACCTTTTGATGAAATTTTATTAGCAAATGAGTTAAATATTCCTAATTTTAAATCGTGGACGTTCTGTCATTCTATTGTTGAGTTATGTACAGCTGTAAAAGGGCCTGCCGCAACTTTTCTAGCAAAAAGAAGAAAAGTCAAAAAAATTATGTATCTTGACCCAGATATTAAGGTTTTCAATTCTTTAGCTTGGCTAGAAGAGAATTTGGATAACTATCATATTGCTTTGACACCGCACCTCCTTGATCCAGAGGCTGATGATTTATCGATAAGGGATAACGAAATTTCTGCCTTAAAACATGGTGTTTTTAACTTAGGATTCTTCGCAGCAAGAACTTCAGGGCAGGGATTAAAGTTTATAAATTGGTGGTCAGAGAGATTAATTAAATTTTGCTACGATGATATTCCGGAAGGATTATTTACTGATCAACGTTGGTGTGATTTAGCCCCAGCTTTTTTTGATAATTTACTAATAATTAAGGATCGTGGATTTAATGTTGCTACCTGGAATATTTGCCATAGAACGTTATCAAAATCACCCAAAGGTATTTTATTCGCAGGCGACTCACCATTGCGTTTTTATCATTTTACAGGTTTTGATAGTGGAGATG
>JACCDL010001552.1_pt1 | contig 21108 bp, 19 predicted proteins | sample 7441931 | NCBI WGS metagenome assembly JACCDL01 (sample SAMN15323437, study PRJNA562643) | freshwater metagenome | isolation source: river surface water | place: USA:Blue River Watershed | collected 2017-08-16 | reverse complement strand
CCATGGGCGCGTGCTGAAAACCCTCGCAAGTTCGGCGTCTATGACGATGACACGGAGATCTTTAACTGGGTTCGTCAAGGTGCACCTGCAGGACGTAAATGTATTGAAGCGCAGATTATGGATTGGTCCGATGATTGCGCTTACTCTGTCCATGACCTCGAGGATGCAATCTTTGCTGGACAAATCAATGTAAAGAATTTTGATAACGACTTCGACATTCTCTATGCAGAGATGGTCAATGGCTATGGATCGGACGCAAGTAAAGATGAAGCAGCAGCTGCACTGACACGCCTGCAAGCTCTTTCATGTTGGCCAGCATCATTCGATAGAACGCATCGCGCACTTGCTCGCTTGAAAGATACGACTTCACAGCTCATTGGTCGCTTTGTTCTTTCAGCCGAACTTGAAACCCGAAAAGTCCACGGTGATGGACCACTAACTCGTTACAGCGCAAACCTTGAGATTCCGCGCGAGCAGAAGATCGAAGTAGATTTCCTTAAGGCTGTCGCTGGCCACTATCTAATTAATGCAGCAGCGTCGCAAGAGCGATATGCAAAGCAACAAGTAGTAATCCACGAACTTGTTGAGATGCTCTTCGAGGCAGCACCTAATGAACTCGACCCCATCTTCGAAGATGATTGGAAAATGGCCACTACCGATTCCGAACGCCTACGCGTTGTCGTTGACCAGATTGCCAGCCTGACTGACCCTGGTGCGTATGCGCTCCATGCACACCTTTCAAAGCGTCGCTAAGGTAGGAACATGAGCGGTCGTATCAAGGCAGATGACATCGTTTATGTGCGCGAACATGCACATATCGATGAGGTTGTATCTGCAGCAGGCGTAGCTCTCAAGAACGCCGGCGGAGGACAGAAGAAAGGACTCTGCCCGTTCCACGATGAAAAATCACCTTCGTTTCACGTAACACCTTCTAAGAATTACTACCACTGCTTTGGTTGCGGCGTAGGCGGCGATGTCATCGATTTCATGATGAAGACAGATCACCTTTCATTTACTGAAACAATCGAACGTCTTGCATCTCAAATCGGTTACACACTTCGTTATGAAGAGGGTGGCCCGACACAGCCAACATCACAACGTTCACGTCTTTACGCAGCAAATCTTGCGGCAGCAAAGTTCTTCCAAGATTTACTCAACACTTCACCTGATGCAGCACATGGTCGCGATTTACTGACAAAGCGCGGTTTTGATAAAGCAGCCTGTGATTCATTCGGAGTTGGCTATGCACCCAACGGCTGGGATGGTCTTACAAGACATCTGCGTGCAGCTGGGTTTACCATCGATGAACTTGAAGAAGCTGGCCTTTCCAAGATGGGCGAACGTGGCCCTATCGATAAATTCCGCAATCGCGTGATGTGGCCGATTAAAGATATTTCAGGAGACATCGTTGGATTTGGCGCACGCAAGCTAGCAAGTGATGAAGAAGATCAAGGTCCTAAGTATCTCAACACCTCTGAAACCCCTATCTATAAGAAGTCACAAGTTCTATACGGCCTTGATATGGCCAAGAAAGATATTGCCAAGAATCGTCAGGTTGTAGTCGTTGAGGGATATACCGATGTGATGGCCTGCCACTTAGCGGGAATAACCACAGCAGTTGCAACATGCGGCACAGCTTTTGGCGATGATCACATCCGCATCATTCGTCGCTTACTTATGGATGCCGATGCGTTCCGTGGCGAAGTTATCTTTACCTTCGATGGAGATGCAGCCGGCCAAAAGGCTGCCATGAAAGCCTTCGGCGATGATCAGAAGTTTGTTACACAAACTTTCGTAGCCGTTGAACCAGATGGCCTTGATCCATGCGACCTTCGTCAACATAAAGGTGATTTAGCTCTGCGCGATCTGATTGCAAAGCGAGTGCCACTCTTTGAATTCGCGATCCGCACCGAGCTCAAGAAGCATAATCTGACTACTGCTGAAGGTCGTGTTAACGCACTCAATACAGCAGCGCCTTTAGTTGCTGCAATTCGCGATAAATCACTTCGCCCTGAATACATTAAATCTCTAGCTGGATGGCTCGGTACAGAAACTGAAGTAGTGACTGCCGCAGTCAATACCGCGTTGAAGAAAGTTACAACCACATCTGCGCCAGTTGAAGCGCCATCTCCTGATACTGCATGGCGTCCTAATCCAACCGAACCAACGTTGATGCTCGAACGTGAAGTATTGAAAGCGAAACTTCAGATGTCTGGTCTTGTCACAGACTGGAAGACAATTGAAGAAGATGCATTTACTCATCCTGCATACCGCGAACTTCGTCGCATCATTGATTCTTTTGGAACCGAACCGGTCCTGCTTGAAAATGTCACAGACGAACGTATGCGCCAACTCTTCACTGAACTTTCGGTAGAGCCAGTGCGCACAGATGGTGCAGTCTCTGAAAAATATGTTTCTAGCATCGTGGCTCGCCTGCGCGAAGTTTTAGTAAGTCGCAAGATTGCAGATCTCAAATCAAGTTTGCAGAGACTTAATCCAGTTGAAAACGAGGAGCAGTACAACGCTGCATTCGGTGATTTAGTAGCCCTGGAAACCCAGAAGCGGGGCCTTCACGAACTCTCCATCGGTTCGCTCTAGTTCGCCCACCTTCGCTCAATTCTTCTCATTTTGGCAGGGGTAAGACCCTGAGGTAGAGTTGCGCCCGTTACATTCCCTGATAGCTCAACGGCAGAGCAGTCGACTGTTAATCGACAGGTTCTTGGTTCGAATCCAAGTCAGGGAGCCATTTATTCCAGTTTGCTTTACCCTTTTTCCATGAACGTTAATCCCAATTTTCAACGTCGCGGTTTCTTGCGCGCCCTTGCTTTTTCCGTAATCGCAACGATTTCAGGTAGCAAACTCACTTCTGCAACTGCTGCGGCAAAGGGAAAAAACATCGTCAGGCTCGCAAAAGTTCCAGTGGGTGGAACATTTAATTTCACGCATTCAGCGCAAGGAATGCCAGCAATTCTCTTTCGCACCAAGACCGGCGTCTTTGCTTATTCAGCAATCTGTACCCATCAAGGTTGCACTGTTGCTTACAACCCATCTTCAAAGCGTCTTCGCTGCCCATGTCACGGCGCTGAATTCGATCCGCTGAAGGGAGCCAAGCCGATCGGTGGAGTCACTGAGGTTCCGCTTGGAAAAGTGAAGGTTGCGGTCAAAGGCGCTTGGATAGTTGAGGCGTAAGAAAACGAAATCTGGAAGTTCCCCACAAGTCCACAAGTAGTTTCAGGAAAATCTCAGGAAAATAAGACAGGATCGTATCCATGAAGAACGCAAAAGTAATTGGCGCATTTGTAGCCGGAGTAGTCATCGCGGGCTCTGTAGCAACTGCTGCAATCACGCCTTCCACTGGAACTCTCAAGGCATGTGCAGATAATCGCACTCAAGCCCTATTCCTCTCCTCAAATGGCACTTGTTCTTCCAGTCGCACACTCGTTGAAATCGGTGGCAATGGAATGAATACCAAGACGATTTCATCACTTGTCACTCCATCAGTAGTCTCAATTTCTGCAACAACTTCTAGTGGCGGTGGAACAGGCTCAGGTTCTATCTACAAGAGCAATTCATCTTCTAGCTACATCATCACCAATAATCACGTAATCGAAGCTGCAGCAACAACTGGCACCATCAAAGTTGAACTCACAAACGGCGAGCAGTACACCGCAAAGATTGTCGGACGCGACCCTGGTTATGACATAGCAGTACTACAGATTCAATTTGGTAATTTGCCAACTATCGCACTTGGCGACTCTTCTAAAGTCAGCGTTGGAGACCCGGTTCTAGCGATTGGTTCACCACTTGGATTAGCAAGCACAGTAACAAGCGGAATTATCTCAGCGCTTAATCGCCCTGTATCTACTGGCACCGCTGATGCGCAGTCATATGTAAATGCAATTCAAACTGATGCTGCAATTAATCCCGGAAACTCAGGGGGAGCGCTCATCGATGCACAAGGTCGCATCATCGGCGTCAACTCTGCAATTGCAACTCTTTCTAGTGGAGGCGCAAGCGGATCTATTGGACTTGGCTTCTCAATTCCAATCAATGAAGCAAAGCGCGTCATTGATGAAATCATTGCGACAGGTAAGTCAACTCGTCCAGTACTCGGTGTTTACTTCGATCCAACGTTCACAGGTGTTGGCGCGAAAATTGCACGATTGAGTACCGGAGAAGGGGCTGAGAAGGCAGGCATTCCTGTTGGTTCAGTCATTCGCAGCATCGATGGTGTCAAAGTTATTGATAACGACACCGCCATCGTGCGCATCAGATCATATGTTCCTGGAACCGTCGTTTCAGTTCTTGTCGATCTTCCAACAGGCGGCACTAAGACTTTCAGGGTCACGCTAGGGTCGGCGCCGTCGCTCTAAGAATTCTGTAAGAAACATACCCGTTACCTCAAATACATAGGTAGCGGGTATCTTTCTGTCATGGCTCTCTTCACACTGCAGGTTTCTCTTCCAGACCGTCCTGGCTCACTCGGAATGCTCGCATCTGCGATCGGTTCAGCGGGTGCTGATATTCGCGGACTCGAAGTCCTTAAGAGCGAAGATGGAACTGGCTACGATCAAATTACAGTTGCTGTTCCAGGAACTGATCCTTCAGATCTCGTGGAAATTCTTAACTCAATTGGTGGAGTCGAAGTACTTTCGATTGAGCCTCTCGCAAACTAACTCTCTATTAATTAAGCAGATTTGCACTAGCTCCAGCACTTGGCAGTGAGGTAAAGAAACGTGGCTTCTTAAAGCCTCGCGTTTCAAATGCGACAGATACCGCATCACGAGTCTTCTGAACATCACTTGCCTTAATGAGCGCAATTGCGCTTCCACCAAAGCCGCCGCCCACCATGCGCGCACCCAAGGCGCCTGCAGCAAGGGAGGCATCAACTGCAACGTCAAGTTCAGGGCAAGAGACTGTGTAGTCATCACGAAGTGAAACGTGGGATGCGTTAATCAGTTTTCCTAAAGTTACAAAATCTGAAGCTCGAAGAGCAGCCACAGCATCAAGTACGCGTGCAATTTCAGTAACGGCATGACGAGCGCGGATGAACTCTGTATCGGTCAACTTGTCGCGGTTGGCTTCGAGTGTTTCAAGAGTTAAATGGCGCATTGATGGAATATTTAACTTAGCTGCCACGGATTCACAGGAAGCACGACGTTCTGCATAACCGCCATCTACCAATGCGTGATGTGCCTGTGTATCGATAATGAGAAGTTCGAGCCCAGCATCGGCTACGTTAAATGGAATTGATTCAGTGCTGAGGTCGCGGCAATCGAGAAGAAGCGCAGCTCCTGCTTCGGCCATCAGAGATACCGATTGATCCATGATGCCGCACGGCATTCCGACATAATCGTTTTCTGCCTTTTGTGTTGCTCGAGCTAAATCTTCTTTACTTTTATCAAGTGAGAAGAGCGCGTTGAGAGCCACAGCGACTGAACATTCGAGGGCTGCAGAAGATGAGAGTCCGGCACCCGATGGAACGGTTCCATCGACCAGAATATCTACACCTGTTGTGATGCCAAGTGTCCAGATAACGCCGAGAACGTATTTCTCCCAATCGCCTTTACTGCCGGGCTTCACATCGTTTATATCGATGGTGAAAATCTTCTCTTTACGTTGGTGAGATGCGATGCGGACTAAACCATCTTCGCGAGCAGCAATTGCGGCATATGCGCGATCTGCAATCGCGAAGGGGAGAACGAATCCTTCACTGTAATCAATGTGCTCGCCGATGAGATTGACGCGACCAGGTGCCTCAGCAATGACTTGAGGTTTACGGCCATAAAGCTCTTCGAAGGTACGTGCAATTGATGCCATGGTTTAAAGCTTTACATCTTTTAACTGCTGAGCAGATTGCTCTGGCTTCATATCCATAATGAATGCGCCCATCGCTGATTCTGAACCAGCGAGATACTTAAGTTTTCCAGGAGCACGACGCACGCTGGTGATCTGCCAATGTAGGCGAAGAAGATCACGGCCTTCACGCACAGGTGCCTGATGCCATGCAGCGATATACGCCATATCAATTCCAAAGACGCCATCAAGGCGTTGCATGACTTCGATTGCAATCGAAGGGAATGAATCACATGCAGCTGGTGCCAATTCGGTGAGATCTGCAACTGGTTGCAACGGAACAACATGTATTTCAAATGGGTAACGAGATGCGTAAGGTGTATATGCGACCCAGTGTTCATTGCGAGCAATGATGCGAACACCATCTCGAAGCTCGCGGGCCAAGACATCATCGAATAAGACGTGTCCCGTCTTTGCGTGATGGTTACGTGCGACTTCCAGCATCTTGGTCACGCGTGGCGGAAGATATGAGTACGCATAAATTTGACCATGTGGGTGCGCAAGAGTTACGCCGATTTCTTCTCCGCGGTTTTCAAAGGGAGCGATATGAGAAATGAATGGAAGCTTTGAAAGTTCTGCTGTGCGATCGCGCCAAGCTTCAAGGAGTGTGCGAACTCGCTGAGGTGAAAGAGACTTAAATGCACCACCGTGGTCGGCTGTAAAGCAGATAACTTCGCATTTTCCTGCAGCGGCACCTTCATCAGTATCTGACCCAACCATGTCAGGTAGAGCAAAATCGCCATCAGGTGGTCGAAGTGAAGGGGAGCGGTTATCAAAGACAACTACTTCGAAATCATTTTCAGGAATTTCAGTAAGGAGTTCACCCGTTGTTGGGCAGAGCGGACATAGCTCCTTTGGTGGTAAGAAGATGCGACCTTGACGGTGCGCTGCCATCGCAACCCATTCATTGACAAGGGGATCGAGGCGAAGTTCGCCGATCCCTGGCTGCTCTTCTTCAGGGCGTTGATCAGGAACGGTGCGCGTTTGTCCTGCGGTGTCGTAGTAGCGAATGGTGCGACCGTCGTTCATGGTGCGGCTTGTGCGCACTACACCTGCTGAAAGTTCGACTATCTCATCCATGATGAACGTACTCTACCGCGAGTTAGGCCCAGTTGAGGGTGCGTTCAATCGCTTTCTTCCATCCGGCATATCCAACAGCACGTTCTTCGCTATTTGATGTTGGATTCCAGCGACGAGATTGTTTCCACTGTTTCTTTAATTCATCAGTATCTTTCCAGAATCCAACTGCAAGTCCTGCTGCATATGCAGCACCTAGTGCCGTCGTCTCTGTAATCAATGGACGGGTGATATCGATTCCCATGATGTCTGCCTGCATCTGCATGCAGAGAGCGTTGGCAGTGATTCCACCATCGACGCGCATTTCCGTCATTGGTGCACCGCTATCGGCAACCATCGCATCCATGACATCGCGAGTTTGATAACAGATTGCTTCAAGTGCTGCACGTGCCAGGTGTGCCTTTGTGGCTGCACGCGTAAGTCCGACGATGACACCACGAGCATCGCTGCGCCAATAGGGAGCAAAGAGTCCCGAGAATGCGGGAACAAAGTAGACGCCGGCTGTATCGGTTACTGATGAAGCAAGTGGTTCAGTCTCTGCAGCATTTGTAATTATTCCTAATTGATCACGAAGCCATTGAATTGCAGAGCCCGTAACCGCAACCGAACCTTCGAGTGCGTACATCGCGGGCTGATCACCGAATTTGTAGCAGACAGTCGATAGAAGTCCGTTCTTTGATCGAACAATCTCCTTGCCTGTATTAAGAAGGGCGAAGTTCCCAGTTCCATATGTGGTCTTTGATTCGCCACGTTCGAAACAAACTTGGCCAACCATCGCAGCGTGTTGATCACCCAAGATTCCAGCGATAGGAACAGCAGAGCCGAGTGGTCCATGTGGGTCTGTCAGCGCATATTTTTCAGAAGAAGATTTAATCTCTGGAAGTACGGTGCGAGGAATATCGAAGTAACCTAAAAGCTCGTCATCCCATTGCAATGTTTCTAGGTTCATCAACAAAGTGCGGCTGGCGTTTGTGACATCGGTGAAATGAACTCCGCCTTGAGTTCCGCCTGAAAGATTCCAGAGCAACCAGGAATCGATAGTTCCAAAGCGCGCTGAGCCAGATGTAATAGCTGCCTTTACGGCGTCAGAATTTTGAATCAACCAGTTCATCTTGCTGCCCGAGAAGTAAGGGGCGATGGCTAGGCCGGTCTTATATGTAATTGCATCTTTAGCGCTCTGGGCAAATCCTTCGAGGTAATCAGCTGTGCGAGTGTCCTGCCAGACGATTGCGTTATGAAGTGGACGTCCTGTAGTCACATCCCATGCGACAGTAGTCTCGCGCTGATTGGTAATTCCAATTGCAGCTAAATCAGAACCCAAGATATCGGCTTGTTTCAGGGCCCCGGCAATGACCTCTTTGGTGCGATCCCAAATTTCTGCGGCATCATGTTCGACCCAACCTGCTTGAGGAAGTATTTGACGGTGCTCCATTTGATGTTGGCCGACAACTTTTCCATCAGCATCGAAGATCATGAATCGTGTGCTGCTAGTTCCTTGGTCCAAACTTCCGATGTATGCCATATAGTTAAGACTATTCAAACCCTTGAAAGTACTCAAGCACACTAAGGAATTGGTAGCTCTAAACACCGATGTTTACTTCACAGCTCAATGCGCAGCAACGCGAGAAGGCCATCGCTTCGCTGACCTCTGAAGAATTCGACATCCTGATTATTGGTGGCGGAGTCAATGGCGTCGGAGCAGCCCTTGATGCTGTTTCACGTGGATTGAAAGTCGCCCTGGTTGAAGCTCACGATTACGCGGCTGGAACTTCAAGTCGTTCCAGCAAGTTAATTCACGGTGGCCTTCGCTATCTCGAACAGTATGACTTTAAATTGGTGCGCGAAGCTCTTCACGAGCGCGAACTCATGGTTTCAACTCAATGTCCTCATCTTGTAAAGCCGGTCAGTTTTCTCTACCCGCTCACGGAAAAAGTTAAAGAGCGCACTTATGTAGGTGCCGGGCTTGCTCTCTACGATGCCCTTCGCGGTTTTAAGCGCGCACTTCCTTCACATAAGCATTTAACAGGAAAGACAATCGCATCTATTTCACCATCGTTGCGCCAAGACATCATTACTGGTGCGATTCGTTACTTCGACGCACAGGTCGACGATGCCCGTCACACCATGATGATCGCTCGTACGGCGGCTCGCCACGGTGCGGTAATGGCAACTGGTATCCATGTTGAAGATTTGATTCGTAACGGTAAGAAAGTTTCTGGCGTCGTTGCTGTAGATACCCACACAAATAAGAAGTTAGAGATCTCTGCTAAGGCAACGATCATGTGTGCTGGCGTCTGGAGCGATGAGCTTCACGAGAAATTTGGCCTTACTGCGGGCTACTCAGTTGCGATGTCTAAAGGTGTGCATATCGTTGTTCCAGGAGATGCCATCCATTCTAAAGATGGAATCATTTTAAAGACTCCGGTATCAGTGCTCTTCCTTATTCCTTGGGGAGATAAGTGGATCGTTGGAACTACGGATACTCCTTACGAAGGAGATCGCGCTAAGCCACTTGCCACACAAGAAGATGTGCAATACATCTTGGATCAAGCCAACCGCGTTCTTGAACCAAAGCTTAAGAGCGAAGATATTCTCGGAGTATTCGCTGGACTTCGTCCATTAGTAGCAAATAAGACAAGCTCTGCAACTACAAAGCTTTCACGCGAGCACACTGTTGATCGTCCTGCACCTGGTTTTGTCAGCATTGCTGGCGGCAAGTACACCACCTATCGCGTCATGGCTAAGGATGCTGTCGATCTTGCCGTCCTCGATCTTCGTCGTTTGGTAAGTGACTCTGTTACCGAAAAACTTCCGCTCATCGGTGCAGATGGATACTTTGCTTTGAAGCAGCAGGTAGCAAAGATTGCCGAAGAGAACTCAATCTCCGAAGCCACAGTTACACACCTACTCGATCGCTACGGCTCATTGATTGAAGAAATTCTTGAACTCATCGCAGACGATTCTTCACTTGCCGAAAGACTGATTCCAGATCTTCCGTATATCAAGGCTGAAATTCTCCATGCAGCTACACATGAAGGTGCGCTCTCAGTTGAAGATGTACTTCTCCGCCGCACACGAATCTCATTTGAAGCTGCAGATAGTGGGGCAGAAGCAGCCAAGGAAGTTGCCAAGATTATTGGCGACGAACTCGGCTGGGGCACAAAAGAGCGCAACGCTTCAGTGAGCGCATTCCTCGATGTGATTGCTCAAGAAGAAGCAGCTCTTGTTGAGCTGGTTAATTCTTAATCTGGTTTCTGCAACTATCGGTTACCGGTTTTGCTGAAGGCTTCTTAGTTGGCGCAGGTGGTGGAGTTGGTCCCTGTTCGATAGTTAGCGTCAAAGGCGTCTTCACTTCAGCATGAGTACCTGATGCATCCTTAAATCCAACGTTTCCAACCCATGTGCCTGCGGGAAGTCCCGCAATGGATAGCTTCCATGAACCACTCGTTTCACGAGCAATAGTCTGCGTAACTTTAGGAATCACAGAGTTTGAAGAGTGGAAGTAATACTTCACAGCACCGGTGACCACCGGAGAATTATCTGGTCGCTTTACCTCAACAGAAATTACTGCGTTCTTATTTGTTGTAGATGCAGAGACGCCAGTAATAGTGATGGTCGAAGTTTCACCTTGCGGCATAAAGTCAGCGGTATCTGGCAACCATGTCCCCGTAAGCAAGCTCTGGAATTTCTCTGGTCCGCCCCCAAATACATTCAGATCTAATCGGCTGCCTGGAACTCCGTACTTAGGTGCGATTCCACATGATGTGTACTGCCACACAGTCCAGTTAGCGGTACAACCAGATGTAGTCCATGAGTGCACATAACAACCAGCAGCTTTCACGTGAGCTCCTAGCTTAAAGTTTGGTAGCGCACCTTCTTTTGCTGGATCAATCGCATATTGTGCGATCCAGAGAGGATAAGAGCTGAGCTCCTTATCTCTGATGAGTGAATTTTCAAGGAAGTGCGGAGATGAGTAAATAAGAGGAGTTCGACCTGTCTTTTCTTTAATTGACTTTAAGAAAGTTTTCGACCATAAAGTCGCAGCGCTGCGGGTTGCAGTCTTCTTGCAAACCTTTGTACTACTTAGGCGTACGCAGTTATTTTCTATATCCAGCGCTACCGGTAGATCCATCTCGTTATATCCACCCAATGAAGCGATACGCCAAATCACTTTCTGCGCCTGCACTTGAGCATCTTTGATAAGAGCAGAAGGAGCTGTTACATCAGGAAGAATTGCGTAGTGGTAGAAGCCGGTATAGATACCAGCTGCTTGGGCTCCAGTGCGATCCATCTTCACATACTTGGCTGCCAGTTGGTCGGCATCATCTCGAGAATCTGATGCTTTGATCATGACGAATGCGACACCCGCATCATGCATCTTCACGAAATTGATTGGCTTTCCATTGGGGTGTTGCCACCTGCTGATGTCGGCACCATGAATGCGACCACCAGGTCCATTTAGATTGAGATCCTTTGCAGAAGCTGGAGTTGTGCCATTAAGTGAGAAAGTGGCTATGACGCAGGCAGAAAACAGAGCGAGAAGCTTCTTCACTTTTCTACAACCACCGCTGTGATACCAAAAACGTCGAAGATGGCACTTTGCAGTAATGAACGATGACGTAGGCGCGCTTCCTGATAATCGTGACCAGTTGCAAGCTTGTTGCTATCGCGAAAATCTAAGGTGAGCCTGCCATTTTCAAAGGATTCTAAACGCGCATCGAAGTACGCAATCCACACAACTCGATCACGGCTTTCAACTAGGTCGAGAACTTCATTCCATCGCTGGCGTAAATCAGTGAGAGTGAGTTCTGCGGACATGCGGCGACTTTACCGCACGAGAGTTAATGTCTAGGGGCGCCGAGCCATTTGAAGTACTCGCCGGCGAGAATCACTCTCAGATTTCGACTTCGGTCAGGTGAGATAGAAAGGTGTTGTGCGATGCGCGCCACAATCTGTTCGACTGACTTTTCAGATACATAACGAATTCGTGCAATTTCAGAGTTACTTAAACCCTGTGCAACCAATCTGAGGGTTTCGATTTGGATATCTGTTAAATCGCTAAGGATGCTTATGAACGAGTTCTCATGAACTGCAGTGTGGGCGCTAATCCATTTCATTACAGAGCCATCTTGCGCTGATTCGATGCTCTCTGAGAGCGCGTAAGTGATAATTGATAAATCAGAAACAGATTTCTTGAGAATTATTTTGCTGCCGAGAGGGATGTTCTTCTCAAGGAGCCCAAAGAGGCGAAGGTCGGGACACGATGTAGTGATGACAATGCCTAAATTCGGCTCGACTTTACGAAATTTTTGAAGCAAGGCGACTGCTGCTTCACCTGAGAATTGCAAATCAATCATCACAATCTCTGGCTGCAATGAGTTAAAGAGATTTTCAGCGACGAAGACATTGGCTGCCTCGCCAATTACATTGATGCTATGTAAGCGAAGAGATGCAGACATAGTCGCTAGTTCGAACGCATCATCATTTACGAGTAAGACGCGAGCAGGATTTGCCAGGGTTTTAACCATGAATAAGGGTAGATCGCACCTATCTATAATGTGGAGAAGGGATATCCCTAGATAATTACTTTAAGATTTTACGGATAGCATTTTGAATTTCATCAACAATCATTGATGCTGAAATCGGTGCGCCTTGCGATGCAAGAAGTGCTGCTTGGATGTGAATATAGGCACCAGTTGCTGCAACTTCGGCTAAACGCTCCGCAGAGTTGAGAATTTCAATGTAATTAGTTGCAACGAGCGCCCCAATTATTCCGGCAAGCACATCTCCTGAACCGGCAGTAGCAAGCCAAGGAGTAGCTTTAGGAAGAGCAATGGCGCGATCGTTATATGCCACAACTGTCTTCGAACCTTTGAGCAATACGGTGACATCCAGAAGCTGCGAAGTCTTCTTCGCCCAAGTCAGGGGATCGGCTTCAATTGCTTCAGAACTCACTGTTATTGAATGCGATGCAAGCAATCGCGAAAGTTCGCCTGAGTGTGGCGTAATAAGGGTTGGCTGACTTAACTTCCCTGCAAATGAAAGGGCGCCTGCATCGAGAATTGTTGGAACAGTTTGAGCCTTCATAAGCGTGAACCAGCGATGACGAAGCCAGGTCGTGAAGTCGCTGTACTTCTTATGATGAACACCGGAGCCTGCAAGCCATGCTGTTACTGGCCCTGGTTGCACAACTGTTTCAGGCGCATCATGCAGGACAAGGTGGGCTAGCCCTGATGAACTGTGGAAGCGAACCATGCCAATACCTGTGGCAAGTGCGGCAGACGTACTGATTACGGCAGCTCCTGGATATTGAGCAGATCCAGTTATTGCTCCTAATACTCCACGAGAGTATTTATGATCAATATCGCTCGGAGTAATGATGCAGCGAGCTGCATCTCGTGCAGTGAAAGTGCGAACGCTTTTCTCGGCCATGGATTGATTCTACGCCTCGAACTTGTAGCCCAATCCACGAATAGTTTGAATCAAGAGAGGGTTTGCGGGGTCAACCTCGATCTTTGAGCGCAAACGTTTAATGTGAACATCGAGAGTCTTTGTATCACCGTAGTAATCGCCGCCCCACACGCGATCAATGAGTTGAGCGCGTGTCATAACTCGACCTGCATTGCGCATCAAAAATTCAAGTAATTCAAATTCTTTGAGGGGAAGTGGGACAAGTGCACCATTTACAGTGACTTGATGGCGCTCGATATCCATGCGGATATTTGCCACCGAATGAATGCCGGCTTCAGAGTTGCCGTCATCAGATACTCCGCGGCGAAGCACGGCTTTAATGCGGGCTACCAATTCTCGAGAAGAGTAAGGCTTAGTTACATAGTCATCGGCTCCAAGTTCGAGTCCAACGACCTTATCGATCTCTGAATCCTTCGCTGTCAACATGATGATGGGAACTGCAGAAGTTGTTCGTATCGAACGACAGACTTCGATTCCGGATACTTCAGGGATCATGAGATCGAGGAGGATGAGATCAAATGTCTGGCTCTTGAAAAGTTCGAGAGCTGTACGTCCGTTTTCGGCAATAGAAACGTCGAAACCTTCTTTGCCTAAGAGAAATGAGAGAGCCTCGGAGAAAGAAGCTTCATCTTCAACAATCAGAATTTTTGTCACAGCGTAGCCCCGTTATCTTGCTTATAAATTGGCAGTCTGAGTGCAAAAGTTGATCCAATATTTGGCGAGCTCCAGACCTTAACTTCACCACCATGTTTTGAAGTAACGTGCTTCACGATAGAGAGCCCTAGGCCAGTACCACCCGTCTCGCGAGAACGGGCTGGATCGACGCGATAGAAACGTTCAAAGATTCGCTCAAGTTCGTCCTCTGAAATACCAATTCCTTGATCAGCAACAGAGATTTCAACGATGTCATCTTGAACCTGAGTTGTCACCGAGACCTTTGTATCTTCAGGAGAGTAATTAATCGCGTTCTCAATCAGATTGTGAATTGCCATAATCAATTGCTCGCGATCTCCAAGCACGACTGCGTCAGGGCCTTCTGTAATGGAGACCCAAATATTTCGAGCTTCAGATGTGGTGGCGCATTGATCTACAGCTGTGCGAACTAACTCGTTGATAGTGAGTTCTTGGGCCACTTGAAGAGGATCAGAATCCTGCAGACGAGATAGATTGATAATTTCTTGCACTAATTCTGTAAGTCGCTTGGCTTCATGCTGCATCCGTGTTGCAAATTTTGTCACAGATTCAGGATCACTCTTTGCCGAAAGTACGGCTTCACTCAGCAAAGAAAGTGCACCAATGGGAGTTTTAAGTTCATGTGAAATATTTGCTACGAAATCTCGTCGGACTTCATGGACGCGTTCAGCTTCGCTCTCATCTGAAATCAGGACAAGGATGAGATCTTCTTCCGATAGAGATATGACTTTTACAGTTAGGTCTCGCAAACCTTCACCGATTGGGCCACGAGGAATCTCAATCTTGCCTGTCTGTGACTGGCCAGTGCGACGAACAACGCGAATCAGCGCGATGAGTTCAGGGCTTTGAAGACGACCATCCTTCACTATGCCCATCTTTTCAATTCCATCTGTTGCGTGGATTGAGATTTCACCTGGTGCGAGAATCAGCGCATCTTGATCAAGTTGGGAGAGAGTTTCGAGCAATACGGGAGGCAAGTGCCTTCCGGGCGTTGAATCTGAGCGTCGAAGTCTCATGCGGAAAGAGTAGTGCTACTTGAGGGTTGTTAACCTTCCGTTCACTTGCCAGCAGGACTCCATTCACGATGCGGACCTACCTTCCCTCTCATGGCCCTTATACGTTCTGTATTCCAAGATGAGTTAGATGGCGTCTCGCAGTCACTTGTTGATCTCACCGAGATGGTCGCTGAATCAATCACCAAAGCAACTACTGCAATTCTCACAGTTGACCTCAAGTTAGCTGAAGAAGTTATTGCAACAGACGATCACATCGACACTTTCCAGCACGAGCTTGATGCCCGCATCATCGACATCATTGCACGTCAGCAACCGGTGGCATCTGATCTTCGCGCACTTGTTACAGCGCTTCGCATGAGCGCAGATCTTGAGCGCATGGGAGACATGTCCCATCACGTTGCAAAGATTGCTCGACTTCGCCATCCAGCTGCAGCAGTTCCAGCAGAACTCACACAGATTTTCCAAGAAATGGGAGCTGCGGCTCAGAAGATTTCACGAAAGACAGGTGAAGTCATTGCAACTCGCGATACTAATATGGCGCTCGAAGTCGAACGCGACGATGACGAAATGGATAAGTTGCACCGCAAATTAATTAGCACACTCGTCGACAGCTCATGGAGCCACGGAGTTGAAGCAGCTATCGATCTCACACTCCTTGGTCGCTACTACGAGCGTTACGCCGATCACGCAGTTTCAGTTTCACGTCGCGTTTACTTCCTTGTAACTGGAAAGTTTGCATAGGCATATGTCACAAACGGCGGGACTAATTCCTGCTCCTAGAGAACTTACAACTGAACCTCGCAAGTCAGATAAAGTTTTTCGAGGCGTTGTAACTGCAGGTGGGCTCTCTTCACTAGTAATCCTTGGGCTTATTGCCACCTTCCTTGGCTACCGTGGATTTGAAGTTCTCCGTGAAGAAGGTCTTGGTTTCATTACCAACTCTGATTGGAGTATCACAACGGATGAGGCCGGTAACGTCACTGATAGCAACTTTGGCCTTGCCGCGATGCTTGTCGGAACGATTCTCTGTTCTCTCGTCGCAGTAGTAATTGCCGTTCCAATCTCAGTTCTGACAGCAATATTTCTCAATTTCTATTGCCCGCAGTGGATGAAGAAGTTCCTTGTTGCAATTATCGACATGATGGCTGCCTTCCCATCGATTCTCTTTGGTATTTGGGGATTCCTCGTCTTGATGCCAAGCGTCGAGTACTGGGCGAAATTAATTCACAAGTACTTAGGCTTTATCCCACTCTTTGAATTAAAGCCATACATTGTTACTCGCTCTCCATTTGTCGCTGGAGTTGTTCTAGCAATCATGATTATTCCAATCATTACTTCGGTTTCGCGAGAAATATTTGCGCAAGCCCCGCTTGATCGCATTCAAGCCGCTTATGCACTTGGTGCAACACGTTGGGCGATGATTAAAGCTGTCGTCATTCCTTACGGACGCAGCGGTGTTATCGGTGGAGCAATGCTCGGCCTTGGCCGCGCCATGGGTGAAACGGTTGCAGTATTTACCGTTCTTAACATCGTCTTCCAGGTGAACTGGCATGTGCTTCTTGGTGCAGGTGGAAACGTTGCATCACTCATTATCTTGAAATTTGGTGATGCCAGCCCATATGAGATCAAAGCCCTCATGGCTGCAGGTCTGATCTTGTTCCTACTTACATTGGTCGTTAATGCTGCTGCGAACTTCATCGTGAAGAACACAGGAAAGTCGGGACGATGAGCCAAATTCCTCAGCCTGGAAAGCCATGGGCGCTTACCCCGCAAGCAAGAATTAAAGAAGCAGTTCTATTCCTCGGAACTCTGCTTCTCACTGTGGCTCTTGCGCAATTCACTCCACTTAAAGGCAAGCTGGCATATTTCTTCACATTCTTCATTCTCTATGCAGCAGTTACCGCGGTAGCTCAATATCTCGCGCGCGGTAAAGCTGCTGCAAAGGATGCGATTATCAAGACGGTTGTTGTCTTAGGCGCAGTGGTCACAGTTCTTCCCATCGCATCAATTATTGTCACAGTAGTCAGTAAGGGCGCTGCCGGAATTCACTTTGGTTTATTCACTACCGACATGTCAATGGCAACACCGACAGATCCGCTTTCCAACGGTGGCTTGTTGCATGCAATAACCGGCACCCTGACGTTGGTCTCAATCTCCCTCTTGCTCAGCGTTCCCATCGGAATTCTGACTGCTCTGTATCTCACTGAGATTAAGGGCAGATTTATGGGGCCAATCCGATTCCTAGTCCAGGCGATGAGTGGTGTGCCATCAATTGTCGCTGGCCTCTTTATTCTCTCAGCAGTCCTTTATCCGATTACTAAGTCTTACTCCGGCTTTATGGGAGCACTTGCGCTCACAATCTTGATGATTCCAACAATCACACGAACCTCAGAAGAAGTTCTCCTGCTAATCCCTAATGATCTTCGTGAAGCAGGAGTTGCACTGGGCGGTACTCAGTGGCGCACTGTTGCGATGATTGTCCTACCTGCTGCACGAAGCGGTTTGGTGACTGCCATGATTCTTGGAGTTGCCCGCATCGCTGGCGAAACCGCACCAATTCTTCTGCTTACTGGTGGTGGCGACAAGGTGAATCCAAATCCATTTAGCGGATCCCTTGGCTCACTTCCGTACTACATCTGGAAATCATTTAACGCTGGTTCACCTGAAGCAATTACTCGAGCATGGGCAGGGCTTCTTGTACTACTACTAGTTGTTCTTATCTTGTTCACACTTGCACGACTTCTCACCACACGAAAGATGAAAGCGAGATAACCATGGATACAACGGTTAAACCAAGCTCACTTGCAGATGTTGCAAGTGCCGGAGCAGGTCGCGTACCTGCAGCAACAGCGCTAGGCACTGGTCTTGAGGCCCGCGGTATTCATGCATGGTTCGGAAAGAACCATGTTCTCTCCGATATCAACCTCGACTTTGCAGCTGGTTCTGTCACTGCGTTAATTGGCCCATCAGGTTGTGGCAAGTCAACATTTATCCGCACCATCAACCGCATGCACGAATTTATTCCAGGCGCTGCAATGGCTGGTGAAGTTCTATTGGATGGAAAAGATATTTATGCGCCAGGTGTAGATGTCACAAAGATTCGCCTACGCATCGGCATGGTCTTCCAGAAGCCAAACCCATTCCCATCAATGACTATTGGCGAGAACGTTCTCTCAGGTCTCAAACTTGCTCAACTTAAAGTTGAAAACCAAGACGATCTTCTCGAAGAGTGCCTTGAGCGCGCAGGTCTGTGGAATGAAGTAAAGGATCGCCTTGATGCATATGGCGGTTCACTTTCAGGCGGACAGCAACAGCGTCTTTGTATTGCGCGTTCTCTTGCAGTGCGCCCTGAAGTTCTCCTGATGGATGAACCATGTTCTGCACTCGATCCAGGATCAACGCTTCGTATTGAAGACACAATCCGCGAGCTATCGGATTCGATGACTATCGTCATCGTTACCCACAATATGCAGCAAGCCGCGCGCGTATCGGATTACACCGCTTTCTTTCTCTCTGAAGGCGGCCCAGGACAGATGATTGAAGTTGCACCCACAAGTGAAATCTTCTCTCGACCTAAGGACCAGCGCACTGAGAATTATGTAACAGGTCGTTTCGGCTAAGCCGTTTACCAACTGTTCACATACTTGTTGCTCTGACTTTGCCTATAAAACCTAATTCGTTAACTGCAACACCATACTTTTCAACCGCACTACACAATTACTCATAAGGGGAAATAATGAAATCATCAAGAATCGCGAAGTTGGCATCAGCTGCACTCGCATTCGGATTAGTCCTAACTGCTTCACCTGCTCATGCAGCAGACCTTCAGGGTTCAGGCGCATCTTTCCCAGCGCTCCTCATCGAGGCATGCAAAGCCGGATTCGCTAAGGACACAACACATTCATTTACATACGCTTCATCTTCTTCAGGTACAGGTCAATCAAACTCAGATAAGTCAATTGGTGACTTCTGGATGTCAGACGGCGCATACACAGCTTCAACAAAGCGCGCATCACTAATCCACGTACCACTCGTAGCGGCACCAATCGCAATTCTTCATAACTTGCCAGGATCAAAGCCACTTAGCCTTTCAGCTAAGACAGTTGCTGGAATCTTCGGTGGAACAATCACAAAGTGGAATGACCCAGCAATCGTTGCTGATAACAACCGTTCATACGAGCGTGTCACTTACAAGCTTGATCGAAACGGAAACCCAGTTAAGGATGCAAAGGGAAATCCAGTAGTCCTTAAGACTCGTTCATTGAACTCGATCTACACGCTTCCTAACCAGACAATCAAGGTTATCTACCGTTCAGATTCTTCAGGTACAACAGAGAACTTCACTAGCTACCTATCAAAGTCAGCTCCATCAGTATGGACAAAGGCAAAGAACAAGGTATTTAAGGATTCATTCCCTGGAAATATCAACGATATGTCTAACCTTGGTCGCGTCGTAGGAGCAGCATCATCAACAGGCGTTGCACAGCTCTCAGGTAAGACTCCTTACTCAATCACTTATGCAGAAGTTAACTATGCAACTGCAAATAAGCTCAAGATTGCTAACCTCATCAACCCAGCTGGCGCATCAGTTGCCCCAGATTCAATCGGTGTAGGTGCATTCCTTGCATCAGCAGATCAGGATGCAAATGGCTACCTTACTTACGATTACGCAACCAAGGAGAAGGGCGCATATCCGCTTGGGATTGTCTCCTACCTTCTTGCAGATACTAAGTATCCAAAGGCAGGACAGGCAGAAGCTGTTAAGGCATTTGCAAATTACATCCTGAGCACCAAGTGTTCTAAGGACGCTGGAACTGCACTCGGCTTCTCAGTAATTGATGGAGAGCTTCTCAAGAAGTCTCTCTCACAGGTAGCAAAGATCGGTTAATCCGTAACGAATAAGTAACGAAACGGCGGTCAGAGAAATCTGACCGCCGTTTTACCTTTTATTACCTTCTCCAACTCTGTAGAGTCCTAGTCATGACTTACACACCTACACCTGCAGATAAATTCACATTCGGTCTCTGGACAGTCGGCTGGCAAGCGCGCGATCCTTTCGGAGATCCAACTCGTGAAGCTCTCGATCCAGTGCGCACAGTCAATGAACTCGCAGCCCGCGGTGCTTATGGTGTGACTTTCCATGATGATGATCTCTTCCCATTTGGTTCAGATGACTCAACTCGCCAGGGACATATCGATCGCTTCAAGAAAGCTCTTGCTGAAACCGGAATGAAAGTTCCGATGGCAACGACAAACCTCTTTAGCCATCCAGTCTTTAAAGATGGCGCACTCACAAGCAATGACCGCGACATTCGTCGCTTTGCTATTCGCAAAGCTATGCGCAATATTGATTTGGCAGTTGATTTAGGGGCAAAGATTTATGTCTGCTGGGGAGGACGCGAAGGCGCTGAATCTGAAAGCTCAAAGGATGCCTATGTTGCTCTCGAGCGTTATGCGGAAGGTTTTAACATCCTTGGTCAGTATGTCATCGATAAGGGTTATGACATTAAGTTTGCCATCGAACCAAAGCCAAATGAGCCACGTGGAGATATCTTCCTTCCAACTATTGGCCATGCACTTGGATTTATCGAGATGCTCGATCACCCAGAACTCGTTGGTCTCAACCCAGAGGTTGGCCATGAACAGATGGCTAACCTCAACTTTGTTCATGGAATCGCACAAGCGCTATGGCAGAAGAAGTTATTCCACATCGATCTCAATGGTCAGCGCGGTCCTAAGTATGACCAGGACTTCGTCTTTGGCCATGGCGATGTAAAGAGCGCCTTCTTCCTCGTCGATCTTCTTGAGCGTTATGGATATTCAGGTCCTAAGCACTTCGATTACAAGCCTGTGCGCACTGATGGTGATTCAGGGGTTTGGGCATCTGCAACATCGAATATGCGTATGTACTTAGTACTTAAAGAGCGCGCAGCAGCATTCCGCAAGGACCCACGTGTTATTGCAGCGATGAAGGAATCTAATATTCCGGGACTTT
>JACCDL010067498.1_pt1 | contig 21115 bp, 21 predicted proteins | sample 7441931 | NCBI WGS metagenome assembly JACCDL01 (sample SAMN15323437, study PRJNA562643) | freshwater metagenome | isolation source: river surface water | place: USA:Blue River Watershed | collected 2017-08-16 | reverse complement strand
GGCACCTAGGTGCCAGGTCAAGTGTTTGTGTGCTCCAAAATTAGGGAAAGAAATCTCTTGACCTGGCGCCTTACTACCGGGTTTTTAATCTCTTAATCGACACAACGACTATGGAGATTAATCTTGACCACACTATCAACACCCAACAAGACCGCGCTCATCACTGGCGCTTCATCTGGTATCGGCAAGGCGCTAGCCCACCAATTTGCGCAAGATGGCTATCAGCTCGTGCTGGCAGCCCGGGGCGTGGCCAAGAATTTCCAAAAGGGGTGAACTTATGAAATTGATTGTGAACGGCAAGACGCACGACCTGAACATCGAGCCTGAAATGCCACTCCTGTGGGCGCTCCGAGATGAAATGAACCTGCCAGGCACCAAGTATGGTTGTGGCATGGCCTTGTGTGGCGCCTGCACTGTCCTCGTGGATGGCGTGCCAGTGCGGTCTTGCGCGACGCCAGTCGGCACCATCAGCGGCGCGGTGACGACCATCGAGGGTCTGGGCAATCCCGATGCACTGCATACGGTGCAGACCGCTTGGATCGAGCATCAAGTGGCCCAGTGCGGCTACTGCCAGTCTGGTCAAATCATGAGCGCCGTTGCATTACTTCATCGATTCAAGTCACCGACCGACGCTGAGATTGACGCGGCCATGTCTGGCAATCTGTGTCGTTGTGGTGCTTACCCGCGAATCCGGGCAGCCATCCACGATGCCGCCAAGCGTTTGAATGGGGTTGCAGCATGAGCCGCCTCACTACGATCGCTCGGCGCAGCTTTTTGATCGGGTCCGCCGTCGCGGTTGGCGGTACGGTGTTTGGTGTTTACAAGTACCAGCAGCCCCACCCCAACCCGCTCCTCAATGAGCTCCCCGAAGGGGCAAGCGCCATCACCCCTTATGTGCGGATTGATGCGCAAGGCGTGACGATCATCACCCCACGCGCAGAAATGGGACAGGGTATCCACACAACATTGGCGGCCTTGGTCGCCGAAGAGCTGGACGTTGCCTGGGAAAGTATTCGTGTCGAACATGGTGCTCCGGGGGCTGCATATTACAACCGGGCGCTTTTGCAGGAGGGCGTTCCGTTTGCTTCCCTGGACCACAGCCGCATGGCCGAGGGTATGCGCGGCACCATGGGCGTCTTGGCCAAGTTCATGGGCATTCAGGGCACTGGCGGCTCGTCCAGCGTGCCCGATGCGTTTGACAAAATGCGTGTCGCTGGCGCAGCGGCACGCTTTGCCCTGGTGGCCGCTGCGGCCGAACGTCTGGGGGTCAATGCAACCACACTCAAGACGGCTGACGGTGCCGTGATCGCCAGTGACGGAAAACGTCTGCCCTACACCGAGCTGGCCCTTGCTGCTGCCAAGGTGCAGTTGCCCGACAACCCGCCACTCAAGCCACGCGAGCAGTGGCGCTACCTGGGCAAGAACATGCCGAGGGTCGATATGGTGGGCAAGTGCACTGGCACGGCAACCTTCGGTATTGACGTACGACTCCCTGAAATGGTGTTTGCCACCGTGCGCATGAACCCAGCCATTGGTGCACCCATCAAGGGCTTTGAGGCGACAGCCGCCAAGGCCATGAAGGGTGTTCTTCAGGTGGTGGCGCTACCTGGTGGTGTGGGCGTGATTGCCAACAACACGTGGCGTGCCTTCCAGGCTGCGCAAGCGATTCAATGCGACTGGGCCGGGCCTGTTCATGGCGCAACGACCGCTGTGTTCATGGAAGCGATAGATGCGTCCTTTGTCGACAAGCACCAGGACAGCCGCATTCGCAACGACGGCGATGTGACCCAGGCCTTGCCCGCAGCCAAGATGTTGGAGGCGCAATACCGGGTCCCCTTCCTGGCGCATGCCACTATGGAGCCGATGAATGCAGTGGCTTGGCTGCAAGAAGATCGGCTGGATATTTGGACCGGTACCCAGGCGCCAACGGTCGCCCGCGACCAGGCTGCAGCCCTGGCAGGCCTGGACAGCAGCAAGGTATTCGTGCACACGCAGCTCATGGGCGGCGGATTCGGTCGACGTGCCGAATCCGACTACGTCCTGCAAGCGGTGCACTTGGCGAAAGCAATGAAGGGTAAACCCGTCAAGCTGACTTGGGATCGCAAAGAGGACATGACGCAGGATCAATACCGTCCTGCCGCAGTGGGTCGCATGCGCGGCGCCACATCTGAGGCGACTGTGCAGCTCCTTGACGTGCATGTGGCCAGCCCATCCTTACGGGAGTCGCAGGGCGGTCGACTCGGCATCGCCATGCCCGGCCCTGACAAACTGATTGCCGAAGGCACCTATGACCAGCCTTATGGAATTCCTAACTATAGGGCTACCGGCTACCGAACGCCGGCGCTGCTACCCATCGCCAGCTGGCGGTCGGTGGGCAATTCATACAACGGCTTTTTTATGGAGTGCTTCATGGACGAATTGGCAGCACAGGCCGGTACCGATCCAATGAAACTGCGCCTGTCTTTGATCAACCATGAGTCATCCCGCAAAGTGCTGATGGCCGTGGCCGAGATGTCGAACTGGGACAAGCCGTTACCGAAAGGGCGCGGGCGTGGAGTTGCATTTCATTTATCCTTTGGCGTACCAACCGCTGAGGTCGTGGAAGTTTCAATCACGAAGGACGGCGTCCGCATCGACCAGGTCTTCGTGGCTGCCGACGTGGGCACTGCTCTGGACCCGCGCAACATTGAATCCCAATTGCAATCAGGTGTGATCTTTGGTTTGAGTGCGGCCATGTTCGGAGAGATTACCTTCGCCAACGGCGCTGTAAAACAAACCAACTTTCACCAATATGAAGCTGTGCGCATGGGTCAATCACCGAAAATTCACGTGCGGGTATTGGAAGGCGGTGGCCCTATTCGCGGCGTAGGTGAACCCGGCACACCACCCGCGGCCCCAGCGCTGGCCAACGCCATATTCAACGCCACCGGCAAGCGCATTCGTGAGCTACCGCTGCGCAAACACATTGACTTCGCGTGACACGGGTTACAGCAGAACCAAGTCAGCCAACCCACTCACACACCCAATACCTAAATCATGGAAACCATCGCCACTTACTTCAGCGCTGAACGAGACGAGAGCATGCTTTTCATGGCGGTCGGCGCATTGGCACTGGCTGCGTCGACTTACTTTCTGCTGGTACTTCGCAAGCCGTTTTTCAACGGTATGGCGATCACGCTATCGGTGGTGGCTGCGCTCCAGATCATCGTTGGCATCACGATCTACCAGCGCAGTCCGTCGGATACGGCGCGTGTGCAACAAATGGTTCAGTCGGCTCCCCAACAAATTAAATCTGAAGAGGTACCACGCATGCAGAAGGTGATCCTCAATTTCAAAATTTACCTTGGCGTTGAACTGAGCTTGTTGGTTTTGAGCGTTGTGGTGCTGCTGCTCTCATCGCCTGGAACCATCGTTCGGGGCGCCGCAATGGGACTGGCCATTCAGGCTGTTTTCACGGCGGTCCTTGATCTGGCGGCAATGCGGCGCGGCGATGCCTACCTGACATGGCTGCTTTCGCAGCCGTGATGGGATCACTTCAATGAATGTTCCATTAGGCACGCTGTCACGCCGGAGCGTCTTAACTGGCGCTTTATCAGCCGCTGCGATGATGCCATTGGGTCTGGCAGCACATGCGAGCACCTCTGAGCCAAAAAATCTCACCTATCACCTGTTGGATATGGACTGGCACGACAGCCAGAGAAATCGAACAGTGCCAGTCCGCTTGTACTTGCCGCTTGCAACCGACAAGGGTTACCAGGCACCACTCGTCGTTTTTTCCCATGGAATAGGTGGCTCACGCTACGGCTACAGCTACCTTGGGCGGCACTGGGCCAGCGAAGGATTTGCCAGCCTTCATCTTCAGCATGTCGGCAGTGACCGGAAAATTTGGACAGGGGGAAGCCCCTTAGCGGTGGTTGATCGCTTGCACGCTGCTGCTCAGGAAGCTGAGGCGATCGCTCGTGCCCATGATTTGCGCTTTGCGTTGAACCAAGTGTTGGGAGGCGACCTTGGGCATTTGATCGACAGCAAGCGCATCGTGGCGGCCGGACACTCATACGGAGCAAATACCACCCTGTTGGCCGCAGGTGCGCAGGTCAAACGGCAAGGGAAAATGCTTGATCTGCTCGATTCGCGCCTGCAAGCCGCCATATTGATATCGGCGCCCCCTTTTTATGGCGAATCAGCCCGCGACCGCATTTTGAAGCCGGTCCGCGTGCCCACCCTGCACATCACGGCAACCGAAGATGTCATAAGGATACCGGGCTACTACAGCCCAGCCGACGACCGCATTGCGATTTTCGATGCGGTCGGCAGCGCCCGGAAAATGCTGGCCGTGTTCCTTGGGGGTTCGCACAGCATTTTTACTGACCGCGCAGGCACCGGGGGCATGCTGCTCAATGCGCAAGTGAAAAATGCAACCTGCGAATTGACGACCGCCTTCATGCACAGCGCCTTTGGGCATGGCGAGCATGGTTTACAGACTTGGCCGAATCGCCATGCGTCGATTCTGTCGCGCTTCACTGACTTCTATTCATCGCGAACACCCGTGGTGGAGGTTTTGTGACGCCAAGTTTTGATGCTTACTTCCTAGATAAATATTTTAGCTAAACTAAAGTGTTGGTTGAGTAATCATGCATTGTCAGAATCCCTTGAGATCCCGAAAATTTCAGGCTGTTCAATCTGAAAAGCCTGTCAATGATCACTACCGATTGCCGATCCAAGCAACATGAATTCACTTCGCGCACTTACCCACTCAAGGTCTATGCTGGCCAGGATGCACTGGACGCTCTGAAGGACGAGTTGACCCGCAACGGCGCAAGCCGTGCCCTTGTGCTCTGTGGCCGCAGCGTGCATGAACGCTCCACACTCACACAACGAATTGCAGCCTTGCTTGGCGATGGTCTGGTGGGTGTATTTCCAGATATTTCCGAAGGCGCGCCCAGTCAAAGCATCGAAGCGGCCGCCCAAATGGCCCTGGAATTGCGCGCTGACGCCCTGATCGCCATCGGTGCAGGCAGCGTCATCAAGGGCGCCCGGGTCGTCGCCATGTTGATGGGTGAGAAGCGTCCACTGCTGGAAATGGCGACACGGCACGTTGACGGCCAGGCCCCTGTGACCCAAAAATTGCTCGCACCCAAGGTGCCGATTTTCAATGTGCTGACGTCCCCCACATCGGCTCAAAATAGGGGCGGGTCGGCAGTACGCCACCATGGCGATGTCCATCACTTGGAATTTTTTGATCCAAAGACCCGACCCCGAGCTATTTTCTGGGACAGTGGGGCCTTGGCAACTGCCCCTGTTTCCTTGGCGCGCTCGACCAGCTTTGAAACCTACTGGTGGGCACTGATGTGCATGGGAGCAGCACAGACGGCCAATCCATTGGTTCAAGCCAGCCGCTATCAGGCGTGGAGGCTGGCCCGCAATGCCTACCCGCGCCTGGTGGATCCGTCTGACCATGCTGCGCGAATTGATCTTTGTGCTGCATCGCTGCTCCAAAATCGGGACGAAGAAGATGGTGGCAAACCATTGTCGTGTCACATTTTGGTCCGCGCCGCCTATGCGGTGTCGGTCGCCCTCTTCAATCGATACCCCGGTATCACACAGTCGCACGGCTATGCAGGTATGGCGCCTTCAGTGATCCGTCACCTCGGTCACCTTTGCCCGGAGGTCACGGCAGCGATTGGCGCCGCACTGGACCTGCAGTCTCAGCCGCAGGATGTGCAACTGGGCGACAAAGTCGCCGATGCAGTTCAGGCGCACTTCGATGCGCTGGGCTGGCAGACGCCACTGCGGGAAGTTGCAATACCCATGGATCACGCCCCAACCTTGCTCAAGTTTGCGCTGAGAAATTTCAACGCAAACCACGATCGCTATCTTGATGATCACGCCGGACTCATTTTGAAAGCCATTGAGGAGGCGGTCAGCGTGCGTCAATAACCTGAGATTAGTCTGGCCGACTCACCTCCTCAAGGATCCAGTCTCGAAAAAGTGCCAAGGCCTCGCTAACTGGCCTCGCAGCAGACCAGCCCAGGTAGTAGCCGTTCTTGCCTCGGACCTTGACGTCAAAAGGCGCCACGAGTGTACCGGCCGCAAGGTTGGTCTTGATGTAGGCATGCTGAACCAGTGCAATGCCCACACCATCAATGGCCGCCTGAATGGCCAGGGAAGAACTCCCGAATGACAGACTATGGGCCGCCTTGAGATCTGGTTCACCGACTTGCGTTAACCAGGCGCTCCAATAGTCAGCCCGCGGCACCGCTTTCAGCAGCGTGAAGCGTGACAGATCACTCGGCTTATGCAGGGGGATAGGCCCATTCAGCAGTGCCGGACTACACACAGGCATAAATTCATCATCAAACAAGCGTACACCGCTGACGCCTGGCGGAAGATTAGGGCCGATCCATGAGGCCATGTCCACATCCTCCTCCTCCAACTCCACGGATCGGAAGCTGGTCATTATTTGAATGTCCAACTCAGGGTGAGCGCCGTGAAATCCTGCCAACCTGGGCATCAGCCACTTTTCAGCCAGCGTTGGCAACAGCGTTAGTTTGATGGTGGACTTGTTGCGTTTTCTGGTCACCGAGTCGAGTGCCACGCTAATCCAGTCCAGGGCCTGAGTCAATTGGGGTTGCAAGAGGAGACCGGCGTCAGTGAGCTCAATAGCACGGCCGCTTCTCTGAATGAGCGCCACCCCAATACTTTCCTCCAAGAGCTTGACCTGTTGACTGATGGCGCCGGGCGTCACGCACAACTCCATCGCAGCTTTGGAAACACTAAGGTGACGAGCCGTAGCCTCGAAGGCACGTAATCCGAGCAGAGGAAGGTGTGATCTTTGCATCTCGACATTTTAGCTGGTCTAAACATATAAAGCAGAAATCATGCATTGATTAGTGCCCCATCAGCACCTAAAGTTCAAGTACTTACTCAATGATGCGGACGAAGCCAGAATGATGATTAACAAGCGATCAAAAAGCCATATTGTCGAAACACAGGAAGGCTTGACTTTGCTTGCAAGCCGAAAAGCGGACCATCTCGATTGGCAGTTTCCGCCAGCGGAATTTTTCCTGGGTGATACACCGGATCAAGAAATACTTTTGGGCCCTAAGGGCGTGCTTTACACCTACAGCATCGTTCACGTAGATCGCGAGCGTGGCCCCTACGCACTCGCCATGGTGGACTTTGAGCCCGGGGTTCGAGCTTTTGGACCCATGCTCTATGAGGAAGGGAAAGAGCCAAGCCTCGGGGCAACAATGCAAGTGGTACATCACAACTTGCCAGACGGCTCAGCTGATTACGCCTTCCAAGAGGCCGCAGGAGCCACGCCATGAGTGAAGCTGTTATCGCAGGCGTCGGAATTTCAGCCTTTGGAAAATTTCCCCACTTAACCGAAGAAGTACTGGCTCAAGTCGCCGTAATGGAGGCGCTGAGTGATGCGGGTATCACGATCAAAGACGTCGATGCCTTTTACTGCGGAAATGCCGCAGGCGGACACCTGCCCGGTCAGCGTGTTTTGCGCGAATTACACACAAATGGCCAAGCTGTTTTCAATATAGACAACGCCTGCTCCAGCGGTGCGACTGCCTTCCAACTGGCGCTTGAAGCCATTCAATCTGGAAAGCATGACACCGTGCTGGTGTTTGGCATGGATCAACTCAGCACGCTGGGCGGAGGGGCACTTCCGTTGGGTCAGAACGACTGGAATAACCGCCGAGGCATGGTCATGCCTGCACTCTATGCAATGCGTGCGCACCGCTATATGCACGATTACGGTGTGTCGCCGCAAGTGCTTGCAGAAGTCTCGGTCAAAAACCGGCGGCATGGTGCGTTAAATCCAATCGCTACATTTTGCAAAGTTGTCACAAACGAGCAGGTGCTGGCCTCTCGTCCTGTCGCAGAGCCTCTCACCTTGCTGCAATGCTGCCCAGGTGTTGTTGATGGTGCGGCCGCGGTCGTACTGACCAATAAGCTAGGCAAGGGACTGGCGAAACCTGTCCGTGTATTGGCCTCGGTGGTTCAGTCTGGTGTATTCGAAACGGGCCCCGTCGATATGACCGAAGCAGAAATTACGGCGCGCGCAGCACGTCTGGCCTATGAGCAGGCAGGCGTTGGCCCCGAGGACCTGAGCCTCATCGAACTCCATGATGCATTCACGATATCGGAGCTGCTTTATTACGAAGCCTTGGGCTTGTGCAAACGAGGCGAGGCGCAGCACCTGCTGACGAGCGGCGCTACTTCTCTGGGCGGCCGCATTCCAGTCAACCCGAGCGGCGGCTTGCTTGCAAAGGGTCATCCACCTGGTGCCACGGGTGTGGCTCAGATCGTTGAAATTTGCGAGCAACTTCAACAACGTGCGGGCAAGCGCCAAGTGCAAGGTGCCCGCTTAGGACTGAGTCAGGTGACGGGTGGTGGCATCTGGGGCGTAGACCACGCGGCCTGCTCAATTCACATATTTTCAATTTAGGCCTGGAAATTCAAAATGACTGATAGCAAAAAAGAACCTGCCACACCTATTCCGGAATCCCTCAAGGGACTGACCGCTATCGTGACCGGTGGGGCAAAAGGAATCGGCCTTGGCATAGCGAAAGACTTAGCCAGTCAGGGTTGCCGCATCGCCATTTGGGACATTGACGTCACTGCTTTGGCGGAGGCAACCACGGAGTTGCAACAAATGGGCGCTGAGGTCTTCGCACAGCAGGTTAGCGTGACATCACAGGACGATGTAGAGCTTGCAGTCACTCGCTTGCACAACACAACCGGACGCGTCGATATTCTGGTCAATAACGCCGGCATTGGCGGCGACAAACTGATAGAGAAGATGACGCTCGATTTCTGGCAACGCGTTGTCGAGACCAACCTCAACTCTCAGTTCATCTGTGCAAAGGCTGTGCTGCCTCATATGGTGAATCAACGCTTTGGGCGGATCATCAATATTTCATCTCGAGCCTGGCTGGGTAACCGCGGCCAAGCAAGTTATTCGGCATCCAAGGGTGCCGTAGTCAGCTTCACCCGAAGTCTTGCGCTTGAATATGCACGCTACGGCATCACGGCCAACGCCATTGCACCAGGCATTACCGAAACCCCACTCTTTCAGACCCTAACAGAAAAAGTCGTTGAAGACCTCAAACGCTCGGTGCCTGTCCAACGTATCGGGCAACCTGAAGATGTTGCTAACGCTGTCCGATTTTTTTCGCAGCCTGCATCGACCTACATCACAGGTCAGTTACTTTACGTTTGTGGTGGCCGCAGCCTAAGCAGTGTCTCTGTATGAGCAAGAAAATTCTCCCAACTACCACGTCGCCAACACGACGCAGCGCTGTTCAAATGATGGCTGCTGGTGCGTTAATCGCGTCAAGCTTGCCACTGATGGCTCAGGCAAGCTACCCCAACAAGAGCATGAAAATGATTGTGCCGTTTCCTCCTGGGGGCGGGACTGACACCGTTGCGCGTGCGCTTGCGCAGCGCTTGTCAGCCGCGCTGGGCCATACGGTCGTTGTTGACAACAAGGCCGGCGCAGGCACTACGATCGGACTGGCCGAATTGGCCCGGGCTGCGCCTGACGGATACACCATGGGAATAGGTGGTAACAGTGACCCCCTGCTGCCGCTGCTGTACGACAACCTGTCGTTTAACCCAAGCCAAGATCTCATTTTTGTATCAACGTTGGCCAGCTCACCGATTGCGCTCGCGGTAGGAAATAACGTCCCTGTAAAAAATATCAGAGAGTTCATCAGCTACGCTAAAAGCAGGTTGTCCACTCCATTGGCTTACGCCTCCGTGGGCATCGCGTCGCCCATGCATCTTGCCGGCATTCATTTTTCTGCCATGACTGGCGCACCACTGGTTCATGCACCGTATCGGGGTACCAGTCCAGCGTTGAACGATCTGCTGGGCGGGCACATTCCCGTCGCCATGCTCGGGCTCCCTTCCCTATTGCCGCACGCCCGTAGCGGCAAATTGAGAATTCTGGGCGTGGCTTCCGCCACCCGGTCGCAACTGGCCAGTGAAATTCCAACCATCGCCGAGAGTGGTGTTGATGGCTTTGAGGCGGGATTTTGGTACCACGTGGTGGTGCCACGGGGAACACCGATTGATGTGATTCAACGCCTTCGGACAGCCATTGACCGCGTCATTAACAACTCGGAAATGAAAGCGTACTTGGCTGGAATCGGCTTCGAAGCTTTGACTTTGTCGCCAACCGAATCCGTCAGTGCCTTGAGGCTGGAGACCGAAAAATGGTCGCGAATCATTCGTGAAAACAACATTCGAGGCTCATGAGCCACTTACTTTTTTTCGGAACATAAAAAAATGCTTTCACAGTCTCTAAGTGGACTCAAGGTCATAGATTTCACACAGATTGCGGCAGGTCCTACTTGCACCATGATACTCGCCGACTTGGGCGCTGATGTGATAAAAATCGAGTCCCCCAGTGGCGAACTTGGCCGTGCCTTTGTTCCGTGGATTGATGGCGAGAGCGTCACTTTCATGTCAATGAATCGAAACAAGCGCAGCATCGCACTCGACCTCAAAAACACGGATCACCTGAAAATATGTTGGGAGCTTCTGCTGGAGGCCGATGTGGTTGTGGAGAGTTTTCGGCCTGGCGTAATGCAGCGACTTGGCCTGGGACATGAAAAGCTTCAACAACATAATCAGCGCCTGATTTATTGCTCTGTATCAGCCTATGGCCAGAGCGGCCCTTGGAAAGACAAGCCCGGTGTTGATGGCGTCATCCAGGCAGTCGCCGGGCTGATGAGTGTGACCGGATCAGCCGATGCACCGCCTTGCAAGATACAGGTCCCGGTGGTGGACATCGTGACTGGCTATTTGGCTGCGGTGAGCGTATTGGCCGCCCTGACGCAACGCGAAAAAACCGGAACGGGCCAGCACCTTGACATCAGCATGTTTGGCAGTGCCGTCGCCCTTCAACAGTCGTCGCTGGCAGCCTATCTGGCCGACCAGATCATCCCAGAGCGCATAGGCAGTGCAGCCCCTTATGCAGCTCCCAATGAAGCGTTGCGTTGTGCTGACGGCTGGATCATGGTGGCCGCCTACCAACCTGCAAGGTGGAAAGCCTTATGTGAAATCGTGGGCGCGCCAGAGTTACTGACAGATCCACGCTTTATGGAACTCGCTGGGCGCATTCAGCACCGTGCGGAATTGGTGATGGCACTGGAATCACGAATGCGTCTTAAGTCCAAGGATGCTTGGATCAGCGCACTTGAGGCTGCAGACATCATTTGCGGCCCCATCAATGACTATGCCGAGGTGGTGCGAACTCCTCCCTATATTGCTGCAAAGCTGAGCGAACAAATGGAGCATTCGTCCGCAGGTCTCATCACGATGCCTCGCTTTCCACTCAAAGCAATTGGTGAGTTGCCGGCAGCTCGTCGCCCACCACCCCGATTGGGTGAACACACACGCGAGGTTCTTTTGGCGATGGGGCACAGCAACGCACGAATTGATTCCTTGCTCTCACCCAAGCAAACCGATCAACAACAGGCATCCTGAACATGACAATCTCTATTGAAGTCTGCGACCACATCGCAACCGTCACCTTGAATCGACCTGAAGCCATGAATGCTCTGGACCCGGAGTCCGTTGAGCAATTGCATGCCATCTGGCAGAAAGTTTCATCTGACAGCGATATACGGGTCGTGATTCTCACAGGTGCTGGAGACCGCTCATTTTGTACCGGTGCAGACCTGAAAAAAACTCAGCCACCCAGTGAAACATTTGCCGAGTTGCACTTCGGGTCAGTTCGCCCGACCCCGAGCCTGGCTACATTGCAAACAGGCAAGCCCGTAATCGGGGCAATCAATGGTTTTGCCTTGGGTGGCGGCCTTGAACTCGCTTTGCAGTGCGACATCAGAATTGCCTCAGATGGTGCGAAGTTCGGGCTGCCTGCGGTGTGCATTGGTAGCATTCCACGTGCTGGCGGGACCCAACGCATCGTTCGCGCAATTGGCCAATCCGATGCCATGCTGATGCTACTGACCGGCGCAAGGATCGATGCCCAAGAAGCTTTGCGAATTGGCTTGGTCAGTCGTGTGGTCATTCCCTCTGCGCTCATGGAGACGGCCATGTCCATCGCCCGGCAGATCGCAGCCAATGCCCCCCTGGCGGTGGCTGCCGTCAAGAGACTGGCGACTGTGGGCCGTGAGATCCCCTTGGCTGCAGGACTCGAATTGGAGCAGCAGTCGTTCGGAATTCTTCGCAACAGCGAGGATCGTCTTGAAGGACGTAGCGCCTTCGCTGAAAAGAGAAAACCTGTCTTCAAAGGCAAGTAACTCGCCTGATCACCATGACCATCACCACCAAAAACTCAGGAATGAGGGATGACATGTCTGCCGTAGGCTTACCGACAACCCACACACTTTCACTGCTCGACGTCTGCAATGTAGTGGTGACTTTCGGTGGCGTGGTCGCCCTCGACCGCGTGAGTTTCAAGATTCCTGAGGGCAAGGTGGTCGCACTCATTGGCCCCAATGGCGCGGGCAAAACGACCCTCTTCAATTGTGTGAGCCGTTTGTACACACCCGACTCGGGGGATATCGTGTACCGAGGTCAATCCCTTCTTACCACTGCGGCGCAGCACATCGCCCAGCGAGGTATTGGACGCACATTCCAAAACCTTGCGCTCTTTCAGAATTTGACAGTGATAGACAACATCAGGATCGGGGCACACACACGCACCCGGGGAAACCTGATCGCCGATGCCCTGCGCCTGCCCGTGTCTCGTCGTGCCAACGCTGCCTCCAACGCGGCAGCAGATCGCTTGATCGAGTACCTCCATCTGCAGGATTTCGCCGCAAGCAAAGTGAAAGATCTGCCATTTGGCACCCAAAAGCGAGTTGAATTGGCCCGCGCATTGGCCACTGAGCCGACCCTATTGCTTCTGGATGAGCCTGCCTGTGGACTTAACCATGAAGAAGTGAACGAACTGAGCCACACGATTCAGAAAATTCGCAAGGACTTCAATCTGACGGTGCTGCTGGTTGAGCACCACATGGGATTGGTGATGTCCATTTCAGATCACATCGTGGCGCTGAACTTTGGGCGACGGATCGCAGAGGGCACACCTGTACAAGTGCAACAGCATCCTGACGTGATTGCAGCCTATCTGGGTGGAGACGCAGCATGAGAGGCCAATTAAGCATCCATGATTTAACCGCCTCCTATGGAAGCAGCAAGGTGTTACACGGACTGAATCTTCAGGTCAATGCGGGTCAGATCACCGCGCTGCTGGGCGCCAATGGCGCCGGTAAAACCAGCACCCTGCGGGCCATCTGCGGCATGCTGCTGCGTCAAGGCTGCGTCGAACTCGACGGGCGTCGTATTGAACACTTGTCCACTGAAGACATCGCTTGCCTGGGCGTCGGTCATGTTCCGGATGGACGCGGGACTTTCGGCGCACTGAGCGTGACTGAAAATTTGCAACTGGGTGCCATTCGAAGAAGTGACAGGCTGAGCGTCAGCCAGGACATGGATCGGATTTTTGACTACTTTCCAATCCTTCGGCAACGAAGTTCTCAGCAAGCTGGAACTCTTTCTGGCGGTGAGCAACAAATGTTAGCTGTAGGCCGATCACTGATGGCAAGACCCACTTTGCTGCTGCTGGATGAGCCGTCCTTTGGCTTAGCGCCACTCATGGTACGTGAACTCTTCAAAATTTTCAGGCGGCTCAATAAAGAACAGGGCATCAGCATTCTTTTGGTTGAACAGAACGCTCACCTCGCATTGGATCTGGCTGACCAAGCCTATCTACTTGAAACAGGGCGGATTGTATTTTCGGGCACACCAGATGCGATCCGAAAAAACGACAGCATTCGACGCGCCTATCTGGGGAATTGATGATGGAACTTATTACACAGCAACTGATCGCGGGCATATCCACAGGGACGATTTACGCCTGTGTCGCGCTCGCTGTAGTCATGATTTACCAATCCATCGGGCATGTGAACTTCGCCCAAGGTGAGATGGCCATGCTCTCAACCTTTGTCGCTTGGCAAATCATGGACTACGGCGTGTCATATTGGGTTGCCTTCCCGTTGACCGTTTTGATGTCATTTGTTTTGGGGGTGCTGGTGGAACGCGTCTTGATGCGACCCCTTCGACATGCACCACCCCTGAGCCTTGTGATTGTCTTCATCGGCTTGCTGCTGACCATTAATAGCGTTGCAGGTTACATCTGGAGCTTTACGGTCAAGGCATTTCCATCACCGTTTGGCACTGCGCCATTTTTGGGAAACGCATGGATCAGCCAGCATCAAGCGGGAATGATGATGACCACGCTGGTCATCCTGGTACTGCTTTTTGTCTTTTTTCGGTCCACCCGGATTGGCTTGGCCATGCGTGGCGCAGCAAACAACCCGACCTCTGCACGCCTCCTTGGTATACGTGTCAGAACGCTTGAGGGTCTTGGCTGGGGTATGGCAGCAGCCATCGGGGCGGTGGGGGGGATGCTGATCGCTCCCGTCGTTTTCCTGGAGCCCAACATGATGGCGGGGACCTTGGTCTATGGCTTTGCAGGTGCAGTGCTCGGGGGGCTAAGTAGCCCTGCGGGCGCTGTCCTTGGAGGACTCATTGTGGGCGTTCTGGAGAACCTGGCGGGCACGTTCATTCCCGTCATCGGCGGTGAACTCAAGCTCACGTTGGCGCTGGTCACCATCGTTCTGGTTCTTGTGATACGTCCCCAAGGTCTCTTGGGGAAAAAACTGGTGCACCGCGTATGAAAAATCAAATGAATCCGCAAGGGCAGTCGATCAAGTGGATGGCGCTCATGATTGGGGTTGTTGCGGTAGCTCTCGTGCTACCTGCATTCGCCAAGGGGTTTCTACTGTTTCAAGCCACCCAGGTCATGATCTTTGCGATGGCCATCATGGGGCTGAATCTCTTGGTGGGCTTTAGCGGCCAGCTGTCGCTGGGTCATGGTGCTTTCTATGCAGTCGGCGCTTACACGGCAGCCATTTCGATGGGTCAATATGACCTGCACTACGGCTTGGCCATACCGGCTGCAGGTGTCATTGCCTTCATATTTGGATTTTTGTTTGGATTGCCCGCGCTACGGCTGGAAGGACACTACCTCGCCATGGCCACTTTCTCGTTGGCCGTTGCCATGCCGCAGGTCATCAAACTATCGGTTTTGGAATCATGGACAGGTGGCTCCCAGGGAATCGCAGTCTATAAGCCACAAGCCCCTTTTGGATTATCACTGACCGAGGATCAGTGGCTTTACTACATCACGCTGATCACGACCGGATTTCTATTTCTCGTCGCCAAAAATCTGATCAATAGCCGCACCGGCTTGGCCCTGCTGGCCGTCAAAGAGAGCCCTGTGGCTGCCAAGGCGATGGGGGTGAATGTGTCGGTTTACAAAACGCTGGCCTTTGGTATGAGCGCAGCATTCAATGGCATTGCGGGCGCACTGAGTGCCATGGCCGTGCAGTACATCGCACCGGAGAGTTTCACCTTTTATCTTTCGGCCGCCATTCTGGTGGGCCTCGTGGTTGGCGGCGTTGGTTGGTTGCCCGGGGCTTTTTTGGGTGCCATCTTTGTCCTGATCGTACCCAATGTGGCCGAGACCGTCTCCAAGGGCTTGTCGGGTGCCATCTATGGTGTATTTCTCATAGCCCTCATATTTTTCTTACCTGCAGGCGCAAGCACTTTTCGGGATTTTATTTTTCACCGGTTCCAACGCAAAAGCGGAACTTCCAACTAAGCAAAACCAGGAGATAGACATGTCAAACAACATCACACCAATGACCCGGAGAGCCTTTGCAAGCCAAAGCAATTTGATACGCCGTCGAATTGGAGAAGCCTTTGTGGCGGCCGTGTTTAGTAGCTTGGCAATGTCTGGCGCTTGGGCTCAGAAGGCGCAGCTGCCTGGCGTAACCGATACTGAGATCCGCATTGGTAACACCAGCCCCTACAGCGGCCCAGGATCAGCCTACAGCACGATCGCTAAGGTAGAGGCGGCCTACTTCAAAATGATCAATGACAATGGCGGCATCAACGGTCGAAAGATCAATTTCATTTCCTATGACGACGCCTTGAGCCCACCAAAAACCGTTGAGCAAACTCGAAAATTGGTGGAGAGTGATGACGTTTTGGCAATGTTCAATACGATTGGAACTGCCGCTAATTTGGCAGCCCAAAAATACCTCAACGCCAAGCAAGTCCCGCAGTTGCTGGTGGGCGGAGGCGCGACCCATCTGGTAGACCCCAAAAAATATCCGTGGACGATGGGGTGGCAGCCGACCTATTTCAGCGAAGGTGCCATCTATGCAAAGCACATTCTGACCAATACGCCCAACGCAAAAATTGCAGTACTTTCACAAAATGATGATTTCGGTAAGGACTATCTGGCCGGACTGAAAGAAGGGTTGGGACAAAAGGCGGCATCGATGATCGTCTCAATGGCCACCTACGAGCCTTCAGACCCCACAGTAGATTCTCAAGTGCTTAAGCTGAAGGCTTCTGGGGCTGACGTTCTGGTCAACATTACCACCCCTAAATTTGCCTCTCAGGTGATTAAAAAGGTCGCAGAAATCGGCTGGAAGCCAACCCACTATCTGATCAACATTTCTGTATCTGTGGGTGCTGTCATGAAACCGGCAGGTATTGAGAACAGCCAAGGCATTCTGAGCACAGCTTATTTGATGGAATCCACAGATGCGCGCTGGAAAGACCATCCCGACATGAAAGCTTGGTCTGCTTTTATGGACAAGTACGTACCCGGGGCTAACAAGGCTGACTCGATGAATGTCTACGGCTACGTGACTGCTCAGGCATTGGTGCAAATTCTTGCTCAAAGTGGTAATGATTTGTCTCGTGCTAATGTGATGAAGCAGGCTGCGAATCTGAACAAGGTGCCCTTCAAGTTGATGATCCCTGGTGTGGTTGCCAACACCACGCCAACAGACCTCTACCCGATTCAACAAATGCAGATGATGCGCCTGAAAGGCGAGCAATGGGAACTCTTCGGACCCATCATTAGCAGCGGGACAGGCCAGTAATGCAGGAACCTATGCAATCCGTTCAACATCAACTGACCGCAGCGAGTTTGTAATGCCCGATACCCACGAATATGACTACATCATCGTAGGCGCTGGCTCCGCTGGATGCGTTCTTGCCAATCGATTGTCAGAAGATCCTGCCGTATCGGTTTTGCTTTTGGAGGCTGGCCCCGAAGACAAGAGCATCTGGATGAAGATTCCTGCTGGCGCGGCCCGGGTTATCGGGCCAGGGCCAACCAACTGGGCTTACTTTACAGAGCCTGAAAAACACTTGCGAAATCGAAAGATTTACTGGCCAAGAGGGCGAACACTCGGCGGCTCAAGTTCGATCAATGGCATGGTCTACCTCCGTGGCCATCCGGAGGATTACAACGAGTGGGCCCGTCTTGGTAATCCTGGCTGGGCCTGGGATGATGTCATGCCTTACTTCAAAATGAGCGAGGATCAACAGCATGGCGCCAGCGCCATGCACGGTGCGGGCGGACCGCTTGCCGTGAGCGATCCCGCCATCGACGATGAAGGTGGACGGCTGTTCATTCAGTCGGCTGTGAATGCGGGCCTGCCATTTCGAAAGGACCTGAATGACGGTATCCAGGAGGGTGTCGGGCGAGCGCAGGTCACAGTTAGAAAGGGCCGCCGTAGTTCGACTTCTGAGGCATTTTTGCATCCCGTCAGACATCGCAGGAACCTGCATGTGGTGGTGGAGGCTTTGGTTGGGCGAATCCTTATGGAGGGGCACCGAGCAGTTGGCATCAGCTATACCAAAGGCGGCCAAACTATTGAATCTAAATCTCGAAGAGAGGTCATTCTTTCTGGAGGGGTGATCAATTCACCGCAATTGCTCATGCTCTCTGGCATAGGCCCTGGCGCGCATCTTCAGGAGCAGGGAATCAAGGTGGCCCATGACCTTCCGGGTGTCGGTGCAAATTTGCAAGACCACTTATATGTTTATTACGTGGCTGAATGTGACAAGTCCATTTCAATCAATCACCAGTTGACCGGCACAAGAATGTATTTTCAAGCGCTCAAGTACTTCATCAATCGCAGTGGGTACTTGAACATCGGTGCCGTCCAAGCCACCGCCTTTCCCAGGGTGGCAAAAAATGCAGATCGCCCGGACGTTGAAATCAGCTTTAGACCGATGAGCATCACAATCTCAAAATCTGGATCTGTTGCGCTTGACTCGTTCCCAGGCATCAATGCATCTTGCAGCCTGCTCAGACCAAAGGCAAGAGGATCGATTCGCTTGGCAAGCTCAAATCCAGCTGATAAAGCACTTATTTATGCTAATTATCTGGACAACGATGACGACTTGTCTGTCATGCGCGAAGGCATGCGGTGGATTCGCAAAGTGTTCGATAAGCCGCCGCTGGCGAACTTCATCAAGGCCGAAGTCGCACCAGGTAGTTCAATTAAAACTGATGCGCAATGGGAAAGCTACATCCGCGACTCAGCCCAAACTGTTTACCACCCGGTAGGCACCTGCGCGATGGGTACGGATGCCATGTCTGTGGTCGACCCTCAACTGAAAGTCCATGGCATACAGGGCCTGCGGGTGGTGGATGCATCGGTGATGCCTCGCGTCACCTCCTGCAATACCAACGCACCCACCATCATGATTGGTGAGAAGGGCGCCGCCATGATTCTTGCCGCCCACAAAGCACGTTAACGTTCATTCAACCTTCAGGAGATTCACAATGACTCAGCAATATGAGATGTATATCAATGGCCAATTTTTGGCCCCCAGCTCAGGCCAATACTTCGATTCCGTCAGCCCTGCAGATGGGACACTGGTCGCCCGGGTTGGCCAAGGGAATGCCGAAGACATTGATCGGGCCGTTCAAGCGGCATTAGCCGCAAAACGCGCATGGGCCGAGATGAACCCACTGGAGCGAGGCCGGATTCTTCGAAAGCTAGCAGACCTTCTGGTTCAAAACGCAACACAACTGGGCAAACTGGAATCGGACGAAATGGGCATGCCCTCGAGTCTGTCGCCCATGATCGTGGTTGAGTCAGCCAAATTCTTTGACTATTACGGTGGTTTAGCCGCGTCGATTCACGGAGACACTATTCCTATCAACCCCCAGATTTTTTGCTACAACCTCTATGAGCCCTATGGCGTGGTGGGGATCATCACCCCATGGAATGGCCCACTCAACCAAGCCGCTCGGAGCGTGGCTCCAGCCTTAGCTGCCGGCAATACGGTCGTTCTCAAGCCCAGCGAATTCTCGTCTCTTACTGCATTGGAAATGGCGCGACTGGCAACTGAGGCAGGCATGCCCAATGGAGTTCTCAACGTCGTAACAGGGGATGGTGCAAATGCAGGAGCACCCTTGGTCGTTCATCCGCTGGTTCGAAAGGTGGCCTTTACTGGGTCGGTCAAAACGGGCCAGGCGATCGGCGCCATTGCCGCCCACAAGATCATGCCTTTGACGTTGGAACTTGGCGGAAAGTCCCCCAACATCGTCTTTGAAGACGCCAAGCTGGATGCGGCCGTTCCCATGGTGCTGATGGGCTTCGTCCTCAACAGTGGTCAGATCTGCACCTCTGGCACGCGCGTACTGGTTCAACGGACGATATTCGATGAGTTCAGCACCAAGATTGCAGCCGCCGCGTCCAAATTTCCGATAGGACGCGATCGTCCGTTCCCGACGCCGGGTCCCATCGCGAACCAGCCACAGTTCGAGAAGATTCTTGGTTTTTTCGAAAGCGCTCGCCAAGAAGGCGCCACCTGTCTAACGGGAGGAGAGCGCGCCAGCGGAGATGGCCTGGATCAGGGCCTCTACATCAAGCCGACCATTTTCACCAACGTAACGGAGAGCATGAAGGTGGTCCGTGAAGAGATCTTTGGACCGGTGGGTGTGCTCATCCCTTTTGACACTGAAGAAGAAGCCATTCGCATTGCCAACGATACGGAATATGGACTTGCTTCAGGTATCTGGACGCAGGACGCTAGTCGCGCGCACCGGGTAGCGGCCCAGTTGGAAGCGGGGACCGTCTATATCAACACATATCATGAACGCGCGATTGAGGCGCCCATGGGCGGCTACAAGAAAAGTGGTATCGGACGGGAGAAGGGAATGGCTGCGCTTCACGATTACATGCAATTGAAGAATGTGACAATGAAACTTATTTAATCAGTCGCTTCTACAACGCTCGAGCTTAGGTGTGTTGGAGTCCAGCAACCTCATTCATATAAGGCGGATTCAAGCAATTGAGCTCGATGTCCCCACCTGGCCGAGAGCAGTGCCTCGCCTCCCCCTAGAGCCCGCCTCAAACGATTACTTCATGGCCTAGGGAGGTTCACCGATACATGAACCATTCGAAGAAATCGGGACGATCAACTTACGTAGAGGCTTCTTCGATACGGGGATTTAACCCATAAACCAGATCGACTTGATAGTTCCTCGGGATCGAAGCAACCATGTGGCTCCATGGAACTAACGGAGCCCGCAGCATGCAAGCCCACACACAAGAGGAAATCTATTCAAGGTCTGAACCAAGCCCTATGGCCATCATTGGTGCCATCCTCGCCCAGGGCGCTATTAGGTGGATGGATCGGCAAAAAAGAGAACAACAGATTGCTCAAAAAAGCAGCAAAGTCTCTGCCTCCCGCCTGAGTACTAGACCCGGCAGCACTTTACCGCCCCCGTAAATCCAGCGACGCAACTCCTGCGCCGTACCCGCCCAATCCCGCTGATTGACTCGCCGCCTGAGCGTCGACGCCTGCAAACGACCCGGCCCGAGGTTAAAGGTGAAATCCACAATGGCCGCAAGCCGTTCCTCTGGCTCACTCGCCAGTACAGGACAGAAGCGAAGCGTTGCACTCAAAGCGTTTGCCATGTCGGCAGCAAGGTAAGACTCGCCCTCTTCCATGGTGATCGGTAGATGCTTGGCATCGCAAAGATGACCATACCCGATCGTCCAAAACCCGGCGGGGCAAATATATGGACATGCCCGTCCTGGATCACTTTTGGGCACACGGCAAAACCCCTCGAACCTCTTGGCCAAATCGATCGCTGCCTGCGGCACTTCGATCATGGCCGACCCTTGTCAAACACACGGCCCAAGAACCAGAAGTTCAGCACCCCTGCCCACAG
>JACCDL010987192.1_pt1 | contig 21135 bp, 27 predicted proteins | sample 7441931 | NCBI WGS metagenome assembly JACCDL01 (sample SAMN15323437, study PRJNA562643) | freshwater metagenome | isolation source: river surface water | place: USA:Blue River Watershed | collected 2017-08-16 | reverse complement strand
CGGCGGCAAGTCCTTGTGCTCTAGTGGCAATCGGTCTCTTTCTACAACAGAAGTCGATGGCACCTGCAAAAACAACATGGAGTTTGGTGTTTGCAAAGTTAATTTTGCAACCCTTTGTAGTCTGGGTTATCGCAGATCCTATTTTGGATCTCCCCAGCTTTTGGGTTTACTCAGCCGTGTTAATTAGCGCTCTTCCTACAGGTACAGGGCCATTTATGTTGGCTCAATATTACCGCGCAGATGGCTCTCTAATTTCTAGAGTGGTTCTGATTACCACTCTGGGATCATTAGTGACCTTATCTATTTTGCTGTGGTGGATGAACCCAAAGTAGCCCGAGGGTTTGCTCCTTCAGCATCAATTTGTTTTTCCCAAGAGGCATTGATAAATGCTGGAAGCGTCATGCAATTTTCAACAATTCGATGCACTGTCGGAAAATCACCAAATGGAATTTTTGCGTCATAAGCGTTAAAGACTTGTGGAACCAGAAATACATCAGCAATACCGGGTTGGTCGCCATAACAGAACTGGCCTACACGTGGGTCTTTAGAGAGGCGCGTTTCTAAACTGATTAATCCTTTTTTAACCCAGTAGTTGTACCAAATTGATCGGTTCTCCTCACTGATTCCAAGATGACCAACTAAGTAACGCAAAACTCTCAGGTTGTTAATTGGATGTATGTCAGCTGCGATATCTTGTGCCAAGGCACGAACCCAGGCACGATCTTCTAGCTTTGTGGGTAAAAGTGCTGGTTTCGAATATTTCTCTTCCAAGTATTCAATGATTGCCGATGATTGATGTAAGGCAACACTATCATCAATGAGTAGAGGAACCAAGCCATTTGGATTTAATGATTGATAAGGTTCTTTTAATTGTTCTCCTCCGCCTTTGCGCAGGTGTACCGGAATGATGTCGTAATCAATCCCTTTGAGATTGAGAGCTATCCGAACCCGAAAGGCAGCAGAGCTGCGCCAGAAGCTGTATAGAGTTGGTTTCATTAGAAAGATGCTACAGCACCATCGCTTCGAGGATCCCAGCCGCCCTGAAGAATGCCCGATGGCTCACGAATAATGCAGCCTGCATGACCAACAGTTTCGTCGAATTCAGTCAGCACCTCAATATCATGTCCCATTTGACGAAGCTGATTAATGATAGCCGGATCAAAGCGAGATTCGAGCTTCAGTGTGTCGCTCGTTTGGCCCCATGTACGACCCAATAACCAGCGCGGACGACTGATTGCATCTTGAGGATTCAGGCCATAAATCGCAGTGCGTGTGAATACAGCGCATTGTGTTTGTGGTTGACCATCGCCACCCATCGTGCCATAGACCATTGAGCGGCCATCCTTAAATAATGCAAGCGCTGGGTTAAGAGTGTGAAACGGTTTACGGTAAGGCTCGAGAGTATTCAGCGCTTTTGGATCCAACGAAAAACTACAGCCACGGTTTTGCCAATTGATTCCTGTTTTAGGCAAGACAATCCCAGACCCAAACTCATGGTAGATACTTTGAATAAATGATACGCAGCGACCTTCACCATCAATAACACCCATCCAAATCGTATCTGCTGGCCCACGACCAGCGCCCCATGGTAATGCTTTGTTACGATCGACATTGCTAGCAAGTGTTTTTAGAAAACTTGGTGATAAAAATTCTTGTGCATGTTTTTTCATATAGGCAGGATCAGTAATGTGTTGATCACGAACCTTAAATGCCTGCTTAGTTGCTTCAACACAATGATGTACGTACTCCGGGCTATCGACTGCAAATTGTTTAAGTTTGAGCTGATCCAAAATACCCAGAATCATGAGTGATACCACACCCTGAGTCGGCGGGGTCATGTTATAGACATCGCCTAAGCTATGAGAGAGTTGAAGTGGATTAATTAATTTTGGATGGTGTCTACGAAGATCATCCAACCGTAAGGGGCTGCCTAATTTTTGGAGTTCTTTAGCGATTAATTCAGCGAGCTCGCCACGGTAATAGTCATCCGTGCCCTTTTTGGCAATCTGGCGCAATGTTTGTGCGAGTCGTTTTTGGTAAAAAGTGCTTCCAGTTGCCGGCGATCGACCTTGAACTAAAAATGTTTCTGCAAAGCCTGGCTGAGGAGTAAGCTCAACCCGTTTTTTTTCTGTAAGAGCTGATTGACTATGTGTAACGGGAACACCATGCTCTGCATAATGAATTGCGTCTGCCAGAAGACGCGAGAGCGGTAAGCGACCACCAATACTTTTTTTGGAAAGTTCATAAGCAGCGCCCCAGCCTGAAATGGTTCCAGCAACAGTATTTGCAGCAACCGCCCCCCGAAAAGGAATGGCTCCAGTAATACCTTGGTCTTGATACCATTTACGCGTTGCTAGACCAGCTGCTGCACCACAGGCATCAATGCCGCCCATTGCTTTACCGGGAGCATGAATCACCCAAAAGGAATCCCCACCAATGGAATTCATATGCGGGTAGACCACTGCGATGGTTGCTGCCGCAGAAATCATCGCCTCAAGCGCATTTCCTCCCTCTCTAAGAACAGCGAGCGCAGATTGAGAAGCGAGAGAGTGGGGCGCAACGGCCATTCCACGAATACCCCATTTTGGTTGCATAGCAATAATTTCCTTTGAACTAGAATGAAGAGAATATTCCCCAAATTAAAGAATAGATGCACTAATTATGGGAATAGAAGAATAAGGCATCCGTAGTTTCCCTGTACATTGGGAAATGAAATCGATACATAAATTCTCGCGAATTGCTGGATTGAATGCTTCATTTCATCACCATAAATTGTTTAGATGTCTTATATAACTTAGGAGAAAACAAATGAGTTCAAGCCGTCGTAAATTTTTAAGTACCAGTCTGGGCGCTGGTGTCGCAGGAGCAACACTTGCAGCGCCTGCCATTGTAAAGGCACAGTCTGCGCAAACCTTTAACTGGAAGATGACAAGTGCTTATCCCAAAGGCGCACCTTTTTATATGGACGGCCCTGGAAGCGCTACTGATTTAGCAAAGCGGATTCTCGAAATGTCAGGCGGTCGTTTACGAATTCAAGTGTTTGGTGCTGGTGAGTTAATTCCTGCATTTGAAGGCTTTGATGCGGTACGAGCTGGCACAGTTGAAATGAACCATGCGAATGCATATTTCTGGACTGGTAAGACTGCAGCTGCCCAATACTTCACAGCCGTTCCTTTTGGACTGAACTTTCAGGGCATGAATGGTTGGCTTTACGACGGTGGTGGTAATGATCTATGGAACGAAGTTTATGCACCTTTTGGCATGGTCGCAATGGCATGCGGTAACACCGGTGTGCAAATGACCGGATGGTTTAAGAAAAAAATTAACACGGTCGCTGATCTCAAGGGTTAAAAAATGCGTATTCCTGGTTTAGCAGGTAAGGTCTATGCCAAATTGGGCGTAGACGTGAAGGTTTTACCAGCCGGAGAAATTTTCCCAGCACTCGAGCGTGGCGTTATTGATGCGGCAGAGTTTGTGGGACCATTCCAAGATCGTCGTTTGGGTTTACAAAAAGCTGCGAAGTTTTACTACACCACTGGCTGGCATGAGCCCGCAACTACTTCTGAGTTGCTAATTAATAAGGCTGCTTGGATGAAGTTGCCAAAAGATCTGCAAGAGGTTGTTACAAATGCTGCAGCTGCTTGTAACGTGATTGGTGAAGCATGGTGTCAAAAAAATAATGCGGACGCGATGGAAGACTTGGTTAAGAAGCAGGGCGTTCAAGCATTACCATTACCAGATTCAGTTATCAAAGCAATGCGTGATGAGACCATGAAGATCTTGAACGAAGAGGCTGCAAAAGATCCAATGACCAAGAAAGTTCATGATTCATATTTCGCCTACAAGAAAAAATACGATGCATGGGCTGTTTATAGCGAGGCTGCTTATCACAATAAGGTAAGAGGCTAAAAACAACTAAGGAAATTTCATGCAGAAAGCAAATTCAGTCGTTATTGCTGAGCGCATTGAAGGATTAGTTGACTTATTTGGCAAGGTGGCCTCTTGGCTCACCTTGTCAATCGTTCTTCTGATTGTGATCAATGTGGTTTTGCGTTATTCAATGAGCCTAGGAAGTGTTTGGGCTCAAGAACTAGAGTGGCATTTATTGGCCGCCATGATTTTGTTTGGGATTAGTTTTGCCTTACTGCGGGGTGACAACGTACGTGTTGATGTGTTTTATGCTAATTACACACCACAGAAAAAATTTATTGTGGACTTAGTTTCAGCCATTCTGACTATCATCATTGCGGTAATTTTTGTGAAGTTATCAATCAAATATGTTGGTCAGTCCTTTTCAATTAGCGAGAAGTCTCCAGACCCTGGTGGGATTCCAGCACGCTGGTTGATCAAATCATTAATTCCAATCGGCTTTTCATTATTGGCTCTTCAAGGATTTGCAGAAATGTTGCGAATTATCTTGAATCGACCAGGGCGGGAGAAAAAAGATCATGTTTAATCCCGAAATCATTGCTTTCTTGATGCTGGGTGGTTTTTTCATCATGCTGATGATTGGCGTGCCAGTAGCAATCTCTTTGGCGACTGTCGGATTCGTTTTTGGATACATTGGCTTTGGCGACACTCTATTTAATTTATTACCCGCCCGAATATTTGGGGTCGCCGCAGGCTATCAGTGGTTAGCAATACCCCTCTTTATTTTTATGGGGATCATGCTGGAAAAATCAGGACTGGCAGATGATCTACTTGATGTAATTGGACATCTTGCTGGTGGGGTAAAGGGCGGTATGGCTGTTGGCATCATTTTATTTGGTGCATTGATGGGAGCGACCACCGGTATTGTTGGCGCAACCATTATTACCCTTGGTTTATTGACATTGCCCACTCTGATACGCAGGGGTTATGACAAAGGTATTGCGTGCGGCACGATTATGGCTTCAGGTACCTTGGGCCAAATTATTCCTCCCAGTCTTATCCTGATTTTGTTATCGGATATCTTGCAATTGTCCGTTGGTACCTTATTTGCTGCAGCAGTGATGCCGGGCTTACTTTTAACCTTGGTTTATATCATCTATTTATTAATTCGAGGATGGATGAAACCTGAGTTAATGCCGCCGATTCCGATTGAAGAGCGCAGCAAGGTATCTGGAAAAGAATTGTGGGTTCGTTTCTGGAAAGTGGTTGTGCCACCAATCATGCTAGTGGTTGCAGTATTGGGCTCGATCGTTGGTGGAGTTGCTGCTCCAACCGAAGCGGCAGCAATGGGATCGTTTGGCGCAATACTTGTAACGGCCTTCTCGGGGCGTCTCACCTGGGAGCGATTAAAAGCAACGATGGTTGATACCACCAAGATTAGTGCGTTGATGATGTTTATTTTGATTTGCGCACAGGTATTCTCATTAGCCTTTAGAGGACTAAATGGCGAAGAATTGATTGCTAAGTTATTCAACGTGGTTCCTGGTGGTCTAAATAGCGATATCTGGTTAATGCTTTTATTAATCTTTGCACTTGGATTCTTCCTTGAGTGGATTGAGATTAGTTACATTGCAGTACCTCTCTTTATGCCCATTTTGCTGTCACAAGGAGCGGATCCAGTTTGGGTTGCGATGATGATTACCGTTTGTTTGCAATCCTCTTTCTTAACACCCCCATTTGGTTGGGCGCTGTTCTATCTCAAAGGCGTGGCACCACCGGAGGTATTAATTAAACATTTATATAAAGGAGCTATTCCGTTTATTGCGATGCAGGGCGTGACACTATACTTAGTGTTCCAGTTCCCTCAAATATCGCTGTGGTTACCTAAACTAATTGGATGGTAAGAAATTAATTCCTATTGAGTTTCTCTCGTACTCGGGCGTAGCGCCCGAGCGAGAGCTTTGTACCGATTGCGGTATTTCACGGTCATCTGACCCAAAGCGTTGTGGTCGTGCTTGCCAATTTATTGATCCTCAATATGAGGTCCTTGAGAAACAAATCCATGGGCAAAGCCGATCACTAGAGAATAGCGATCAACTCTTTTTTGGCGTTTACCGAAAAATGTATCGGGCGAGCCTTTGCAAGCCGCTTGAAGGTGCCCAGTGGACTGGTATTACAACCACGATTGCCACAAAGCTCCTTGAACAAGATCTAGTAGATGCCGTATTAACGATGGCGCCAGATCCCTACGATTTTTGGAAACCTATACCAGTGCTCATTACGAATCCAAAACTAATGCATCAGGCAAGAGGCATGCGAATGGGCTATGCACCGCTTCTTGCTCTATTGGACGTTGCTAAAGAGAGGCACTATCAAAGACTCGCAGTAATTGGTATTCCGTGCCAGGTATATGCTTTGCGAGCTTTAGAGAAAGAGCTACAGCTCGAAAAGCTATATGTAATTGGTACCCCATGTTCGGATAACACGAGCACCGAGAACTTTCATGAGTTTTTGAAACTAATCGATACTAATCCAGATGACATCACATATCTTGAGTTTAGAGCCGACTATCACGTAGAAATTCGGTATCGCGATGGTAAGCAACGAGTAATTCCCTTTTTGATGCTTCCCTTATCCAAATTAAGACCAGACTTTTTCCCACTGACCTGCCGAACATGTGTTGATTACACCAACGCGCTTTCTGATATTACGGTTGGCTACATGGGTGGCTCTGGAGAACAATGGCTGATTGTACGTAATCAGCAGGGAGAAGACTTGCTTAATCTTCTCAAAGATGAAATCACATTCAGCTCTTTAGAAAGTAAAGGTAATCGATTGGGGCCAGTTAAGGGATTTCTGAAAAATGTCGAGCTTGCCGCTGGAGGACTGCCGGTTCGTCAAATGCCCAATTGGTTACGACCAATTGTTGGCTGGCTGATGCCTAAGATTGGACCACGTGGCTTAGAGTTTGCAAGAGCACGTGTTGAAATGAAAGCCATTGAGACAGTTTTGCATCTTCGTAGAGAGATGCCAAAGAAAATCAAGAATATGGTGCCATCTCATGTTTGGAAATTAACTAAACCGTATGGCTTAACTCCGGAAGACTTTGAGTTAAAGGGAGATCACAAAAAGAGCGATGATTAAAATATTTAGAATCCCAAAAATAATGAAGACAGGTTTGTAAATATATTTACGCTTAACCGCTTCATCGCGCTCCTTTTGTATTTTTGGATCCATAAAGTAATTAATTTTTCTGTTTAGTCGAGAACGCGCCGAACAAAATTAACAAAGCAATAATGATTCCGATCAAATCACGATCACGGATGTACATGTAAAAGCCTAAGCCTAAGGCAATGAAGCCAAAGATCATCCACCATTTGCGTGTAATCATTGCAACACCATATCAACAAATTACAGAAAAACAAAGCCCCCAGACATGCTGAGGGCTAGAAATTGGTGGCGAATCAGGGATTTGAACCCCGGACCTGCGGATTATGATTCCGTCGCTCTAACCAGCTGAGCTAATTCGCCGAACTAGTGATTATAAGGTCAAACGGCTTTGCGAGCCAGTCACCATTAGCCGTGGGAACATATGTGACGAGTTGATTTTCTATAAGCTAAGTAAGGTAATGATTGTTCAGCCTTGGTAGACACGAGTGTTTCGCCTTTGGTAGCTATCAAACTAAATGAAGCTCAATTCTCTTACCCAAAGCGGCCGCATACTTTTTTAGGGTGGCCAGGCTTGGGGAGTGTTTACCGGTAGCCAAAGAGCTTTCTAATCGAGCAATAGCTGGCGTTTGTGTTCTCATCTTTTTCGCTACTTGAGCTTGCGTTAAACCAGCCGCTTTTCTTGCAGCAAGAATCTCGTCCAGAATCACAAATTCAGTACGATCCAACTCTTTTACCGCTGCTTTTACAGCTGGCTTTTTGAGCATTTTGGCCACCATTTGTTTATGGGTAAGCATTTTTGTTTTCTTTTGTGCTGTCATCTCTTTAGCTCCTTCATGCGTTCTTTCGCAATCTTTAATTCTTTCCCCGGTGTCTTTTGAGTTTTCTTAATAAAGCTATGAAGCATCACTATTTCCTGCTTCACCAGAGTACAAAAGAAAACTCGGGCGATACCCTCAGCCCCTTTAAGTCTTAATTCAAATAGGCCGCTACCAAATGAATCTGTGTGAGGTAGACCTAAATTGGGCCCGTACACAATCATTCGATTGGTCAATCCAATATAGCGAGCCTGAAGTGTGGCAGGTAGATTCATGATGCCTTCTTGAACTTGCTCGTTGTAATAAAGAATCGAATAACTCACAGATGTATGTTAACAAATTTGTTAACATTAGGCAAGAGTTCTCTTATAGGATTGAGGATATAGGAAGGGGAATATCCGATCGGGAGTTTAAGAATTTGTGGGCTGCAGGAATAAGAACTGGAAATTATGTTGTCGTTTGAAACCCCAAAGTAAGATCGATTGAAGTGCTCTGCACAATTCTGAGCTCGGATCGATAATGATGGAAAGTAAATTAATAAATCACCCCATCAATGAGCTCAAAGAATTCCGTATACGCCTTTGTCGATATCGAAACAACGGGTTCTAGGGCAAACTTAGACCGTATTACTGAAGTTGGAATCATCACCTTAGAAAATAATGAGGTATCTGATTGGTCCCAATTAATTAACCCAGGTGTATCGATTCCAAGTGGGATTCAAAAACTCACAGGAATTACTAACGCAATGGTAGAAAGTAAGCCAAGCTTTGGTGAAGTTGCGGAAGATCTTTATTTAGAGTTAAAAGATAAAATATTTGTTGCTCACAACGCCCGATTTGACTTTAGTTTCCTAAAAGCGGAATTTAAACGACTTGGTATTGAGTTTTCGCCAAAGGTCGTTTGTACGGTAAAGCTCTCAAGACGCTTATTTCCCAATCAAGCTAGGCACAATCTTGATACTTTAATAGCTGTTCATGGTCTTGAAGTTGCAAACCGACATCGCGCATTAGACGATGCCAAGCTTTTATATCAGTTTTGGCAAAAGTGCGAGTCTCTATTTGGTTATGAAAAGTTAGCGGCTGAAGTTGATTATCTACTTGGCCGACCTAGTTTGCCATCGCATATTGATCGCGAGCTGATTGATGAAATACCGAATCGACCGGGTGTTTATCTGTTTTATTCTGAAAATAAACAGCCTTTATATATAGGCAAGAGTAATGACTTACGTTCCCGCGTAATGAGTCATTTTCAGTCGTCGCTAACAAATCGTAAGGAGATGAAATTATCCTTACAAGTGCGAGATATTGATTGGATTGAAACAAGTGGTGAGCTTGGCGCCTTGCTTCTTGAGTCAAGGCTCATCAAAGAAAAATTACCCAGTCTCAATATCAAATTACGTCGCTCCAAGGACTTATGTGGTTGGCAACTCATTCAACATCCAAACCATCTAGAAGTTAATTTAGTCAATCACTCTAAATTGCGCCCTGGGCGGCAAGAAAATTTGTATGGCCTTTTTTACAGTAAGCGTGAAGCATTAAAAACCTTGCAATCGATTGCAAAACGCCATCAATTGTGTGAGGGTCTTTTGGGGTTTGAGAAGTTACAGCCTAATACCTCATGCTTTGGTTTTCATGTCAAGCAATGTAAGGGGGCCTGTATTGGAGCGGAGCCGCGTCAAATTCATGATTTACGCCTGTACTTAGCTTTAGAAAAACTCAAAGTCTCAACTTGGCCATATGCCGGAGCAATTGGTATTCAGGAAGGCGACGATCTTCACATTTTCGATCATTGGTGCTACTTAGGTAATGCGATCAATGAAAGCGAGATTGAAGAATTGCTAACAAGTGGAGAGCCAGAGTTTGATCTGGATATCTATAAACTAGTGAAGAAGGCGCTCAAATCAACAAAAGCTTCTGATATTGTTCAGTTGGAACATTATCGAGTTTCTTCCGAAGCGCACATTAATTAAGCGAAATGAACTTAAGCTCTATGAAGCGAGTCGCAATTATCGGAGCCGGAATTTCAGGGCTGTCATGTGCTCATGAGTTACAAAAAGCAGGTTTTCTGGTTAGCCTGTTTGATAAAAGTAAAGGCGTTGGTGGGCGCATGAGTCATCGCTACTACGAGAACTGGGAGGCGGATCACGGTGCTCAATACTTTACAGCTCGAGAAGCTTTATTTCAGGCTCAAGTGGACGATTGGCAAAAGCAGGGCGTTGTTCATTCCTGGAAGGGGAAAATTGTGACGCTTTCCAATAGACAAATGCATACCAAATCATCAGATTCGGTTCGCTATGTCGGAACTCCAGCGATGACATCGCCAGCTAAAGCACTTGCCAGTAACCTCAATGTTCATACTCAACATACGGTGACCGATATTCATCAAGTTAATAGACTTTGGAAAATTACTACTAAAGAGCACGGTAAGCTTGAGGCTGAGTTTGACTATCTCATCTTGGCAATACCATCAGTTCAGGCACAAAAAATTGTTGGCAAATATTCTTCAGTATTCAATGAAGTTTGTAATGAAGTTCAAATGCTGCCGTGCTGGACGCTTCTCGCCTATTTTAAAAACTCCTTAGACTTGCCCTACGATGGCGCATTTGTTGAAAACAATCTTTTTAGCTGGATTGCACGCGATAGCTCAAAACCGAATCGACCCGTTTATGAAACGTGGGTAGCGCAAGCAGCCAATGACTGGTCTTTCGAGCATGTTGATTTCACTCAGTTTGAAATTGAGCCGGTTTTAATTAAAGCGTTTGCAGACCTAACAGGCCATACGCCAGATTTATATCAAAGCCATCTTTGGCGATATGCCAAATTAGCTAAACCCAGTGAGCGGGAATTTGTCTACGATCCAGCAATTCAGGTTGGGTTGTGTGGGGACTGGCTTAAGACCTCAACAGTGGAGGGCGCTTGGACCAGCGGATATCGGTTAGCGCAATACCTTAAGCAGTTAAGTTAATTACCAAGGAATAATCTCTCCGCTGTACGAGCGAAACGTTCCTGTGTCGCTTGTGTGAAGCGAAAGTAAGACGGATAGGATCTCTGAGGCTGCTTGATTGGGATCACGGCCGATTTCCTCACCCCGAAATGGCTTTGATAAATTTGAATTCACTGTTCCTGGATGAATAGCAACTATCGCAACTTTAGGCATTGTTCGCTTCAGTTCAATCGAAGCCGTTTTAATCAACATATTCAATGCCGCTTTTGAGGCACGGTAGCTATACCAACCGCCTAACCGGTTATCGTCAATGCTTCCAACTTTTGCCGAGAGGGTTGCGAAAATTGCACCCTGTGGATTTAGTAATTTTGAAAAATGCCGAATTGTTAATGCAGGCCCAATCGCATTTAGAAGCATTTGTTCTTGAAGCTGATTGATATTAAGGTCTAAAAGTCGTTTTTCGGGTGAATACGTTGTTGTATGCAATACCCCAATCGTATTAATAATCAAATCAAAGGGTTTGCTAGGCTCTAATTGCTCATAGGCCTTTTCAATACTGTCGTTATTAAGATAATCAATGGCTGGTATTGAATGACGGTGAATGCCGATTACCTCACGACAGCTCGTATTTACCTCTAAAGTTGAGACCAGAGCTGAGCCAATAGTTCCAGATGCGCCTATAACAAGAGCACGAAACGGTTTCTGAAGTAAGGACATAACGGCGACTGTACTCGATTTGCAAATTTCGTGTTTAATCTCATTGATGAAAAATTTTGAACCTACAGACTTATCCCGCATCGTCGAAATGGCATGGGAGGACCGCACTCCCTTTGAGGCACTTTATGCCCAGTTTCAGTTGACGGAGCCGGAGGTAAAGTCCTTGATGCGTCAGGTACTAACCTCCAATTCCTATCGTCTATGGCGCACTCGGGTCAATGGTCGAAAAACAAAACACGTTAAGCTTCGTGACCGTCGGGTTCAGAGGGCGTATTGCCCAACACAATACAAGGCGGGTTAAACATGTATCCGAATATTGGCCTTTATTTGGTATCTGCCATGATTGGCATTATGGTGTTCTTCACAATCGCTGTGGCACCAACAGTATTTAAGGTATTGCCGCAAGAATGGGCAAGCAAATATGTCAGAAGCTTTTTTCCAAAGTACTACGCATTCTTAGGAACAGTCTCCGTAATTGCTTCCTTTTTGGTATCGGATGTTCTTAGCATGGGTTTGCTCGTTTTTTGTGCAGTTTTATTCCTTTTTTCGCTATGGATTCTCACGCCGGCCATTAATCGCGCATCAGACAATCAAGAAAAAAAGAAGTTCGGAATTTTGCATGGTCTTAGTGTGGTGATCAACATCATCCAACTGGGTATTTTTATTTACATTGTTTGGTAGTTAATTAACTGTATTGTGGAATTAATTTCAGATCATCCGATTGAGGATTTATCAGATTATTTGATTCGGGAGCTACGCTCTGATCATGCTGGAGAAACAGGGGCGGTTTATATCTATCGTGGTATCACCGCAATTGCGTCCTTTTATCAAGATCAGGATCTAATTGATTTTGCCAAGCGGCATGGTGACACTGAGATCGAACATCTTCACCTCATTGAATCATGGTTAAAACCCTCAGAGCGAAGCAAATTATTGGGCCCATGGCGACTTGCTGGATGGTTAACAGGTGCTATTCCCGCGTTATTTGGCAAAAGAGCTGTATACGCTACGATCGCTGCGGTCGAAACTTTTGTTGATGAGCACTACCAGCAACAGATCGATCATTTAGAAAAATACTCAGGACCAGGAGGCCTGCTCCCGCTCCTGCAACGTTGCCAAGCTGACGAAAGACATCATCGCAATGAAGCTGCCTCTTATTCATCAATACAGCCAAACTGGATATTGCGAACCTGGTGCGCTATCGTCGGAAGTGGTTCGGCGGTAGCGGTAATGCTAGCTCGACGCTTTTAGTAAAAACTTATTAGCATTTGCAAAATCAAATTGCTTAGAAGCGCTTTACTAGATTGAGAGCAATTGCAGGCGCGGTTTTGTAATTTGTAGTTAATGCAGTATTGCCATTTACATCAGTTGCGGAGACGCTGCCACCTACATTTGCAATTGTGTAGAGGTCTAGTAAGGTGGTGCGGTCAAATGCAAAAGAAAATCTTGCAATCACTGGAACAAATCGATTCTAACCGTCACCACCTGCATACGGTCCTGAGTTATTTAAGCGAAAACGATAACTGCGATAGGCTGCCCCGCCAGAAACTTTAAATTTTGGTGTGACGGCATAACTTAATTCTAGGCCTGCACCTCCTGCAGGACCTCCAGGAAATGGGTTATTCAGATTCCAGCGGTCAGTAATTTTCCAATCAATGACAAGGAATGGAAAAACACGATTAGTATCAATTTGTCGAAAGACTCCGGTGCCAAGACCTAGATTGAGTGTCGGAGATAATTGTTTAGCAGCATTAACAATCGCACCATAAGTTAGAGAATTGTTCATGGAGGCGCCTTGTTCAGCAGACGATTCAATAGTTGGGATTAAGTTAAGCCTCCAATCAGATTCGAGCTTATGGGAGTAAGAGAAGCTAACTCCAGGAGTCAAAATAGTAGACCAGGGATTTTTGCCTCCCAAGTTATAACTTTGCATATTGTTCCAGTTCCAGAACTCGCTTTCATAGCGAAGCGATACCCCAATCGTGGTTATAGGCGAGATTGAATTTACAAGTCCCACTGAGGCGCCTGCATAAGACCAACTAAAGCCCCCGCCAGAATTTAGGTCTGTATTAAATTGATTGATGCCAACGACGCTAACGGAAGAGCGAATCCCTTGACCTTGATAGGCGCCTGATGGTTGCGCTTGACTTGTTGCTGTCATCATCAGGAGGCTAAGTGTTGTGGACAATAAAACAAGACTACGTTTCATAAGAGGCAATGGTTAACAGTCAGATCAAAATTTAGTTGCTTGAGGATAAAAAAAGATTATTCATTTGAATGTCCATTTAGCCCAAGTGAATAGCACATTACCAAAACCATCCCCTCCAGGAACGAAGGAGGTTTGCAAACTCGCATTCTTATAACTTAAAGATCCAACTGGAAGTAGCCCCGGGAAAGGAATGTAATTAAAAATATCTTTTCTAGACATCATAAAAACAGTAGCACCGGTACCAATTTTCCAATCGCCGTTTGAAGTTAAATTCCAAGTGGGAATCCAGCCGTAACCAGCCATGTACTGATAAACACCATGAGAATCTCGAAAGCTCATGGCATATAGCCCCTCCCAATTATTACGATTGTTGTAAAAACCTTTGCCAACCCCAAGACCCAAAGGGATGTCTGTATATTGATCTAACTTCTCAGGTGGATACGCATATGGCATGTGGTAGGTGGTAGGTGTAAAGGGGGAGGTAGCCAACCCAATCACCCTTATTCAATATTTCATTGAAGTTCGTTTTAATTGAATTTGTAAAAGAGGTGTTGGCATGAACGAAAGTGCTACAGAGGAGAAGAAACACAAACACGCGAATATGTTTCATAAATGAGCCCTGTTAAATGCTTAAAATGAATCGCCAGTAAACCATGAAACCGCAAAAGACGTACCCCTTTTTATGAAGGGGATTTTGAAGGGTTTAATCAATCATGGATGTTCAGTCGTCTCCAGCTACGAGAACTAGAGACTGTAAAAGACTGGTTTATTAAAAATCCTTACCGTTTTGGCTTCTAAGTAATTGGCATACAATTTATAAAAATCCCGCTAGGAGACAGTCATGCAGCTCAGTAAAGAACAAATTGAACAGTTTGATCGTGATGGCTATCTTTTTTTCCCGAGTTTATTTAATCCTCAGGAAATAAAAACATTGATAGATGCGGTACCTGAACTCTATAGTCGTCAGGAAGCCTATAACGTTCGCGAAAAAGATAGTAATGCCGTGCGCACCAATTTTGCTGCACATATGTATAGCGCACCATTTGCTCGTTTAGCGCGTCATCCGCGCATGATCAAACCAGTGGAACAGCTTTTTGGTGAGAAGTTATACATGCACCAATTCAAGATCAATGGAAAGATGGCGTTTGAAGGCGACGTTTGGCAGTGGCACCAAGATTATGGAACCTGGCTAAACGATGATTTGATGGCAGAACCAAGGGCCATGAACGTAGCTATTTTTCTAGATGATGTGAATGAATTTAATGGCCCACTGATGTTTATTCCGGGAAGTCATAAAAAAGGTGTGATTGATGCTTCACACGATCTCACCACGACTAGCTACCCTTTGTGGACTGTGAGCAATCATTTGATATCGCAACTTGTGAATCGAGCCGGTGGTAAAAATGGCGGTATTGTTAGTCCCAAAGGACCTGCTGGATCGATGCTACTATTCCATAGTTGTTTAGTGCATGCATCGAGTAGTAATCTCTCGCCGTTTGATCGTGTAAGTGTTTATTTGAGCCTTTGTGCTGTCAATAATCACATTCGTCGCTTTAAACGCCCCGAATATATTGCACACCGAGATTTCACGCCGATCGAATCTCTGCCCGATGATTGTTTATTAAAAGAGTATCCAGTTGATCTACCGTGGAAAAACGGAATTCCGAAGACTGCTCTTGAAGTATCCGTCGAGCCCTTTGCTGCTTAAATAACTTTCTTGAACCCCAGGCTCTTTGCCTATGGAGTTTCAAATCCATGAGATCGCAGAATCGTCTTAGCCTTTGAGGATTGCATAAACTCATAAAGTTTTTTTGCATCCGGCGTTGCTGTTTTCATGAGAACCATGCGTTGCCGAATTGGTTGATAGAACATTTTGCTTAATTCAATAAAACTAGTTTCTTTAAAAACCGCTGGTGATTTTGCAATTGAGAGAGCGGTAAACCCCATATCTGCAGAACCAGTCGTTACAAACATTGCAGCCATCGCAATGTTGTCTGCAAAAACAATCTTATCTTTGGCAAGATCCCATAAACCATTCGCCTTAAGGTATTCAACGCTCGCCTTACCGTAGGGGGCTAGTTCTGGTTTTGCTAGAGCGATCTTATTGGCTCTAGTGATAGCAATGGATATGCTTTCTTTTGAGTCTTGCACAGAGACACCTTTGGCTTTATTGGATATCAAAGCTAAAGTACCAATCGCATAAACTTTGCCTTCATTAATCGTCTTGCCTTTCTTAAACAGTTCGAGAGGGTACTGCTCGTCGGCCGAGATGAATAGATGAAAAGGTGCGCCATTCATAATTTGAGATGCCAGATTGCCAGATGAGCCAAAGATGATTTTTAAATCCGATTTAGTTTCTTTCTGAAACTCTTGATTGATTTCCGTAAAGGCATCTTTCATATTTGCAGCTACAACTACAAAAGTAGTTTGGGCACTTGCCAACTGTGTGCAGAACAGTAGGCCGATGAAAAAAACGAATTTACAGTATCGGATCATGGAGTGGTCTGACGAATCTTAAATAGTAAAAGCGGGTTGGTTTCAATATCAATGATTTGCTGAATAATCCTTGCTCGTTTTTGAGTATCTAAATCATCGGCAGACTGATTGCGGTGACATTGATACATCCAAAAAAACATATCCTCTGTTAACCCAAACTGTTCCCAGTCGAACATTAGATTGAGTTGCGCTTCTCGCAAGGCTTTTTGTTCATTGCTAACATGACCTTTTGTTTCGCGCAAGATTTGGTCGGAATTTTCAAAAAGTGTGTTTTTGAGTTGCTCAAAACGATTTTTGATGCTTTCGTGACGCGCGCGCTCGCTGTCATCGATATCAGCAAATAAAGCAGTTGTGAATGACTGGATTTGCGCAAGCTTGGCTTGCAGATCGGTAATATTAACGTTACTTTGTAGATCCTGATCTTGTAAAAACATAAAACGAATATTTAATTTGCTGTTACGAACCGACCGTCTTCCATTTCGGCTTTGGGTCTAATCCACAAAGAGTTATTGCTGACTGCTTCATAGACATAGACATCTTCGAGAGTCGCCTCAATTTTTGCTAAGCCAATCACACGGTAAAAGCCACCCGTTTTTAAATGCCGCAATCGATCCCCGGCTTGAAATTTGCTTGAAGTGTTCATCTGAAAATTATAGGAAGAGTCTATAAAATCCTCACTTTACATTGAACTTGATAAAGGCTGAAATGAATTTGTTAACCCCAGTTACCCTAGGCTCTGTTTCATTAGAAAACCGAGTGTTGATGGCGCCCTTAACCCGTATGCGGGCCGATAACGAGGGTGTGCCCAGTCCTCTAGCCGCAGAATATTATGCGCAGCGAGCCTCAGCAGGTCTCATTATTAGTGAAGCAACACAGATTGCAGAATTGGGCAAAGGTTATCCAGCAACCCCGGGTATTTACAGCGATCAACAGGTGGCAGCTTGGCGCGCGATTACCGATGCCGTTCACGTCAAAGGTGGCAAGATGTTTTCACAACTTTGGCATGTAGGTCGTATATCACATTCATCTTTACATCCTGAAGATGGTTTACCCATTGCGCCATCGTCCATTAAGCCTGATGGAAAAGTATATACAGCTTCATGGGCGCTTGCTGAATATGAGACCCCACGCGCAATGACGCTTGACGATATTAAAGTGCTCAAAGCCCAATATGTTCATGCAGCAACCCAAGCAAAAGCTGCAGGCTTTGATGGTATTGAGTTACATGCTGCTAACGGCTATTTGCTTGACCAATTTTTGCAGGACCGAACCAATCAACGAACGGATACTTATGGCGGTTCAATTGAGAATCGTTGCAAACTTGTCTTAGAGATTTTGGAAGACATTATTCCGATCTGGGGAAGTGGTCGTGTTGGGATTCGTTTATCACCCTACGGCACCTTCAACGATATTGCGGATTCTGATCCGGTGGGATTATTTTCTTACTTGATTAATGCCTTGAATCGTTTCAACCTCGCTTATTTGCATCTGATTGAACCGCGTGCCACAACAGCTGGAGGAAACGACCAGTTAGTAGCTGATGCGCCTCGAACTGGTCAACTGTTCCGTCAATTATTTACAGGCAAGGTAGTTTTAGCAGGAGGCTTTGACCAAGCGGGTGCTGAAAAGGCGATTGAGGACGGCGAAGCGGATGCCATTGCTTTTGGCAGATTGTTTATTGCAAATCCAGATTTGCCAAAACGGTTTGAACTGCATGCGCCTCTGAATCAATACAACCGCGCAACTTTTTATGGCGGTACCGAGAAAGGCTATACGGATTATCCGACGCTTTAAGCCCATTCATTACAATGTGGGCTCTGATTAAATATTTGAAGTCCAGTAACCGTTATGGCAACTTATCAAACTGAACATGTTCTCTCGGTGAAGCATTGGAATGAGAGCTTGTTCAGTTTTACGACAACACGTAATCAAGGACTGCGTTTTCGGAATGGCCACTTTTTAATGATTGGTCTTCAAGTCGACGGCAAGCCCTTAGCTCGCGCTTACAGCGTGGTCAGCCCAAACTATGCCGAGCATTTGGAGTTTTTTAGTATCAAAGTGCCCAATGGACCGCTTACATCACGCTTGCAGCATATTCAAGTGGGCGATCCGATTTTGGTGAGCGAGAAATCAGTCGGTACATTGGTGATTGATGACCTCAATCCAGGAAAGCATTTGTATTTATTTAGTACTGGGACTGGATTGGCACCATTCATGAGTATTATTCGTGACCCAGATACCTATGAGCGATTCGAGAAAATTATTTTGATTCATGGGGTTCGGGTTGTGAGCGAACTTGCTTATCAAGACTATCTGACAAAAGAGTTACCCAATGATGAGTTTTTAGGTGAGTGGGTGAAAGAAAAATTAATTTACTACCCAACCGTGACGCGCGAGGCTTACTCACATACTGGTCGCTTAACAACTGCAATTGAGACTGGAAAATTATTCACCGACATTGGCTTACCCCCACTCGATCCCAAGGTCGACCGAGCGATGATTTGTGGCAGTCCCGCAATGCTCAAAGAAACGAGCGAGTTATTGGACCAAAGAGGGTTTAAGGTATCCCCATCGTCTGGTGAGCTCGGTGATTACGTCTTTGAGCGTGCCTTTGTTGAGAAGTAAGGCTAAAAAAGAAGCCCCTTGCGGGGCTTAAATTCAAAGGAAATAAATCAATGGTCATTTAAGACCATGATTGTCAATTTCTCTATACATATTTATCAGTAATTAGAAACCCTAAGGATTGCCCTGTGATTTTGGGCATAAACCGCTAGAATTCAGGGATTCAGATACTTTCATCAAACCATGCGCATTGAAAACACAGATCCGGATCGGCATAACTCGATTGAGTACCCCATGGAAGTTGGGGCGCCTAAGTTTGCTCCGGTGCCAGTGCTTGAGGAAAAAGATAAGGCGATTAATATTGCTCGTGCTCACGCTAATCAAGAGTACGAGCGCATCATGGAGCAAGCATCAGTATTGATGCGCCAAGCCAAAGCTTTACGCGCCAGACTGGATGCTACTGAAATGGTTCATGCTGCTAAATTCAATTTCAATCCGGTTTACGGCAAAAAATACTATTTGTATCAGGATGAAGCTAGCGGCGGCTATCGATTAGTTCAGAACTCTCCTAACGATTGGAGTTGCGGAATTCCCGCCGGGTGGACGTATTGCCAAGCAGTGCGCAAATTGGGAGATAGCACTTGGGAAGTGATTGAAGAGCAAGCCGGAACTGCCTCATGAAAAAAACAGATAGCCGTTGTTGTGGATCGGGCGTTTGCATCATTAATGATGCGGGTGAGTGCTGGTGTGGTCAGAAATGGGATGGAGAAAAAATGGTTCATATGCCTTTGAACCTCGATCAACCCCAAGATGAAGCGATGCAAATGCAATTACAAAAAGATCAAGGTAAAGCCAGTTAATCCACGCCTCGCTTTTTTCGTAAGTAAACAATTGTTCGGAAGTGCAGATAGGCCATCACAATGGCGAGGACAGCAACTGAATACTTAATTGGAATCCGAAAGAGCACTTCAAGAATTAAAGCAAAGAAAAAAGCCCACGCCATCATGCTTAAGTAGGAAATGGCGATAAAAAAGTCTCTTAACTTCGATCGATCCAGAAAGCGTGAATAGACTAAGCCAATTGGAATTAAAGCAATTAATAAATAAAAAAGAATCCGCATAAAGCTCTCCTAATAAAAGGAGTTTAAACAGATTCTCGCTGACCGCAATGGAGGGGCTTTGAGGGAATTTGAGGGGATTTGAAACACTTTTATACTAAGCAGAATTAAAAAAGGGGAGCGCGATATGTTTGCCAAGACCGTACTGAGTTGTATTGCTGTAGCAATTACCATCATTGGCTTATTAGTGTACTTTGACTCTCAAGACGCAACGGTCTTCGTCATCGGCATCATTACTTATCTATTGATTGCTTTATCGTCGAGTATCAAGTGCAAGTGCTGGAATTCAGTTCAATAAATTTCTTTTAAGGGTAAAAAAATGAGAATCAATCGCGGTATTTCAATTGTTGCAGCATCGTTTCTAGCTATAGGCTTAACGGCATGTGGCGGCGGCCCCAAAGTGATGACGGAAAAAATGCCCGAATCTGGCTTTTTACCCAACTACAAAGTGATGCAAGTTGTTGACAATACACCCAAAGACATTCGTGCGTGGCGCTATTTAAAACCGGGTGTTCAGCCATCGAGCTATACCGCAGTCATGATTGATCCCATTTATTTAAATCAGTCGGAATACACCAAAGAAATTACTCCAGAAGTTCTTGCCCAAACCAGAAAGATTTTGGAAGAGGCCATGCGTCAGGCCATCCAGAGACGCTCGGACATTAAGCTGGTTGATAAGCCAGGCCCTGGTGTTGCGCGAGTAGCCATTGGAATTACTGGTGCAGAACTCTCTGCTGACGGACTTAAGCCTTGGAACTTCACCCCGATTGGATTGGCAGCTAATGCCGCAGCGTTTGCTGCCGGTGCAAACTCAAAAACCCCGGCCTTGGTGGTTGAAAATCGGGTGACCGATAGTCAAACAAAAGAGTTCATTGCTGGCGGTATGGTTGCAATTCAGGGGGAGCCATTCCGTCTAGGCTCTAGTTCAGTGGGTGCTTTCCAAGATATGACGCGACGCGTTGTGGTATTCGCCATGGAGTCACCCTTGAAGCCATTGCCTGGCTCTGCTATTAAATAGGTATTTTTAGTTGTTGATCAATTTCATTAGTCATAGGAACTCATATGCATAAGCTTATTACTTCCATACTTTTTATCTTTTTTGGAATGCTTACAAATGCTTATGCTCAGTTACCACCAACTAAGACGCAGGGATCAATTAGTTTTATTACTGGAGGAATCGGCAGCGATCAATCGAATGCGATGTTCGCTGCTGCTAAAAATTGGTCGGTCTTAAT
>JACCDL010076823.1_pt1 | contig 21140 bp, 20 predicted proteins | sample 7441931 | NCBI WGS metagenome assembly JACCDL01 (sample SAMN15323437, study PRJNA562643) | freshwater metagenome | isolation source: river surface water | place: USA:Blue River Watershed | collected 2017-08-16 | reverse complement strand
TGCAATCTCACAATCCATCTCATCCAAGGCAAAACGCTTACACCTTGACCGGTGCTTTTTAAAGGAGGCCCGCAACCATGCGGGCTTTGGGCTGTAAGCCAAGGCCCCATTGACTTTTGTCATAATAAATGTCACGGTGGCTGATGGCTGGGTGCGTGCCACAGTGCAAGGTCAAAAAGCTACGGGTGCTTTCATGAAAATCACCGCCAAGAATCAAGCAAAACTGGTGGCTGGTAGCAGCCCTGCGGCTGGAGTGGTGGAAATTCACGAGATGAAGATGGACAAAGATGTCATGAAAATGGCAGCCTTGACGAGCGGCTTGGATTTGCCTGCCGGCAAAACGGTTGAGCTCAAGCCCGGTGGCTACCATGTAATGTTGATGGATTTGAAAGCCCCCTTGGCAGCAGACAGCACCGTGCCCGTGACACTGACTTTTCAAGACGCCAAGGGCAATAAAACAACCCAAGAACTGAAGTTGCCCGTCAAAGCCATGGCTGCGCCTAGCGAGCATAAACATTGATCTGACTTCGGTGTTCTTCTGAAGCCGCCCGTTGGCGGCTTTCTCTTTGGCGTGGTCCAACTTTTGCAGCATCAGTGCATGTACATTGCCGACGATGTCACCGCCATGACTTGGTCATGATTCCATGATCTGCGCAAACCATGCGTTGTGCGTTGACAGAATCATATGGTCGGATCGTTGGCATGGTTCATCACATTCGGCATCGAAGTTGCTGGACAACGGGAGACTACCTTTATCTGTAAGATTTGTTTGTATGAGGTGAATGTTTATGACAACTGGCTTGAATCATTTAACGGGCAAGCGAATCTTGGTCACGCAGTCAAACGACTTCATGGGGCCAGCCTTATGCCAAGAACTCGCTGCGCATGGTGCAGAAGTTTTATCGGATGCGCGCATCCCGATGGGGCGTGACGATCCGCAAGAGATCATCGAAGCCGCGGGACCCATAGATGTTCTGATCTTGAATCTTGCACTTCCTGCGCCTTCAACACGGGTGACAGAAATTGAAGATGATGAATGGCGAAACATTTTTGAGGTCATTGTGGACCCGCTGCCACGCTTCATGAAAGCAGTGGTACCTGGCATGAAGGCCAGAGGGGGCGGCAAAGTGATCGTCATCGGCAGTGCTTCTGCGTTGCGAGGCTCCAAGCGACTCGCGACGTACAGCGCTGCCAGAGGCGCCCAATTGGCTTTTGTTCAGTCTGTTGGCGTTGAGCTTGCGCCGGACAACATCAAAGTCAATGCGATCGCTCAGAACTTCGTCGACAACCCGACGTATTACTCACAGGAGGTGCAAGCCAATCCACGTTTTCAGGAAAGACTCAAACGCGATGTTCCGCTTGGACGTTTGGTGAGTGCCAAAGAAGACGCTGGATTTGTGGCTTATCTGTGCAGTGATATGGCAGACTGCTTTGTGGGGCAGGTTTTTCCGGTCAGCGGCGGTTGGGCAATACGTTGATTTTGCGACACCCATGCGCCGATCAAAAAGTGTTGTCTGAGAGGAGGCAAAAGAATGCATGCGATTGAATTATTGGGTTCGCCAGGGTCACCCTATACGCGCAAGATGCTTGCTTTGCTGCGATATCGCCATATCCCCTACCGTGTGCTTTGGGGCTCTTATTTCGATCCTCCTGTGGGCTATCCCATACCCAAGGTCAAACTTTTGCCAACGTTTTACTTTCCTACCCCAGACGGACAAGAAGCCATGGTGGACTCGACCCCCATCATTGATCGACTCGAAGCACAGCACGCCAACCGTTCTGTGCTGCCCGTCGATCCATTGCTGCACTTTTTGAATCTTCTCATTGAAGATTTTGCCGACGAGTGGTTGACGAAGGCCATGTTTCACTACCGTTGGCACCACGCTGAAGATGCTGCCCATGCTGGCCCGCTGCTCGCGTTTTGGCAAAACCCACAGTTGGGTGCTGAGCAGGCCGGTGCATCGGGTGATGCATTTGCAAAGCGGCAAATATCTCGTCTGTATGTGGTGGGCTCAAGTGGGCTGACCGCATCTGTCATTGAGTCGAGCTACGAGCGTCTGATTGGCATCATGGATCGCATCATCATGCGGCAAGGTTTCGTGATGGGTTCGCGACCTGCCTCGTCCGATTTCGCCATATACGGTCAACTGACCCAACTTGGATTGGTTGATCCGACACCGGCAAGATTTTTAGAGCGCCACTCGCCACGCTTGCGTGCATGGTTAGATCGTGCAGAAGATCTCTCAGGCCTTCATGCCCAAGAATGGTTGCCGCGAGCTTCGATCGTTGAACATTTAGGCGAGTTGCTTGGCGAAATTGGCAAGGTCTATGCACCATTTCTGGTTGCCAATGCCAAGGCTGCAGACGAAGCCAATGAAACATTTGAAACCTCGATCGATGGCAAACCATGGGTTCAGCCGGTGTTCCCCTATCAAGTGAAATGTCTGGCTGCCATCAGGAACGCAAGAAACAACATGCCTGCGCAAGCGCGCCATGACTTGCATTCAATATTGGCAGGCACAGGGTGTGAAGTGTTGTTTGAATGAATATGGTTTGCCTAGCAAAGACAAGCATCATCCGGACATGGCCACTGCATTTGTAACAATCTTAGGGTGTGTTTAACCATCAAAGCATTCTGAATGCCAGCGCAGCCACAACCGTCGGTAGCGTGGCCGCCAGCAGCAATTTGCCTGGGCTCACTACACCTTCATCAAAGCGGTCTTTCAAAATGGAGACGCCGGCGGGGTTGGGGGCGTTGGCAATCACTGTCAGGCCACCGCCGGTCACGGCACCTGCCACGACGGCCACTTTGAATTCGTCACTCAAACCGGGTACCAAAGAGGCGAGGTAGGTCAACGCAGCGTTGTCGGTGATCGCCGTGAGTGCTGTGGCGCCATAAAACACCGCATCAGCGCTCAGACTCATCAACACAGGCTGCAGCCACCATGATTGCTGCCCTCCTAAAACCACCAAGCCAGCCAGAAAGAACGCTACCAGCAAGGCCTCACGCAAAATCAAGCGGTCCTGATGGACTGCGTAGGCGGTTGCAAAACCAATGAAAAACAGCAACAAGCCCATGAACACAACGGAATGATGCGCAAAAAGCACCACGCCCAGTAAAAATGCCAAATGAATCACCACCATGATGGGCGGCACCGTCAACTTCGCAGACGATGGTTGACCCAGACCCAGCAACTCGCGTCGCATCAGCAGCGTCACTAGCCCTGCATTGACACACGCTGCAATGGCCGCTTTCCAGCCAAAGGTCTGGAGCATGAAGGGCAGATCCCAGCCCCAAGTCGCTGCCACCATCAGCACAGGGGGGGCCGCAAACGGCGTTAGCGTGCCGCCGATGGAGACGTTGACAAACAATACGCCAAGGGTTGCGTACTTCAAACGCTCGCTCACTTGCGCCGAGAAAACACTGTCTCGAAGCATCAATGCAGCAAGCGTCATGGCCGCAGGTTCAGTGATCAAGGAGCCTAGCAGCGGCACCACCGACAACAGCAAAAAGTAGTTGACCATGGCGCTGGGCAGCGGCACCACGTGTGAAATGCGCTGCACCAACAGGCCACAAGCTTGAAGGATAGGTCGAATGCCCGCTATCACCATGATGGCAAATACGAAAAGTGGCTCTGTGAAATTGAGCGATTCAAGGTATTCCAGGGTTGAGGTTTTGCCCACCAAAGAAAACATGGTGATGGCCAACACCATGGCCCAGAGGCCAAACACCACCTCCACCTCACCCAACAGATGCCAAATACCTGCATGGCGAGGGTGTGTGTGCGCCAGATGCTCGAAGTATTTGGTGCTAAAGGTGTGCAAAACTGCCAATGCAAAAATGCCAGCAGCCATCCAAGGCAAGAGTGGGTGATTCATCAAAGTTTCTCCGTTCGCATCACTGTGTGGGTGAGGCGGCCCGACCTTCACCTGTCCTGCTGCCTGGTTAGTTCAACGCAGCACCCGTGTAAATCTTACTGTATGAAGTCACACATTTCCATCCATTACCCCTTGTTGATATGGGCTCAAGGGTTACAAACAAGACAGCGCGAGGGGTCGGCAAAGGGTGTGCTGTTGATCGCACGCCTCTCCTCATGGTGACATGTTTGACACCGCCAAATTGCCTCAATAGGCAATGGTGTGGGGTTCAAGCATTGCCTGCAAGGCAATCCAGTTTTGTGGTCCGTCATCCAATAACCAGGTGTGTGACAGCTTGGGCAGGTTGACTGGAGTTTTTGGCACAAATCTTCAGTGGCCTTCAGAATCATTTTTTGTCGGGTGGGGTTGGCAAATGCGCGTAAATCATTTTCAACAAACACCACACCGTTTTGCGAGGACGACAAGCAACTCGAAAATGCGTTTTTTAAAGAAGACCAATCAGACAGACCTTTGAACAGATTGGTAGCCTCTTCGTGATCTGGACGCAGCATCAGCCAATGCGATGGAAAGCCAGCAGCATCTGCGAATACTTTCAACTCTTCAAGCGTGCGGACCATGCGGTGCATGCTCCGAGCAGGCCCTTGTGCAATGCCAACGACTTCGATGTCTCTGTCACGGTCTAGCCAGAGCAAGTATTCGATGTTCCATGGCATGAAGCCACCGAACGGATCGGGTACAAACGATCCCTCGCTGGCCAAGCCAATGGACGTACCCAGCAGGCCCATACCGATCAGTGCTTTGTTGCGCGCAGTTTTGCGTTGGCTGTCTCGTCGTTCTATGTCTCGGCTGAATGTGCCCAGCAGATCCGTGTTGTACGCGTCCGTGTGCAAAATGTTGCAAGCCAACGCGTCTTGGATCGGTTTTTGCACCAACATCTCTTTGCCGTGCTGCGTCAAAAATGAAACGCGCGCACCGCGATAAAGTGAAGTTGGGTCATTTGACATCGTGTGATCAACCCAAAACGTGTTGTGCAACGCCGGCATACAGCGGAATGCCCAGCAAAATATTGAGTGGGAAGGTCACGCCCAGCGACAACCCAAAGTACAGCGAGGGGTTCGCCTCAGGCAGTGCGTAGCGTAAAACTGCGGGCACAGCAATGTACGATGCGCTGGCAGCCAAGACCATCAGCAATGTGGCATCTCCCACCGGCAAAGACATCAGCATCGACAACCCCAAGGCCATGGCGGCATGCGTGAGAGGGCCCAGCACTGCATAAGCCATCAGCCAAGGCGAGCTGTCTTTGACTTGTGGCAAATTGCGCGCTGCCATCAAACCCATGTCGAGCAGAAAAAACGCCAACATGCCTTTGAAGAGGTCAGCCGAGAAAGGTTGCATCGCGGCCTTGCCGCTCTCACCGCTGAGCAAGCCCACCACCATGGCACCCAATAACAAGAGCTGTGCGCCATCGGTGAATGATTCATGCAAGATTTTGCGAATGGGCAAGCTGGGCACGGGTGTGTTGACTTGCATTGCCAACGCACCGGCTCCGTTCGAGGCGACGCTCGCGCTGCTGGCCTGTTGACGCAAGGTGTTGGCAAACATCACGGCCATGATGATGGCGGGTGACTCCATCAGCGCCATGGCAGCTGCCATGTGCCCCCCGTAGCTCACCCCATGTGTGTCTAAATACTGCACAGCAGTCACGAAAGTCACCGCGCTCACCGAGCCATAGGTTGCGGCAATGGCCGCGGCATCAAATCCTGAAAGAAATCTTTTCAAAAGCGTGTAGCCCAACAACGGTACCAACAGCGCCAACGCCATGGCCGCGCCCAGCGATGCCAGCACATGGGGCGTGAAGCCAGACTGCGACAACGCAAAGCCACCCTTGAGGCCCAAAGCCATCAACAGATAAAGCGATAAAAAGCGAGAAATGGCGGGCGGGATTTCTAAATTCGATTTCACGGTGCCTGCCAACACCCCAAAGATAAAAAACAAAATGGCCGGATCAAGTAAGTTCTGCATGGTTATTTTCCTTTTGCACCAATGCTAGATAAAATCAATGATCTTGTAAAATCGATATTTAGAGACTTATAAATAGAAAAAAATCTATGAATATCACCTTTCGCCAACTCAAATTGTTTTTAGCCCTGGCTGAGACGGGGAGTGTCGGGGCTGCGGCCAAGGCCATGCACGTTACGCAACCGACGGCATCCATGCAACTCAAAGAGGTCACACAAGCTGTGGGACTGCCGTTGTATGAGGTGATTTCCAAAAAAGTTCACCTCACCGACATGGGGCGTGTGTTGGCACAAACCGCTCGTGAGATGTTGCAAGCTTGGGACGCTTTTGAGCAGCATGCCGATGGTGTCAAAGGCTTGGCACGTGGCAAACTCAGAATTGCGGTGGTCAGCACAGCCAAATATTTCATGCCACGTTTGATCGGGTCGTTTTGCAAAAAGTACCCTGCCATCGATGTTTCGTTAGAAATTTTGAACAGAGATGGTGTGCTGCAACGCATGATGAACAATTTGGATGATTTGTACATCATGTCGCAACCACCGCAAAACATCGATCTGACAGACGATGTTTTTTTAGACAACCCTCTGGTCATGATCGCTGCGGCATCGAACCCGCTGTGCAAGCAACACAGCTTGACGCTGAGCGCGCTCAAGGAGCAGCGATTCATCCTGCGCGAGCAAGGCTCTGGCACACGCATGGGGGTAGATCAATTTTTCAAAAAATACAAATGGCGACCCAATATTCGCATGGAGTTGGGCAGCAACGAAGCGGTCAAAGAAGCGGTGGCAGGTGGTTTAGGCATTGGCGTGGTTTCACAACACGCACTCCACGGGCATCAAAAAGAACACGGCGTGGCAATGGTTCGGGTGCAGGGCTTTCCTATTCGCTCGAGTTGGCACATCGTGCATGCCAAGCGAAAAAAACTCTCTCCCATTGCGGCGGCTTTTAAAAAGCATTTGATTCAAGAAATCAAACGAACACACGCTTGACGTCCGCCAGTCAGTGGCATGACAGCTGCTACTAGATGCGCAACTTGTCAAACACAAAGCGCGGCAAATGCATCACCACCCACATGATGATTCGCCAGATGCCTGGGCTGTACACCACCGGCTTGCCAGCGCGGATGCCGTTCACAATCTCATGCGCCACTTGCTCGGGCGATGCCATCTTTTGACCCTGTGCTTTCAAGGCCTGCGTCATGGGCGTGTCTGTTGGCCCGGGCTTGATCAGCACCACTCGAACCGCCGTGTTGGCCAAGCGGTGCTGCATGCCTTGTGCGTAGCGTGCCACCAAACCTTTGGCCGCGCCGTACACATAGTTGCTTTGACGGCCACGATCGCCAGCCACTGAGCCGATGATGGCAATCGTGCCGTGATTGGCGTGCGTCATAGGTTTGGCAAAGGCCTCGGCAAACAACACAGGTGATACACCGTTGACGTGCAAAGCGGCTTCGCAAGCCAATAGACTGCTTTGGCATTGCGACTGATCGGCAAGCACGCCGTGTGCAATCAGCACCACATCGACAGGCGTGCGTTGGGTGAGTGCACTGACCCATGCCTCGATGGTTGAAGCCTCTAAAAAATCGAGGGTGACCGCATCCACCATGGCCTGAGGGTTGCGCACCCGCAAGTCTTGCGCCACACGCTCGGTTTTGGCCAAATCGCGCCCCACCAATGTCAGATGCACGGCAGATGCTGAAACCCATTCACGCGCGCAGTGCTCGGCAATGCATGATGTGGCGCCAATGATGACAATGTGTTGCATGCTCAATACTCCATCAAGCGACGCGACATGGCCGAGCTGATGCCGGGGTCGCGCAAAGTTGCGAAGGTGGTGTGATGCGGATAGCCAGCTTCAAACAGTTCACGCGGCATGCGTGCATCTTTTGCGGCATACAAGCGCCCATTGGCTTCGCGCACGATGGCATCGAGCCGCTCAAACAACTGCAAGGTGGCAGCACCACGGTTGGTAAAGTCCAAAGCCAAGGTGATACCCGGCATCGGAAAGCTCAGCATGCCGCGTGCGGTGCGCTCGCCAAAGGTTTTGAGCACTGCCAGAAAAGAGCCTTCACCAGAGCGCGCAATCGCATCGAGCATGGCTTGCACAGCATCGATCGCGACGTCGCGCGGCACCACACTTTGGTACTGGTAAAAACCGTTGGGGCCATACATGCGGTTCCAGTGCTGCACATGGTCTAAGGGGTAAAAAAATGGTTCGTAATGCACCAAGTCGACACCCTTGCGGCGTTTGTGTATTTGGTAGTACAGCCAGTTGAATGGTTTCAAGGTGAGGCTGTTCACGCAAGACATCGGTGGCACAAACGGCATGCTCAGGGGCGCGCGTTGCTGACGTCGTTGCTGTGCTGCCAAATGACGCGCATGGTCGGGTGATTGAGCCGCTTCTTCCGCGCTCAGGTGGTTGCCGCGCATGAACAGGCCACGCACGTCAGGACCTGACAAACAGTCAATCCATGCCACCGTGTGTTCCCAGTCGCTCTCGGAGCGATCTGCCAGATCACAAAAGGCCGACACGCCTTCAAAGGGAAGGGTTTCGGTGTGTAACCACGGGCTGCTCACTTGCCGCAGTTGCAAGCTGGCTGTGACCACCACGCCGGTCAGCCCCAAGCCACCCACGGTCGCACGCATCATCTCGGGTGTGTGTTGCCAGTCGCACTGCAGCACTTGGCCATCGGTTCGCGCCAGTGTCAACCCCAACACGTGGTCCCCAAATGTGCCCTGCGCATGGTGGTTCTTGCCATGGATATCGTTGGCAATCGCCCCGCCCACCGTGACCCACTGCGTGCCGGGGGTCACGGCCAACATCCAGCCGCGTGGCACAAACACGCGTTGAATGTCACGCAGCAAAACACCCGCTTCACACACCAGACGTCCGGTGTTGTCATCAAACGCGATCAATTTGTTCAGACCCACGGTGTGCCACAGCGTGCCGTTGGGGTTGAGGCACACATCGCCATAGCTGCGGCCATTGCCAAACGGCAGCCCTTTGGTGTGCTGCTGAAGGTGCGATGCCACGTGGTCAGGATGGTCCAACACCGTCACATCGTGCAAGTCATCAGACAGACGTCCCCAAGCGTGTACAGGCTTCACATCAACTCCTGCTTGAACACAAATCGTTTGTCCAAGTGGTATTTGATGTATGAGCCCAATGTCAGACCCAATGCACCCCCCACATACCGCATCACATCGGTTTGAAACATGTGATGAAACGCAAACTCGATGCTCCAAAACACCAGCGTGGTGAACACACCCATGAAACCGTACAACACAAACAAACGCGTGTCGTGGGCCAAATCATTGGCTTTGAAATTGAACACATGTTTTTTTTCTAAGATGTACTTGATGGGAAAACCCATGGCCGTTCCAGCGAGCACGGACAACGCGATGGCATGTGCGCCGCTGTACATGAAAATAAACAAGGCTTGCGTGCCGATGTTGGCCACTGTGCCGATGGCCGAAACCACGGCATAGGTCAACGCAATGTGGGCAGCTGATTTCAAGACATCACCCGTGCCAAACCAAAGACCATCAGCATGAAAGCGCCCAAACACCAACTCACTTTGTCTTTCAGCGCAAACACAATCGGGTCTTCATGCATTTGGCCTCGGTGCGCGATCATCCAAGCGCGTGACATCCAAAACAACAGTGCGGGACACACCAGCCAAATCAGTTTGGGCGCTGCATACAAATGCGCGGCTTGTCCATCTTGAATGTACAAAGCCAACACCAGCACCGCAATCAGGCCAGCGCTGCTGCCTAAATTTGACACCCAGTCCAGATCTTCGGGTCGGTAGCCTCTGCCACGCAGCACACCCGTTTTGCCGACAGTGCGTGCTGCAAGCAGCTCGCTGTAGCGCTTGATCAGTGCCAAGCTGAGAAACACAAACATCGAAAACAACAGCAACCAGAACGACACGGGCACATCGATCGCCGCAGCCCCTGCCATGATGCGCAAGGTGTACAACGCAGCCAATGTCAACACATCCACAATGGCCAGTTGTTTCAAATAGAGCGAATAAGCCACGGTCAGCACAAAGTACACCCCCAAGCTCAACGTGAACAACACGGGCATGAACCACAAGGACAGCCCAATCGCCATCAGCAACAAAACCGGCCAGGTCAGCCAACCCACCAGAAGACTCAAGTCACCTGCGGCAAAGGGCCGTTCGCGCTTGCGCAGATGATGCCGGTCCGATGGCACATCGACCAAATCGTTGAGCAAATACACACTCGACGCAGTGATGCTGAAGATCACAAAAGCCAGCAAGCCGAGTTGATCTCGTTGCCAGTTGGTGTATTCGTGCGCGGCCAACAGCGGCACAAACACCAACAGGTTTTTCATCCATTGGTGGATGCGAATGGCCTTTGAAAAAGACCAAACGCGCCCGCGCGTCTGGCTCTCAAACACTTGTCCTACAGTGCCAACCGCTTTGGCGCGTTGGATGAGTGCGTCAGATGCATCCACCACGTGAGCGGTGTCTGCGCACGCCCATACCGCCAAATCAGGCCAATCATTGCCAACGTAATCAAACCCCTGGTTGCCAAAACGTGCCACAAGCGCATCCGCCTTGGCTTGTGCTTTGAGGTTGATGCCATGGTCTGTCGCCAGCACCTCGTCAAACAGTTGCAAATGCGCCGCCACTTGATGGGCCAAGCGCGTGTGGCTAGCGGTTGCCAAGATCAAACGACGTCCCTGCTTTTTCTCAGACCGCAGCCATTCGATCAACGCTGCGTTGTAGGGCAGGGCCGACACATCCAAGTCTGTGCGTTGAGCAAGCTCTTCTTTGAGCACCACTTTGCCTTGTGTCAGCCACCACAAGGGCATCCAGCACTGAAAGGGGTGATGGATCAAAAACTGGTTGAAGCTCTCAACCAATAAATCTGTGCGCACCAGCGTGCCATCGAGGTCGACCACCAGCGGTTTGTGAAGTGAAGCGGCAGAGCTTGTCATGTGTGGCAATCCAGATGAGCAGCGTCAAGGCGAAGTGCCAACAGGTGCACAGCGCACCTGTTGGCAATAGTGCACGCAGATGGGGCACCCTGTCATGGGCAGCCAGCTTGGTATTTGGTGATAGCTTGCCATCACGTCATGCAACACGCGCTCTTTGTAAGCCTGTGCATTGAATTGCTGGCCCTCGACCACGTAAAACGTGGCGCCGTCTTGGTGGATGGGCCACTGCGACACGCTGTTAAAAAACGGTGCATAAGCATTCAGATTGGGCGCTTCAGACACCAAGATGCGAATGGTTTTGCCGTTGAACGCTGAAAAATCCACCACCAAATCGTCTTGTCGCGCATGGTGACTGCCAGTGCCAAACACCGGCACATAGCGCTTGAGTGTTTGGCCATAAATCGCAGCAGGTGTGTAAGAGGTCGTCATCAGCACGGTGTCTGGACTTGTCACTTGCTTCAGCAATGCCTCGGTGCGATAGCTGCGAACCACTTTGGCATAAAAACTGGTGTTTTGCCAATCAGACAATTGGCTGCTGTAAAGACCCGCCAACACCACCAGATGCAAGCCCAAGAAGAGGGCCAATCCTTTGGCACATGTTTTGATGTGTTGAACTGGAAGCGCAAAAGCCAAAGCGACAAACACAAAAGGGTAAAAATTCAGCAACCAATGCAAGCCCACCACTTTTTTGACAGCGATCAAGGCGAAAAAAACCACTGGCACAACGATGACCATTTTCAGCAGCGGCTGCTGGCGCAACCCAACAGCCAGCGCTGCACGTTGACGCCATGCCACCCACGCCACAGCCGGTGTGAGCAAGTAGGCCCAAGTCAGCACATACAACGCGGGGTTAAGCCATGTGAACGAGGCGTCTTGGTTGCGGTTGAACACATTGAACATGATGTTCGCCCAGCCGTGGTCCATGTTCCACAGCAAGTTGATGACAGGGCCAGGCAGCGCAGCCACCACCAACACCATGAACAAGCCGAATCGGTCACGGCGTTCGCTGAGAAAGTAAACCGAATAGGCCAGTCCAATCAGCACCGCAAAATACTTGGACAAAAATGCAAGGCCCAAACACAAGCCACTCACGATGTACAAAACCACGGTGCCGCGTGTGGATGTGCTCGCTGATTCCGCACGTGCCAAAGCGCATACCGACAGCACCGACCAAAAGATCAACGGCGTGTCCGTGGTGATGAGTGCGTTCAGCCAATGAATGGGTGTGAGCCACAACAGCAAAATGGCCCAAGCTGTTTTGTCACGGTCGATGGCCGAGAAGCCCCACCACAATGAGGCGCCAAGGGCCAAGGGCAACACAATGGCAGGCATGCGGATGGCAAATGTGCTGTCGCCAAACAACTGCAGCATGAGTGCAATCCACCAGCCCGCCATGGGAGGGTGGTCGTAATAGCCCCAGTCGGGGTATCTGCCCCACCAATAAAAATAGGCCTCATCGCCCGTGATCGGAAAACTGTAGCCAATCCACAGCCTTACCAACAACGACAACGCTCCCACCCAGCACACGGATCGAAACACCGAAGGTGAGGTGAAAGTATTCATAAATGTGGCGGTAACACGGGTCTGTCAAGGGCTTGCAAGCCCTTGATTCTATTCGTGAATCCGTGTCGCATCGCACAGCTCGCCTGCTAGGCAGGCCCTTGCAAACTGTGCATATAAGAAAACACGAATAATCAGATGCCAACGGGTTGATGTAATGGTTGGGGTGTCCTGATAGTGGGGCGCTTTCCATTCATAGAAATCGAAAGGTGAGTCACGGTATGAACTTCTTCAAATGCATCGTCATGTTGCTGTGTGGCATGTGCATGAACGCCCAAGCCGCAGATGTCATTGTCGCGGTGGCAGCGAACTTCACGGCGCCCATGCAAAAGATTGCGCAATCTTTCGAACAAGACACCGGCCACAAAGCCGTGCTGTCTTTTGGGGCCACTGGCCATTTGTATGCGCAAATCAAAAACGGTGCGCCTTACCAAGTTTTGCTGGCTGCCGATGACGAAACACCTACCAAGCTGGAAAAAGAAGGCCTAGGCGTGGCCGCGAGTCAATTCACCTATGCGATTGGCAAACTGGTGTTGTGGAGCAAACAACCTGGTTTGGTGGATGACAAAGGCGAGGTTCTCAGGACCGACCGGTTTCAACGGATTGCGCTGGCCAACCCCAAGCTCGCCCCCTACGGCATGGCTGCTGTCGAGACGCTCACCCACATGGGGTTGCTGACAACATTGCAAGCCAAATTTGTACAGGGCGAGAACATCGCCCAAACCTATCAGTTTGTCGCCACCGAAAATGCCGCTTTGGGTTTTGTGGCGCAGTCTCAAGTCATGGTCGATGGTAAGTTGGTGTCAGGCTCTGCGTGGGTGGTGCCCAGTGGTTGGCATACGCCCATACGCCAAAACGCTGTCTTGTTGAAGTCTGGCCAAAACCAACCCGCTGCTCTGGCGCTGATGGCGTATTTGAAAACCGACAAAGTCAAACAATTGATTCGACAGTATGGCTATGAAGTGCCTTCCATAAAATGATGGGCCATGTTTCATTTTGATTTCACCCCCGAGGCTTTGAGCGCGATTTGGTTGACCGTGGAGTTGGCCACCAGCACCACGCTGATTTTGTTGGTGTTGGCCACTCCCTTGGCGTGGTGGTTGTCTCAAACCCAGTCGTCTTGGCGCGCGCCCGTCACCGCTTTGGTGACCTTGCCCTTGGTGCTTCCACCTTCGGTGTTGGGCTTTTACATGCTGGTGGCCATGGGGCCGCATGGGCCACTGGGTCAATTCACACAAGCCATGGGTTGGGGCGTGTTGTCGTTCACCTTCACGGGCTTGCTCATCGGTTCAGTGGTGTTTTCTTTGCCCTTTGCTGTGCAGCCAATTCAGCATGCGTTTGAAGCCATCGGCACCCGCCCTATGGAAGTGGCGGCCACTTTGCGTGCGTCGCCTGTGGATGCTTTTTTTTCAGTCGCATTGCCCATGGCGCGATCAGGTGTGGTCACGGCTGCCATCTTGAGTTTTGCGCACACGGTGGGTGAGTTCGGTGTGGTCTTGATGATCGGTGGCAATATTCCCGATCAAACACGTGTGGTCTCCACACAAATCTATGGCCATGTCGAAGCCATGGAGTATGCACAAGCGCATGGCTTGGCCGCGTGCATGGTGTTGTTTTCATTCGTGGTGCTGTTGGCCCTGTCACTCATTCGCAAGCGCACAGACAAGGTGTTGCCATGACGGGCATTCAACTCGCTGTGCAACTTCAGCGTGAGGCGTTTGCGCTCGACATCGACTTGTCACTGCCCGCCCAAGGCATCACCGTTTTGTTTGGGCCCTCAGGCTCGGGCAAAACCACTTTGCTGCGGTGTGTGGCTGGGCTAGAGCGTCCCAGCGCTGCGTTGATCAAAATCAGCGATGAGGTTTGGCAAGACGATACCCAAGGTGTTTTTGTGCCCACGTGGCAAAGAAACTTGGGCTATGTGTTTCAAGAGGCGAGTTTGTTTGAACATCTCAATGTGCAGCAAAACTTGTTATACGGTTTGAAACGATCGAAAACATCGCATGGCACAGCGGCACTTGACAGCAGTGTTGCGTTGCTCGGTATTGGGCATTTGTTGCAACGCTCACCATCGACCTTGTCAGGCGGCGAGCGGCAACGCGTCGCGATAGCCAGAGCCTTGGCGACGCAACCTCGGTTGCTCTTGCTAGACGAGCCTTTGGCCTCTCTCGATGCCGCACGTCGACTCGACATCCTGCCGTGGCTCGAAAAAATGCGTGACGAATTGCACATTCCCATGTTGTATGTCACGCATGCGGTGGATGAAGTCATGCGGCTGGCCGACCATTTGGTGGTGTTAGATCGCGGCAGCGTCAAAGCGCACGGTGTGGCGCATGAGGTGTTGGCGCGCGTCAACAACCCTGCCATTGTGGGTGAAGAAGCTGGCGTGTTGCTCACAGGCCGTGTGGTGCAATGCGACACCACTTGGCAGCTGGCAAAGGTGCAATTCTCGGAAGGTGCTTTGTGGGTGCGTGATACCCACATGCAGGTGGGCCAAGCGGTGCGCTTGCGTGTGTTGGCCAGAGATGTCAGCATCACCTTGCAGGAGGCTCAAGACACCAGCATTCAAAACCACATACCAGGCTGCATTGAGGGCATTGGCGATGACGCCCATCCCTCGCAAGCGCTCATTCGCATTCAATGTGGTGAATCCATCTTGCTAGCCCGCGTGACAAAAAAATCGGTGGCACAGCTTCAACTGCAAGTGGGCTCTAACATTTGGGCTCAGGTCAAATCGGTGGCAGTGATTGAGTAATTGGAAAAAAGCTGCATCCACTGAATCTGCAATAATTCGTCCATGCAAACCCTGCGCACAACCCCCTACATTGCCCGCCTCGTGCTGGTGTGGTTTGCGCTTTTTGTCGGCGCTTCAGTGGCGGCGCCTTGGGTGAACCCCAGCGAGGTGCAACTTGTTTGCTCGGCCTCGGGCAACATGTTGCTGGTCAGCTCAAGTGATGATGGCACTGAGTTGCAAACCACCAGTGGCATGGATTGCCCCTTGTGTGCTTCGACCCTAAGCTTGCCTTTGCATCAGCATGTGGCGGGCGACAAACCCATCGCGCAAGCGCATTCGCGCGTTCCTTTGGTGGTCCATGATGTGGCGATGGGCTCTGCGCCGCCATTGCCTTCGCGCGGACCGCCCACCTTTTCCTTCTGATTTTTTGCCACCGAGTTTGAGGTGTTGCGCCTCAACCCGTGCCTAGCTGTCAGCACCCACGTGCTGGCGCTGATTCATTTTTTTCAAATCATCATCTCAAGGAATATTTATGAAAACTTCAAAACTGGCGTTGTTATTGGCTTGCGCATGTTGGGCAGGTTCCGTCTTGGCGCAGGGCGTGACCGTTGAGGAATCGTGGGCACGTGCCACCGTGCAAGGCCAAAAAGCCACGGGTGCATTTATGAAAATCACCGCCAAGGAAGGCACCAAGCTGGTCGGCGCTTCTAGCCCTGCGGCAGGGGTGACAGAAATTCACGAAATGAAAATGGACAAGGACGTGATGAAAATGTCAGCGATTTCAGCTCTGCCCATTCCCGCCGGTAAAACCGTCGAACTCAAACCCGGTGGCTTGCATGTGATGTTGATGGACCTCAAAGCCCCGTTGAACGACAAAACCAATGTGCCCATCACCTTGGTGTTTGAAAACGCCAAAGGTGTGAGGTCAAACATGGACTTGCAAGTGCCTGTGAAAAAAATGGGCATGCCGCAAGAAAGCAAGCACGACCACAAACACGATCACAAACACGAGCATAAGCACTGAGTGAGCTTCGCTTTCGCGAGTCGCTACCCATTGATTGCTTAGATTTTTTATCACCCCTTCGTCATGCAAAAACTGCGCAACACCCATTGGATCACCCGCTTGGTACTGGTGTGGTTTGCGCTGTTCATGGGGGCTTCGGTGGCTTCGCCGCTGATCAGCCCTGCCGACACGCAAATGGTGTGCATGGCCTCTGGTGGCATGAAACTGGTCACCCTATCAGATGATGGCGGTGAGGTACAAGCTTCAGCGGGCTTAGATTGCCCACTGTGTGCCAGCGTTTCGCCACCGCTGCCTTTGTTTCATTTTTCGTTTGCTCAGCCGTCGCCACTGGCGCATGCACTTCGTCCTGTCGTTGCTGCGCACATCGCTTCTCTCACTTCGCCGCCACTTCCCTCGCGCGGACCTCCTGCACGTTCTCACTGAACACCCATCGCGCCAAAGATTTTGCTTTGGCGCAGCGGGCTTGGTTGTGTGCTGTTGGCACACCAACCCTAACTTGTTTGTCGAGATCGAGCAATGCATGTTCAAACGGAGGACCGCATGAGAACAGCCATACCCATACGTCAACCCTTGGTGATTTACATCGCCATGGTGTATTCAGTCGCAGCCACGGCACAAACCGCATCAGCCACCAAAGATTTGGGTGTGGTGGTTGTGAGCTCAGGGCAGCCATCGTCTTTGCCCACACAAATTCCAACCACCCTAGAAACGGTGACCGCCAAGCAAATCGAAGAAACCATCAACGCAACCGACAGCGAAGATGCCATCAAATATTTGCCCAGTTTGTCGGTTCGAAAACGCTACATCGGTGACTACAACCATGCCGTGCTGGCCAGTCGAGCTTCGGGTGCCAACAATCCAGCCCGCAGTGCTGTCTATGCAGACGGGATTTTGTTGTCCAACTACTTGGGCAATGCCGCAACCAACGCACCACGCTGGGGCTTGGTCACGCCTGAAGAAATCGAGCGTGTGGATGTCATGTATGGCCCCTTCTCAGCCGCTTATCCGGGTAACTCGGTGGGGGCGGTGGTGGACTTTGTCACCCGCATGCCCAAGCAATTTGAAACACACATGAAAGTGGGTGTCTTTGACCAACGGTTCAACAACTACAACACCAACAGCCGCTTTGGCGGCAACAACGCCAGTGCCATGATCGGTGGCAAGCAAGGGGACTGGTCGTATTGGTTCAATCTGAGTCGACTCGACAGCCAAGGTCAACCACAGGTTTTTGTGCGTGCCAAGCCAACAGCGGGCACGGGTGGCACCAGGGTCACTGGCATTGTCAAGGGAACGGATCGTGACAACACACCGCTGGACATTTTGGGAACCACCACCCAGTACCACACGGTGCAAGACCATGCCAAACTGAAGTTGGCCTATGACATCCACCCGACCGTGAGGGCCTCGTACACGCTGGGGTATTGGAACAACAACAGCCGTGGCAGCCCATCGACTTACCTCACCAATGCAGCCACAGGCGCACAGGTTTACGCAGGTACCGTCAATGATGGTGTCAACCAATACACGGTGCCCGCATTCACTGCGTCGAATGAAGCCTTGACGCATTACATGCATGGGCTGTCGGTCAAGAGCAATACGCAAGGCGTGTTTGACTGGGAGATTGCAACCAGCCTGTATGACTATGCCAACGATCTCAACCGAGCCTCAGGCAACCTGAGCAGTGCCACCACCTATTCGACGGCAGGTCGACTCACTGACCAGGCAGGCACAGGTTGGCGCAACTCAGCACTCAAAGGCACTTGGCGACCCGATGGCATCAAGGGCGCGCACATTGTTGATTTTGGTTACCAGCACGACCAATACACACTCAAGACCATCACGCACAACACGGCCATCGATTGGGAGACGGCTGCGCCCAGCACCTTATCCAGCCGAGCTGGTGGTGAAACACACATGCAAAGTTTGTATCTGCAAGACGCATGGAAGTTCGCACCACGCTGGAAAGCCGTGCTGGGTTTGCGGGCAGAAGACTGGCAGGCCAAGGGCGGGTATGTGGCCACCAACTTGAACAACACCACGGCGTACGCCGCCAGACAAGAAACCCATTTCTCACCCAAAGCGGCGCTGTCACATCAGCTCAGACCCGATTGGTTGCTCAAAGCGTCCACAGGGCGTTCGTTGCGCATGCCAACCGTTCAAGAAATGTATGGCAGTACCACCTTGAACAACACCACATTTTTGAACGATCCCAATTTACGACCCGAGCGTTCGTGGACCAGTGAATTGACGGCAGAAAAAGATTTGGGCCATGCCATTTTGCGCATCACCGCATTTTTTGAAAACACCAAAGACGCCATCTATTCACAAACCAACACATTCACCGACGGCTCGCCCAACAAAACATTTGTGCAAAACATCAAGCGCATCGAAAGCAAAGGCTTGGAGTTGGCCTACACAGGCAATGATGTGTTCACCAAGGGGCTGGATTTGTCTGGCAGTGTGACTTATGTGGATTCGCGCATCAAAGAAAACGATGGCAGAGTATCGACCCCTGGCGACACGATCAACAAGTACCAGCCGCGTGTGCCAACTTGGCGCGGCAATCTGCTGGCCAACTACCGATGGAATGACAAACTCAGCACATCGCTGGGTGCGCGCTACAGCGGTCGACAGTTTGGCACGCTCAACAATGCAGATACCAACGGCTTTACTTACACGGGTGTGAGCAAGTTTTTCGTGGTGGACACCCGCGTTCTTTACAAGGTCGATCAAAACTGGACGCTGGCTGGTGGGGTGGACAACCTCAACAACTACAAATACTGGAACTTTCACATGTATCCCATGCGCACCTTTTTTGGTGAACTGCGCTACAGCATGAGGTGATGACAATGTCGACCCCCAACAAAACTTTGACCTTACGCCATGGCTTGATGTGGCGCATCCACTTTTGGGCCGCCTTGATCGCCACCCCTTTTGCCTTGGCTGCTGCGCTGACGGGTGTGATCTATGTGTTTTCGCCACAGGTAGAGCGCCATCTGTATGCTCATTTAGATCGCGTTGACGCTCAGCAACAGCCGCGATGGTTGGACGAGATCGTCGCGGTCGCGGTGCAAAGCGCGCCTAGGGACTGGCGGCTGCATTCGGTCGTACCGATGCATGACGCCACCGATTCGGTCAAGGTGGCCTTCATGCCGCCGCGTCCTGAACAAAAACCCAGCGAATTTTTACGCCCCAACTTTGGCATACCCAGCAAAGCCACGGTGGTGTATGTCAACCCCTACAGCGCAGAGGTTTTGGGCAGTTTGCCGCAAGAAGAGCGTTTCAGCCACTGGGCGCGCAAACTGCATTCGAATTATTTGCAAAACGATGCTTGGCGTTGGCTCATCGAGCTCGCGGCCAGTTGGTTGATGGTGATGTTGGTCACAGGTGTTTACCTGTGGTGGCCCAGTGCCAAACAAAGTTTCTTACCTCAGCCACATGCCAAAGGGCGCATGGCTTGGAAGCAGTGGCATGCTTTTGTGGGCGTGTCGCTGGGCCTCATGAGTGCAGTGATACTGACCACAGGTCTGACGTGGAGCAAGCACGCAGGTGAGCAAATCCGTTGGGCCCGCGATGCCACGGGACAAACCCCACCGCGTATTCCTGCGTCTTTCACATCCAACCCACTGCAAGGCACGCCCATGTTGACTTGGGAACAAGCGTTCCAAGCCTTCAAACGCGAAGTGCCAAGCGTTCGCATGCAGTTGATGCCACCCAAAGGCGCGCAAGGTTTTTGGCGAGCCAACCAAATCGACAATGCTCAACCTCAAAGCCGATTCGATGTGTTGCTTGATGCTTACAGCGGTGAGCCGCTTTACTACAGCGGTTGGCAACAACAAACCTTGTTTGGCAAAGCCACCTCCATCGGTATTCCGTTTCATCGCGGTGAATTCGGTGTATGGAATCAGGCGCTGTTGTTTGTCTTTGGGGCCGGTGTGGTTTTCTCTATCGTGTCAGGATGGGTGATGTATTTCAAGCGCCATCGCTTGGGCTCCAAGGGCATGCCTCCATGGAGAGAAGGTGCCTGGCGAACAGTGCCCATCCAAGCATGGTTGCTTGCCTTGGCCATGATGGTGGTCATGCCGCTTTTAGCCATCTCCGCAGCAGCCATCGTGGTGATTGAATTGGGGATGTATTTTTTCTTTCACCATCGCCACCATGAAGCGAAGTGATGCATTCAAATGTCGTTTCAAACGCTAAATGAAGAGGCTTGCATCTGTGACTGCTTAAAGCAAGAACATCCAATGCAAGCCGCATGCGTTTACTTAGAAGTCGGCATGACAAACTCAGCGCCCTTGCCAATGCTCTCGGGCCAGCGTTGCATGACTGATTTTTGTTTGGTGTAAAAACGCACGCCTTCTTCGCCGTAGGCGTGCATGTCGCCAAACAAACTTTTCTTCCAGCCACCAAAACCGTGCCAAGCCATGGGCACAGGAATCGGCACATTGATGCCCACCATGCCCACTTGAATGCGACGTGCAAATTCGCGTGCCACATTGCCGTCGCGTGTGAAGCAGCTCACACCGTTGCCAAACTCGTGGGCGTTGATCAAATCGACCGCATGGGCAAAGTCGTTCACACGCACGCATGACAGCACGGGGCCAAAAATTTCTTCTTTGTAAATGCGCATGTCAGGTGTGACGTTGTCAAACAAGGTGCCACCCATCCAAAAACCGTTGTCGCAACCGGCACCGGCTTGTTTGTTGTCAAAGGTGCGTCCGTCGACCAACAACTTTGCGCCTTCTTTCACGCCCGTGTCGATATACCCAGTGATGCGCTGATGCGCTGCGCCGGTCACGATCGGGCCCATTTCTGCGGCGAGGTTAGTGCCGTTCAACACCTTGAGCGCTTTGGTGCGTTCGATCAATTTGAGCATGAGTTTGTCACCCACATCACCTACCAACACTGCCACGCTGATGGCCATGCAACGTTCACCTGCTGAGCCGTCCGCGGCAC
>JACCDL011276692.1_pt1 | contig 21142 bp, 21 predicted proteins | sample 7441931 | NCBI WGS metagenome assembly JACCDL01 (sample SAMN15323437, study PRJNA562643) | freshwater metagenome | isolation source: river surface water | place: USA:Blue River Watershed | collected 2017-08-16 | reverse complement strand
CACGGCGATGAGCAATGGCGGTTTTTTTGAATCGGCTTGGGTTGCTGGAAGTTTGAATGACACACTCGAATGACACGGGTCAAAGCCTGACAACTCCCCAGTGACCGTCATGCCAACCAAGGTGGGGCGCTTGATGGCGTCAGGCCTGCACTGACTTTGCTCTAACGTGACCGACTGGGCGAAAGCAGAAAACATGGCCGTTGCCAATGTCCAGACAAGCCATTTTTTGAGGTGTTTGATGTGCTTCATGTCATTGAATCCCAGATCAACTTTGTCGGCATTTCAGATGAATGCGCCGATTGATAGAAAGGGGTTGAATTCTCCACTGATTCAGTTGAACAGCTTCTCGCTGCACCAAATTTCATTCAATTTGAGGCCATTTGCACGTTCTATCAGGCCTGTTCACACACCAGTAGCCCAATGCAGCAGGCGCTTACTTTCTCAGCTGAAGGTCACGAACATCGAATTCACCGCATCCCCCATGCACGATCAAAAATCGATGTCCAACTGGAATTGCTTGGTTTGCTGTGGCTGCAACAAGAAACTTCCCGGCTGGTCTGTTAAATCACCGTCAAATCCAGCGGGGCCGGGCAGCCCGCACCAAGGTTCTAAACAGATGAACGGCGCACCCGGTAACGTCCAGAGGGCCAACTGATGACAACCGGTCCAACCCATCTTCAAAAGTGCTTCGTTGTGCCTTGTCAACACCAAGCTTGAACTGGCAACAGGATCAATCACCACCGTGCCTTGGCCTAACAGAGTACGGTCTAGTTTCAATGAAATACCTTCTTCCAGTTCTTCGATTCGCAATGGCAGCAACTGGCGATTTTCATCCACCCGGTAAGTGTTGTTTATTTCTACATCGGAAAAACTCAGGTGGTATGACTCTGTTGGACCTACATCATTCTCCCAACAAAAAGCCGGGTGAAACCCAAAACTAGCGGGCATCGACACATCGCCCAGATTGGTCACCTGCACAACCTGATGAAGACCTTGTGGGCGCGCCTCAAAACGAACCGCCAACTCAAACTCGAAGGGGTACATCGCCAAAGTTTCTTCAGAGGCCCCTAGAACAAACTCGACATGATCGGACCCGATGTGCTGAACTTCAAACACCATGTCACGCGCAAAACCGTGGGTGGGCAGATGAAGCGGCTTGCCCTGATGAGTGATGCGCTGCCCGGTGGTCTTGCCAATGATCGGAAACAAAATAGGCGCGCTGTATGACCACCAAGCTGGATTCCCGTTCCAAATGAACTCACGGTCATGCCAACGCAATGACCGCAACTCGGCACCTCGCAGCGCGATCCGGGCCGCCAATTGACCATTTTTTATCGACACACTGGGGTTCGAAGTCATCCGTTGCACTCAAAGCCCTAAGGCTTCGGAATTGGCATACTCGCCAAAATACAAGGCACAGAGCGGCCGTGCGTGTCCTCTGACGGGCTCAGGACGCCAAGGACGACTGCCAAGCATGAACATACTGTTGCCCTTTTCTCAGCACTTCGCTCACGGAAGACCCCGGCGCATAAAGATGGCTGCCAATGCCAAAGCCCGTCGCCCCAGATAAGCGCCATGCGCGCATGCTTTCAGGGGTGATACCGCCCACAGGCCAAGCCTCCACATCGGCAGGCAAAACCGATTTCATGGCCTTCAAGCCTGCACATCCCACCATCTCGGCAGGGAAAATTTTAAGAGCACTGGCCCCTGCCTCAAGCGCTTCAAAAGCCTCTGTGGGCGTGGCCACACCCGGCGCACAAACCATGCCATGCGCAGCGGCTTCAGCAATGACAGCAGGGTTGCAATTGGGTGCCACCATCAAACGTCCGCCGACCGCATACACCGCGTGAACATCAGCAATTGTCAACATGGTTCCGCCACCGACCAAGGTATCGTCAGGCAAAACTTGAATGAGTCTTTCGATGCAATCCAAGGCGCCGGCTCGATTTAACGGCACTTCCAAAATTCGAAAACCACTCTCGTACAACGCAAGGCCAACAGCCTCGGCGCTGACCACATCTAGACCCCGCAAAATGGCCACCAGTGGCACTTGCCGAACTTGTCTCAAGCCTTCATGGATGGTCTTCATGGCTTTGGTCAGGCTTGCGCGTACGCCATCAAAGGGCTTGCTTGTGCCACACGCCATTGCCCTCGGGTCGTGGCGCCATCGGGTGCTCGACGAGTAGGAACGCCCAAAAGCTCAAACGCCAACTCATATCGCCAACACAAATCGTCATCGCCAATCAAGGTGATTCCTGATTGGGCCCCTTCAGCCCCTGCTGTCAGAGCACTGCCCAGCTCGATGCCAATCAATACCCCAGACAAATAGTCCGGCAAGCCTTGGGCAGGTATGGTGCCCATGAGACCCGCAGTTCGAGCTGAAAAAATCACATGGGTGGCCTGTGATGGAGAAGACAGTCCGACTCGCACACCAGTGACAAAGTCATCTTTGCAAAGGGTGCCGAATGTCATCAAACGACCAAGAATTCCATGTTTCGTCAGCAGACCAAACAACTCGCCTGTCATGTAGGTTTGGAATCGAGAAATTTCTCCACCGCTTCCCACCCAAGCCCATTTGCTGTGCGTACCAGGAAGAACGCACAAGCTGTTCGGCGCCACATCGGCTCCCCAAATCTGAATCTCTTCGCCTCGCATCACATCAAATTGGCCATTCGACTCGACACAGCGCAGACCCGGTGCAATGTGCAATTGACGCGCAACATCGCCTAGTTGAGGATCTTGGAGTTCAACCGCAGTGAGTGCAAGAGCGGCCTGCGACAAATGGGCTGGGCAGTCGAGGTAAGGGGCTTCCCGCCAGCCTTGGCGACTGCCGACCATGCCACTGGCAACCAAAGGGCAAGAAAATTGGCGCACCCAATCGCCACAAAGTGCCAGCAGCGCCGCACTAAACTGGCGGTCTTTGACTGCCATCACGCCCCCCGGAGCGCTGCGATTTTCTATGGCGTTTCCTTGTCCATCCAGCAGACTGGCCCGCAGATTCGAGGTTCCCCAATCCAGGGCAATGAGGTGTGGAGTGGTCATGGTGGTCAATAAGCAGGTTTGGTAGAGAACCAGCCGGGTCTTGATGCGTCAAGATAGGCCCCTTGAATTTGCGAGGTTTGATAGCGTTCTATCTTCTCGAAGTTGGGATGCACCCCCAATCCCACCCCTTTAGGCGGTGCAAATGCGCCATCGATCAACATGGGCGGATCGTTGACCACATCGTCAGACAAATAATGTCGTTCAGAGTCAATCGAGACTGACATATTGGGAATGGTGGCTGCCAAGTGGATATAGGCGGCTTGAGAAAAACCCAGCTCTCCCCCGCTGTGCAGCGTCACGGGGATGCCCACCGATTCGGCAATGGCAGCTGCTTTGATGGTTTGCCACAAGCCCCCTATTTCATGGGGATCAAGCAATATCACATCCGCGGCGCCTGCCCGCACAATGTTGCCCACGTCGGCCAAGGTATAGGCCGATTCGTCCAGAGCGATTGGCACGGGTTGCATACGACGGAGCTCAACATGTCCTTGCAGGTCATCCAACTCCAGCGGTTGTTCGATGTATTGCAAGTCGTAAGAACGCAAGCGCTCCAACATGCGCTTGGCAGTGCCTGGGGTCCAAGCACCATTGACATCGGCTCGCAAAGGCATATCTCCAATCGCGCTTTTGACCGCCTCCACATTACCAATGTCGGACACTTTGTCCATGCCGATCTTGACTTTAAAGCTGCGGTAACCAGCATCCAAAAACTCATTGGCGCGCGCCGTGAGTGACTGCGCATCTGTGCCAAACAAATAGGCCGACACTTCAACCTGTTGCCGAAAAACGCCACCCCACAAAGACGACAAGGGCTGTTCCAGCGAACGCGCCCGTGCATCCCACATCGCCATTTCCACTGCTGCCATGGCCATCACAGCCGCACGCTTGTGGTGATAAAAACCAGCCCCCAATACATGGCGGGTAAATCGCTCCACGTCTTGGGCGCAGTGTTGCAGAGCAATTGGGAAAATAGTGTTCACCAGCACCGGCTCAATGAATTCAAGCAGACAAATGGTTTCGCCATAACCCTTTGTTCCGTCGGCCAAGGTGATTTCAACAATCAGACGCGTGGCCGCTGGGCGCTTTCCTGAACCCCAATGCAAGGCCTGATTGAAAGGCATTCCCACTTTCCAGTGGCGCAACGCCACAATTTGCATCGGGTCCATGGTTTTCCTATTGACAGCGGTTAGGCTTAATCCGGCTTGATTCCGGCTTCTTGGATAATTTTTTTGTATAGCTCAAACTCGCTGCCCATAAAGGCCTGAAACTCTGCTGCACTCGACCCCACGCGCACGACCCCTTTTTCTTGCAGCTTGGCTTGCGCGGCAGGTGTACGCAAAAAGACGCGCAACTCGTCAGACAATTTATTGACAATGGCAGGAGGTGTTCCGGCCGGTGCCATGAGGCCATGCCAAGGCTTGACATCAAAACCTTTCACCACATCTCTGACCAAGGGCAACTCCGGCGCAAAAAACGCGGGCTCAGAACTGGCGACACCTAAGGCGCGGAGTTTTCCAGACTGAACTTGTGGCCATGAAGTAGCTGCCGCATCCATGGCTGCAACCACTTGGCCGCCTAACAAATCGGTCATCATCGGTGCCGAACCTTTGTAAGGCACGTGGATCATGGATAAACCGGTTTTCTGCAAAAACAACTCCATGCCGATGTGCAACGAAGAGCCCGTTCCAGAAGAACCATAAGCAATTTTTCCAGGGTTGGCCTTCACATAAGCAATGAACTCTGGAATGGTTTTTGCGGGCACCTTCTCGGCATTGACAACCAAGACCAATGGCGTAATGCCAATCAGCGAGACCGCTGCAAAGTCTTTCACCGGGTGATAGGGCGACAAGGCGGGTTGCAAAGCCGGGTTGATCGCGTTGGCAGCAATGTTGCCCATGCCCAAGGTGTAGCCATCGGCCGGCGCTTTGGCCAGTAGCCCGAGTCCTACTGCCGACGCTGCTCCAGGCTTGTTGTCCACCACCACAGGCTGGCCCCATTTGGCCTGCAAATGATCGGCCACCAAGCGCGCCATCGCATCAGCTGCTCCCCCAGGCGGCACGGGAACGATGAGTCGAATGGGCTTGTTCGGATAAACATCTTGGGCATTGACCGGCCACACAGCAACCCACAACAGGGTCATAAATCCCAACAGAATTTGGCAAGACTTTTTCAACATGGTGAACTCCTTTTTCTTCAGAATGAAATCAATCGGAATTTTTCGAACACACAAACTGCCAAAGCGACTCAGCAGGCTCAATGCCCAATCCGGGTCCCTCAGGCAGTACAAAAGCACCCGCCTCACAGCGCATACCAGTGACGACATGTTGGAGGTTTCTGTCAAACACCGAGTGTTGGTACTCGTGCATGGGGCAATTGGGCAAGGCTGCCGCCGCATGAAGGCTGGCTGCTTGGTAAATGCCCACCCCGATGCTGGCGTGCGGAATCACCTTCATGTGGAAGGCATTGGCCATACGGCCAATTTGCATGAACTGACTTGGACCGATGTGGCCCATCTCTGGCTGCACGATCGACATGGCTCGCCGCTCCATGCGGGGGCGGTACTCATAGACCGTGCGCCACTCTTCACCTAACGCCAATGGCACCTTGATGAGCGCGCCCACATGAGCCTGCCCCTCTATGTCTTCAGGCTGACAAGGTGCCTCCACAAAATAAGGGCGATAGGGCATGAGCTGCTCGATCAGCTGTATAGCTTCTTGTGCAGTGAATTTCCAATGCAAGTCCACCATCAGACTGACGTCGGGCCCCAGACCTTCACGCAGCACCCGCATTTCGCGAACAATGCCATCAAAGGACACCACAGAGTGGTATTTAAACGCGTCAAAACCCTTGGCCATAAATGAGCGCGCCACCTCGAGCCTTTGCTCCAAGGACCCACCAGGCAGGCCAGACACATAGGCAGGGATGCGAGACTGGCGCTGTCCACCGAGAAGCTTGACCACCGGCATACCGACCAGCTTGCCAAACAAATCCCAGACGGCAATGTCCACTCCCGCAATGGCGTCTACGTAAAAACCGCCAAAACAGCCCCGAACCCGCATCAGGTTGTACAGGTCCTCTTGAATAACCACGGGATCACTGGCCTCACGCCCCACCAGTTCAGGCCCCAGCACATCGTCGATGATGCTGGTCACTGCTTTGGGCGCAATGATGCCGTAGGTTTCCCCCCAGCCCACCGTGCCGTCCTCTGCCGTGATCTTGATCAATACAGATCGGTCGGTGGTGGGATAAATAGTGCCGTTCCCTTGGCGCACCAAATAGCCTTTGGCATTGATTTTTTCCCCAGGTCCCAAGGCACCTAGATATGGCGTATCCCGCGGAATAGAAACGATAAAGGTCTCGACCTTTTCAATTTTCGGTAGATGTTTCATGCTCGAAATGGAGTTCATTCGGTTCATGCTGTCAAGAATATGCGGTACATCAAGACAAACGAGGCCCGTCAGGAACAAAAACATGCGCTTGACTGGTGTCAAACCGCATGCTCACACGTTCGCCCACTTGGATTGAGCATTCTCCATCTGCCTTGGCAATCACTGTTTTGTCAGAAACCCGAACATGAAAAAAGGTTTCGCCACCCAAACGTTCGGCTACGACCACCTCCCCTTGTAAACCGCTGCCGGAGCCTGTCGTCACATGCAAATGCTCGGGGCGCACGCCGAGCACCAATGGCGTGCCGGCTGCCACCATTTGCTGGCATGGCAGCCTCAAGACACTGTCGTCTGGCAAAGATAGGTGCAGCTCACCGGCGGCATGCGATCGCACCTGAGTGGATATGAAATTCATTTTGGGTGACCCAATAAATCCGGCGACAAATTGGTTGGCTGGGCGCGCATACAACTCCAAAGGGCGGCCGGCTTGCTCTATATGGCCATCTCTCAATACAACAATTTTGTCGGCCAACGTCATGGCTTCCACTTGGTCATGCGTGACGTACACCACCGTGGTATTCAGTTGAGACTTGATTTTCGCCAACTCGATTCGCATCTCTACGCGCAAAGCTGCATCTAAATTGGAGAGGGGCTCGTCAAACAAAAACATGCGCGGCGCACGCACAATCGCGCGACCAATCGCAACGCGTTGTCGCTGCCCACCCGAGAGGTCTTTTGGGCGGCGCTTCAGCAAGTGTTCAATTTGAAGCGTCTTGGCAGCAGCGTCCACCTTGGCGTCAATCTCTTTTTGCGCCACCTTTGCAATCTTCAAGCCAAAGCCCATGTTTTCACGGACCGTCATGTGTGGATACAAGGCATAAGACTGGAACACCATGGCAATCCCGCGCTTGGCAGGTTGTTGGTCCGTAACGTCTTGACCATCCATCAAGATCGTGCCACCAGAGCACTCTTCAAGCCCTGCAATCATCCTCAATAGTGTGGACTTGCCACACCCAGATGGCCCCACAAACACACAAAACTCGCCATCAGCAACCGTCAGGTCCACGCCGTGGATGACGGTGGTGTCAGCAAAACTTTTAACAATCCCTTGCAAATCAAGCTGTGCCATGTCGTTCTTTCAAAGAAACGGTATGGCACTGTGCCAGCTCGGTCTGCGGTAACAACAGGTCTTCTAAGTCGGCCAAAAATGCGACCACATCTTGTTGGTCCAACGGATCCAACCGAGGCCCTGTAATCCGTTGACCCGCCTGCTGAATAAGGCCGCGGTGCTGCAGCACAAATTTGGTCAGCGACCAGCGAAAAACCGCTTGTATGTTCAAGATGGGCAACATGCGGGTGAAAAGATGGCGTACCGTGTCGGCATCTCCTTTGCGATGGGCTGCAAACAGCGCCACATGCACCTCTGCCAATTCAATGGCGGGCATGGTCCCAGCGGCCCCTCGGCGCAATTCATCGGTGATGTAACGACCACCAGCACCGCCAAAAACACCCTGCAATGAAGCGGGAGCCAATTGACGGATGACTGTCAATCGCTGACCACTGGGCATTGCTTCTTCTTTGACATACCTGACCGCAGGTACCGACTGCAAGATTTGCACGACCACTTCGGGGTCCAGACCGGCCCCCACCGGAGGAGGCACGTTTTGTAACATGATGGCCGTTCCCGGAACGGTACTGGCCAACTGTCGAAAATACTCCACCTGCTCTGCTGCCGTCTTGAGACCTGCCGGTGCGGCCACCATGAGTGCGGCTGCACCAGCGGCAGACGCAGACAGTGACAACGCCTTTGTAATGGCAAAGTCGTCGCTGGAAACACCGGCAACCACAGGCACCCGCCCCGCCACCTCGTTGAGCACGAGTTGAGTTAACTCCAAGCGCTCTTCCTGGGTAAGTTGTGCAAACTCACTCGCCACACCGGGGTATGTCATGCCATCCACGCCGCTACGCAGCAGATAACGCACCAGAGTTTTTAAGCCCTCACGGTCGGGGCTCAATTGCGCATCAAAGGGGGTGGGCAACACCGGGAAAACACCCGAAATGGCTTTTTCAAAAGCTTGCGTCATAGGTTTATTCGTCAGAGAGTTGTATTGGCTGGCGACCCCACCACTTTCTAATCTTGGGTGAAGTCAATGCAGAGGGGGCCAGGGAGGTCAGACCACCGTCGACCGGCAAATCCACTCCCGTGATGAAGTCGGCCTCATCGGAAGCCAAGTAGAGTGCCGCGTTGGCCACATCCTGTGGTTTGCCCACGCGTCCAATAGGATAGGCCTCGCGATCCAAGCGCAAATCTGCGGCAGAGCGACCCTGCAGGGTTCTCTCCGTCAAGATCAGACCAGGAGAAATTGCATTGCAACGTATGCCATAAGGGCCATATTCCACTGCAATTTGTTTGGTGAGTGCATGAATGCCTCCCTTGGCAGCGGTGTAAGCCGCCAAGTGGGGATTTGCCACAATTTGGTTGACAGAAGCCATGTTGACAATGCTGCCTCGTCGGGTTTCCATCATGTGCGGCAAAACGGCCCGAATCGCGCGAAAGACGCTGGAAAGTGCTGAATCAATGGTGTCTTCCCATTCCGCATCTGTGCAACTGTGGACAGGGCGATCGGTGTAGGCCACCGCATTGTTAATCAAGATGTCAATCGAGCCAAACCGCTTTAAGGTCGTGTCAACCAAGTCCAACAATCCTTGACGGACGGTCACATCGAGTTCGACCACCTCGTGCTCGGGCAACTTCATTCGCAGGGCAGCAGCCGCTTCAACATCACGCTCAACGGCGATGACTTGACAGCCCTGAGCGGCAAATGTGGTCGCAATGGCTTCCCCAATGCCTCGCCCGGCACCCGTGATGATGGCGACCTTGTTTTGCAATCTCATGATTTGACGGCCCCTGCCGTGAGCCCTTGAATAAAGAAGCGCTGCAAAAATGCAAATCCAATCACCACTGGCAATGAACTCACAATGGATGCCGCCATGGCGCCGCCCCAATCACTTTTGCTTTCGCCAATGTAACTGAGCAGCAGGCCAGGCCCCACAGTACGCAACTCTGGTTTGGTGATGAGAGTCAGTGAGAAGAGCAAATCGTTCCATGCCCACATAAACGAATAAAGCCCCACCGTGACCAAAGCCGGCATTGCCAGTGGCAGAACGATGCGATGAAGAATGTACAACTCTCCTGCGCCATCTGCGCGGGCGGCCTCGATGATTTCAGTGGGAATATTCACAAAATAGCTGTACAGCATGTACGTGCCGCTGGGCAATGCCAAGATGATGTAGGCCACGATCAGCCCAACATGGGTGTTGAGTAAATTGGCCCACTGCAGCATGGGGTAGAGGCTGATGAGCATCATGGCAAATGGAAACATTTGTGCGGACAGCATCAAAAACATGAGTGGCTTGCGTCCGCGGTAGCGAAACTTTGCAAAACTGTAGGCGGCATAGGTCGCCAAAAAAACTGTCAGCAATGCGCCCCCGCCCGCGGTGATCAAGCTGTTTTTCAGCTGAACCACCATATCGCCTCGGCTAAATAATTGGGTGTAATTGGCCAGCGTGGGAATTTGTGGCCAGATCGTTGGGATACGCACAAACACTTCGCTCTCTGGCTTGATCGAAGTCAGCATCATCCAGATCAAGGGCAAGAATAAAAAACCAGAAATCACGACAAAAATCGTCCAAAAAATGGCACGTGCTCTCCAGTTCAGCAGGGTCAACATGGTGCTTCAGCTCTCTCGCTTGAATAAGATACGCAAATAAAAGCCGGTGGGGATGGCAATCGTGATGAACCACAAGACACCCACCGCGCAAGCGGTTCCCATGTCCCAATTTTGAAAAGCCTGCTTGTAAACTTCGACTGACAACATGGTGGTGGCCTTGATAGGGCCCCCTTGAGTCAGCGCATAAATGACATCAAATGCTTGCAAGTTGCCCATGGCTCCCAAGATGGTGACGATGATCATGGTCGGCGCCAAATGGGGCAGCACCACGTACCGCAATACACCCAAGTTTTCGCATCCATCGACCCGTGCAGCGTCCACTTGGTCTTGCGACACGCCTTGCAACCCCGCCAGAAAAAAAGCCATGAAAAGCGGCACAGAAAGCCAAGCTTTGGTCAAAATGACCGCGGCCATGGCCCCTCTTTCTTCCGCGAGCCAAGTGATGGGCTCACTGATGAGCCCCAACTGCAGCAACACAGCATTCAACACACCGTACTGGCCATTGAAAATCCAAGCTGCCAAAAATGCGGTCACGGTGGTGGGCAACACCCAGGGCAACAATGAAGCAGCGCGCACAAAAGCTCGGCCCTTGAAGGATTGATTCATCATCAGCGCCCAAGCCAAGCCCAATACAAACGTGAGCCCAGTGGTGACCACCACAAAAACCAGCGTATTCAGCCAGACAGTGGCGGTCCCTGGATCACTCAACAACCGTCCAAAATTACCTAAGCCGATGAAAGCCGGCCGCTCCATTTCGATCGTGAACTTGTAGAACGACAACTTCAACGATTGCAAGAAAGGCAGCAGGATGATGGCCATAAAGGCCACCAGTGCGGGCACCAGCAAAAAGAAACCGGTGCGACGCTCCTGCGCTTTCAGACTGCCGCGGCGTGCGATGGCTTTCACTTTAGGCATTCATGGTCAAGCTTTTGCCAGTTCGGCCATCTTGGCCTCAAGTCGTTTGCCCATGTTTTCGACTGCCGCCTGAGGTGTTTTTTGTCCCAACAATGCCCCTTGCACCTCTTCGCCAATGATTGTCACAGGGTCCGCAGAGGTGGTCCACTGAGACACCTCGTCGCGCTCGGCATACCGAGATGCCGCTGTCCAAGCTGACACATACGGATCATTGGTCAATTGCGCCAGCGCACTGTTGGTGACTGGGAACAAACCCTGCTCTTTGAAGTATCGCAATTGATTGGCATCACTCAAAGCCAAATGGCTGGCGAGTTTGGCCTGTGGCGATTGAAGATTGGGCACGGCCTTTCCATCATTGAACATGGTCAGCAAATGCCCCCAAGCAAATGACTGCGGAGTGTCACCGGCCTTGAGCACCGGCGTGGCCATGGCCACGACCAAGGGATCAAATTCAACGCCCTTGCCTGAGTTACTGCGCGCAAAGCCACGCGCAAGTGGCGCATCGTGGTAGAAGCCCGTTTGGTTCTGGCCATACATACGACGCGCATCGGGACGGTCGATGTCTTTGGCTGCCAACCCGTCTTTCACCAAGTCGGTCATGAAAGTCAGTGCCCGAACTGCCGCGGGACTGTTGACCACCACCTTGCCTTTGTCGTCGAAAAGTTGTCCCCCAAAAGTCCACAACCAAACCTGAAAATCAGGACTCAAAGAGTTGTTGTTCTTCGTAGTCATGGCGTATGGCACGCTTTGGGGCTGAGATTTTTTGATCGCCTTAAGTGCCTCAATGAAGGCATCCACTGTTTTGGGTGGTGCCGCAATACCCGCATCTTTAAGCACTTTGGCATTGGCGACCATGCCAATCGAGCCGGCAGTCCAAGGCAAACCATTTTGCTTACCGCGATAACTGCCCAACTTGAGCACACCGGGACTGATCAACTTTTCCAATTGACCTTTGCCATACACCTCGGTCAAGTCGGCCAATTTGCCGGTGCTGGCGAACTGGGGCAACCAACGCTCGGCCAGTTGAACCACATCCAACGGTTGCCCCGAGCGCATGCGCAGCAACACGTTTTGCTGCATTTGCCCCCAAGGGAATCCGATCACTTCGAGCTTTGTATCGGCATTGCCAGCTCGATACGCATCAAACATGGCCGTCAGCGTGGGTTTGCTGGCCGCCTCGTCTTGCGACCATCCAACGTAGGTCAAGGTCTTGGCTTGCGCCCACACAGATCCGCCGCCCAGGGCAGCAGTTGCAGCAAGTGATTGAGTGAACTGTCTTCTGGATAGCATGTCGTGTCTCCTAGGTTATTTCCATTCAATGGAACAAAATGGCAGAATGGATTATTTATGCAGAGATGAGTTCCATCTATTGGGGCAAACCCTTGACCAAACAAAGGGTTGTCCGGCCGTTTTGTTCCATTTAAGCTGCGTAAAATCCAATCCTTGACAAAAAACACGCCGTCCAGCGCCCGCAGCATGACCTTGGTTTCTTTGAATGAAACTTGTCTTTTGCGCCAGCAGATCGGCAATTTGAAAAAAAACCATGGTCAAAACCACCTCCCCTGCAAAAAAAACCGAAGAGCCAGTTGGCTCAGTGGCTGTCGCAGGCGCGGGTGTTGGAGTGCTCGAAAAAGCCATGGGGTTGCTGAACATCGTTTCATCAGCCCGCAACCCAATGACGTTCACCGAGCTGTTGCGCACGGCCAACCTGCCCAAGGCCACGCTGCACCGCATCCTCGCCACTCTCATGCGTGAAGGTTTGTTACGCCACGACCCCTACACAAAAACTTACCGACTCGGTTTTCGATTGTTGGAATTGGCACACGAGGTGTGGAGCGACTTTGATTTGCGGCTGGCCGCTCAAGATGAAATGGTCCGACTGCGGGACACCTTGATTGAAACCACGCTTTTGGCGGTTTTAGATGGCAACAGTGTGGTGCTGGTAGCCAGCGAACAGGCGGCACGCGAGACCAGTGAAAAGTCAAAAGTGGGGTTGCGCCTGCCCCTGCACGCCACAGCGGTTGGCAAAGCCATCTTGGCCTACCTGGACCCGCAGCGGCAGCTCACCTTGCTGCAAGCGTTGCCCATGGAAGCCTATACAAATCGCACGATCACCCACTTGCAAGAACTGCGCAGCGAGCTGGACCTGACCCGCGCCCGTGGTTATGCCATTGAGTATGGCGAACATGCGGACGATGTGGTCGGAGTGGCCGCCCCGATTTTTGACATTGAAGGACGACCCATTGGAGCCGTGTGCGTTAGTTCAAGTCTAGAACGCATGAGTGAGGCACAAGCCCACCACCTGTCCCCCACCTTGATTGGTTCCGCGCGCACCATCTCGCACAACGCGGGGGGTCAAGTTATGTCCATACAGCCCAAGGGAGTTCCTCAAGTCACCGACAACTTTGAAGTGCAGTGCTTGAGCGAGAACCGATCATTGTTGGGTGAGGGGCCATGCTGGTCACCCCGCGATGGTGCTTTGTATTGGGTCGACATCCTCACACCATCGATTCACCGTTTTGATACCAGCACCGGCCAAGATTCTGAAGTCAAGCTGGGTACCATGGTCAGTCTGGCCATCCCCAAAGCCACGGGCGGACTGTTGGTTGCCACGCCCGGTGGCTTGATGACCTTTGACGACACCACCAAACGGCTCACGTTACTGTGCCACCCCGAGTCTGACCGCCCTGGCAACCGCTACAACGATGGCAAGTGTGACCGGATGGGACGACTTTGGGTGGGTTCACTGGACATGAGCACCGCCGCCAATCGAGGCAACTTGTTCAGAGTGGATCCCGATGGCGCATGGAAAAAAATGGACACAGGCTTCACCGTGGCAAACGGCTTGGGATGGAGCCCCGACAACAAACGCATGTACTTCACAGACACCATGCGTCGGACCATCTATGTTTACGATTTCGACCTCTTGAGTGGCAGCATTTCCAATCGTCGCAGTTTGATCACACTGGGTGTTAACGACGGCACACCAGACGGCTTGACGGTGGACGAAGAAGGCTGTCTGTGGGTCGCTATCTGGGATGCATGGCGCATTTCGCGCTACTCGTCTCAGGGCGAAGAATTGCTTCGCATCCGCATGCCCGTGCCTCGCCCCACCAGTTGCTGTTTTGGTGGTCCAGACCTGGACACGTTGTACGTAACCAGCGCCTCCGTTCGTCTCAACGAAGAAGCTTTGCGCGCGGCCCCCCTGTCTGGCTCACTTTTCGCCATCCAGTTGCCGGGCATCCGAGGATTGCCGGAAACCACCTTTGCAGGCTGAGCGCTTGTCAGCGTCCGCCCTGCCGACCGCAATGCCCAAGCCCGCATGAGGGAGAAAGCACTTGGCCGATCACGGCCTGAGGCGCATTTGAATATCCTGCGCCGAGCGATTCTGAATCCGCCCCGCCTTTTTTCACGCCAAGTTGATGCCCGTCTTCACCTCCTCTTTGTCACCCTACCTGTTGCGCGAACTGCGCTCTGACCATGCTGGCGAGACAGGTGCGGTCTACATTTACAAAGGCATTGAAACAGTGGCCCAATGGCGCGGCGATGTTGAGCTGATCCAATTTGCCCAAGCCCATGGCGCCACAGAATCCGATCACTTAAACGAAGTGACCGATTGGTTACCGCCTTCACAGCAAAGCCTGCTGCTGGGGCCTTGGCGATGTGCCGGATGGCTGACGGGTGCTTTGCCGGCTCTGTTTGGACGCCGCGCCGTTTACGCCACGATTGCAGCCGTAGAAACCTTTGTGGACCACCATTACCAGCAACAAATCGATCATTTGCAAGCATTGGGTGACTCGCATGGTTTGCTGCCGCTTTTGCTGCGCTGCCAAGCCGACGAGCAACACCATCGCGACGAGTCTGCGGCGCTGGCGGGCGAACACATCGGCTTGTTGTTGCGGGCTTGGTGCTGGATGGTTGGCTTCGGGTCATCCATGGCCGTGGTTTTGGCTCGCCGTATTTGATCTCTCGTTCATGAACCACCCTGAATTCAAAATTTTATTTGTCTGCATGGGCAACATCTGCCGCAGCCCCACGGCCGAAGCGGTGTTTCACCACAAATTGGCTGAGCGCCGTTTGCTGCACAAAGTCAAAGTGGATTCCGCGGGCACACACAACGACCACCCCGGCTCACCGCCCGATGCGCGCAGCCAAATGCATGCGCAAAAAAGGGGCTATGACCTGTCCCACTTAAGGGCACGCGCGGTGGTTGACACAGACTTTGAAGAGTTTGATTTGCTGTTGACGATGGACTGGGACAACCGCGCCCTGCTCGAAGAGCGTTGCCCTGCACAGCACCAACACAAGATTCGGGGCTTGGCTGAGTTTTTGCAAACCACATCCGCCTCGGTCATCCCCGACCCCTATTACGGTGGCGAGCAAGGGTTTGAGCAGGTCTTGGACTTGATCGAAGAATCCAGCGAGGGTCTGTTGAAATGGGTCACACAAAAGGTGGAAGCATGAAGTCAGCCAGCACCGCCGTCATTGAGCTGCGCGATTTGCATCTCACCACCGACATCGGCACCTACGGCCCCCACGACACGCGGCCAGATGTGCATCTGCTGGATCTGACCCTCGGCATTTCGGTCGATCAAGTCGTGATTGAGCACGATGGCATGTCGCAGGTGTTTGACTACGACCCCTTGATTGTCGAGATTGACCGATTGGCCGCAGACGGTCACTACGAAACCCAAGAGCGCCTGATCACGCGCATTGCCCATGCGTGCGCCCAGCACTCTGCCATTCAGCACATCGAAATTGGCCTGCGAAAGTCTCCTGTGCGTGCGGGCACAGGGTCTTTAGGCGTTCGCTTGGTCTTGGATGAGACGGCCACCCAAGCCTTGCGCATGAAGCGTTGAGGCCCTCGCCCCCATTGAATGGGTCCTGACAAATTTACGCGCGGCGAAAGGCTTGCTGCGGTCCCGTGGGGCCCATGCGGAACCACAGGGCCGACAAGGCAAAGGCCAGCAGCATCAAGAGCAAGGCCGCGCCGGCCAACAGCGAAGAGATTTCGGTGTCTCTTTTTTCCAAGGTGAACTGGTTGGACAGGTGCTCATAGACTTTTTTCAAGTCATTGGCCGAGGCCGCTTTGAAGTACTCGGCCTCGGTGATTTTGGCGACCGCTTTGAGGGACTCTTCGTCCACCTGGGCATAAAACGAAGAGCCCTCAAAGCCGGGAATGAAGCCATTGGGTGTGCCGAACCCCACGGTGTAAACGCGCACGCCCAAGTCGGCTGCTTTTTGCGCCGCCCACAAGGGGTCGGGGCCCGCCGTCCTGCGGCCATCGGTCAGCAACACGATGGCACCGCCCTTGAATGAGCCCGGGGGCTCGGGCTTGCGCTCGTTCTCCATCGGCTTGCCATCCAAACTGCGGGCGCTGTTGTTCGGGTCGCCCCCTGCGCCGCCGCCCCAGCCGATTTGGCCAGCGGGGTAAAGCACCGATTCCAAATCCAATTTGGCCTCTGGCCGCAGGGTGGCCAATGCCATCAACAAACCACTGCCCGTGGCGGTGCCTCTTTGCAATTGAAACCGGTCGATGGCGTTGACCAATTCTTCGCGTTGTGGGGTCACGTGCTGCACCACTTGGGCGTTGGCAGCAAAAGACACGATGCCCACTCGGATATTCGGCGGTAAATCTTGTAAAAAGTCTTTCGCCGCCTTTTGCGCCGCCTTGATGCGGCTGGGCTCGACATCTTCGGCCAACATGCTGCGCGACACATCCAAGGCCATCACCAAAGTCATGTAATCGGCGGGCAAAGTGACCCGCGCCACAGGCCGGGCAGCGGCCAACAACAACAGGCTCATGGCCACAAGCAACAGCGCGGGCGGCACATGGCGCCGCCAGGCTGAAGGGGTCTCGATGTTTTGCAAAATCCACGAAACCGCCGAAAACGACACCACCTGTTGGCGCTTGCGCCGCAAGAGCCAAACATACCCCCCCACCACCAAAGGCATCAGCAAAAACGACCAAAGCATGAGGGGCTGTAAGAATTGCATCTGTATCAGGGTTTAAGCCAGTTTCGCCAATTTACCATTGACGCTTATGCTTGTGGGCATTTATGAAACGAGATGCCGTTTTCAGCAAAAGTCGCCGTTCCATGGGAAACGGCTCACTCGCGTCTGAGACGAATCGGCCCACGCTGGATCCAGCGGGCCCTGCCCCCACTTCAGCAACGGCAACGGTATCTGCATCGTCAGCGTCACCACCTTCTGCATCGGCCACCACGGCCACCACCAATCCCCCCAAAAGCCGCTTTTTCGCTTTCAAAAAACTCACCACCCGATCCGACTGGGCCGCCATGTTTCTGCTGGGCGTCCTGGCCAGTTTGTTGGGCATGGGGTTTTTTTCTAATGCCTTTGAGCGCCGGCAAGTCCTCACGCAAAAGGACATCGATGCAGCCGTCTTGCACACTCTGAGTTCCAAAGAACTCCCCTCCCCCAGCAGCAAAGCGGCCGCCGCCGTGCAAGGGGCTGTGGTGCGGGTTGTGGCTTTGGCCGAAGACCCGAAAAACAAAGACACCGAGATCGAAAGTGGCGTGGGCACCGGGGTCGTCATCAAGGACGATGGCACGATCTTGACCAACCTGCATGTGGTGGCCGGCGCCAAAAAACTGCGCGTCACATTTTTCGATGGCACAGAAACCGAAGCCCTGGTGATTGCTGCCCAGCCCGAGAAAGATCTGGCTGTGCTCAAGCCTCAAAAAATTCCGGACGATTTAGAAGCGGCCGTGTTGGGCTCGAGCCAACAACTGCTGCCCGGCGACATGGTGGTGGCGGTGGGCTTTCCCTATGGCATCGGGCCATCGGTCTCCAGCGGCGTGGTGTCTGGCCTGAACCGGCACTTCAAATCGCCCGATGGCCAGCAAATGCTCAAGGGCTTGATTCAGTTTGACGCCGCCGCCAATCCCGGCAACTCGGGTGGCCCCTTGGTCAACGCCTCAGGCGAGGTGGTGGGCATTGTCACGGCCATTCTGAACCCCACCCCCGCCCGCACCTTCATTGGCATTGGCTTTGCCACCACCATTGAAAGCGCCGGCAGCGCGGTGGGTTTGCCCCCGTTTTAAGTTTCACAGGACCCCCTCAAGGAATCTCTATGACCATCGCAAATGAGGCTTGGCGCGGTGCCGATCGGCCCCCACACCACACCGACCCTGAAAAAGCTGCCGCCTCGATGCAGCGCTTGTTGTACGAAGTCAAACGGGTGGTGGTGGGCCAAGATGTTTTTCTAGAGCGCGTGTTGATTGCTTTGTTGGCGCAAGGGCACTTGCTGATTGAAGGGGTACCCGGCCTGGCCAAAACACTGACTGTCAACACCCTGGCCAAGTCACTCAACGGCAGTTTCAGTCGCATCCAATTCACGCCCGATTTGTTGCCGGCTGATTTGATCGGAACCCGCATCTTCAACCAACAAACCAGCGAATTCAGCACCGTGCTGGGCCCCGTCTTTGCCAACCTGTTGTTGGCCGATGAGATCAACCGCGCGCCTGCCAAAGTTCAAAGCGCTCTGCTGGAGGTGATGCAAGAGCGCCAAGTCACCATCGCAGGACAAGCGCACCGGGTGCCCTCGCCCTTCTTGGTCATGGCGACACAAAACCCGATCGAGACCGAAGGCACCTACCCTCTGCCCGAAGCGCAAGTGGACCGCTTCATGATGAAGGTGCTGGTGGACTACCCCAGCGAGGACGAAGAATTTGTCATTGTCCAAAGGGTCATCACCGGCAACGCCAAGGCCGCTGGCGTCGTGAGCTTAGAAGAACTGCAAGCGCTGCAAGTCCAGTGCCGCCACGGCTATGTGGACCCGAGCTTGGTGCACTACGCCGTGAAACTGGTGTCGGCCACCCGCGTGCCCGAGCAATACGGCCTGGCATCGCTGAAGGGGCTGATCAGCTTTGGCGCCAGTCCCCGTGCCAGCATCAGCCTCATTGAAGGCGCGCGCGCCTTGGCACTGCTGCGCGGCCGCGATTATGTGTTGCCACAAGACGTGGCCGATTTGGTGCCAGATGTTTTGCGGCACCGCTTGGTCTTGTCTTACAACGCGTTGGCCGAAGGCAAAAATGCAGAGTCATTGATTCAAGAGGTCATGCGCGCCGTGCCCATGCCCGACCAACCGCTGGAGGCGCATGTCCGCTGAAGCTTTGCTGCAGCAATTGGAGTGGACCGTCATCCGGCGGTTGGACGGTTTGCTGCAAGGCGATCACCGCACCCTGTTCAGAGGGTCGGGCTTGGAGCTGGCCGACCTGCGTGAGTACCAAGCCCATGACGATGTGCGGCACATCGACTGGAATGTCACCGCGCGCATGCAAACCCCCTTTGTGCGAGAGCACCAAGAAGACCGCGAAATCACCGCTTGGTTTTTGTTGGACCTGAGCGGCTCGATGGGCTTTGGCAGCACCGGGCTCAGCAAGCGCGAGGTGATGCTGCGCTATGTCGGCGTGATGGCCAAACTGCTCATGAAACGCGGCAATCGCATCGGCGCTTTCATTTTGAACCCCGCAGAACCCGAGGGGTTCAAGTTCATCCCTGCACGCATGCACCGGCGCCACTTGCTGCACCTGTTGCACGTGATCGAGACCTCGCCCGTCACGCAACAAACGCACCAAACCCGATTGACCGATTGGCTCCGCAAAGCCAATGGTTTGTTGAAACGACGCTCCAGCGTGTTTGTGGTCTCTGACTTCATGGGGGACTTCAACTGGACCACCGAACTCAGCGCCCTCGGCCAACGGCATGAAACGGTGGCGGTGCGGCTGTTGGACCCGGCAGAAATCGAACTGCCCAACGCCGGCTTGGTCTTGCTGCAAGACCCAGAGACCGGCGAGCAGTTGTTGCTGGACACGGCCAACGCCAAATTCAGAGCCCGTTATGCCCAAACCGTTGAAAAGCGCGAGGCCCAACTGGCCACCGCGTTTGCACACGCAGGGGTCGATGCCTTGGAGCTGTCGACCGAAGACGATTTGGCCGGTGCCTTGATGCGTTTCTCTGAACTGAGAAAACGGAGAGTTTGGCGTGCCTGATTTCAGCTCGCTCTATTTCTTGTGGCCCCTCATGCTGTGGGCCTGCGCTGGGGTGCCGGCCCTCGCCCTGGTGTATGCCCTGAAAACCAAAAAGCGGCCCCCCATCGTGCTGGGCTTGGGCTTGCTGTTGTTGTGCATCGCCTTGGCCCGGCCGCAAATGGTGTTGATGACCCCCGTGCGCGATGCCACGGTGATGCTGGTGTTGGACACATCGGGCAGCATGCGCGCCAAAGATCTGAAACCCTCGCGCATCGACGTCGCACAAAAAGCCGCTCAACAATTCTTCACCGACAAACCCCAGCGTTTGCAAGTCGGCCTGGTCACCGTGGCCGGCACAGCGGCCTTGGCACAAGCGCCCACCGAAGACCGCGATGCGTTGTTGAAAGCCATCGACTACTTGCCCCTGCAATACGGCTCGGCCGTGGGCACCGGCATATTGGTGGCGCTGGAGGCCATGCTGCCGGGCGCGGGCATCGATGCGCAAAAGATCATCAATGAATCTGCAGAAAACGGTGGCGCCAGAAACCCCAACACGGCAGGCCAGTCTTTGGACGACAAAAAAGCGGCCACTCCGCCAAGTAGCCGAGGGCGACAAATGGCCATCGTGTTGATGAGCGATGGCCAAAGCAATATGGGCCCCGAGTTGAAACAAATGGCCGATTTGGCCGCCACACACCAAGTCAAGATTTACACCGTGGGCATCGGCACTGCCGAAGGCGATGTGGTGCAACTGCAAGGCCGCAGCATGCGTGTCAAGCTGGAAGATGAGGCACTGAAAAAAATTTCGGCCATCACGCAAGGTGAATATTTCAAGGCCGACAGCGCAGAGGCTCTGAAGAGCATCTACGACAAATTAGGCTACCGACTTCGCTTTGAAAAGCGCGCCATGAGCGAGGTCACGGCGCATCTGTGCCTGTTGGCGCTGCTGCTGGTTTTGGTCAGTGTCACACGCAGATTTGTGCGGATGGGCAAGATCATCTGAAGCTGCGGCTTCTTTGTAAATCGCCAACAACTGCCCGCTTTTAATCTTCAATTCATAGCGCCGATTGACGCT
>JACCDL010992503.1_pt1 | contig 21158 bp, 9 predicted proteins | sample 7441931 | NCBI WGS metagenome assembly JACCDL01 (sample SAMN15323437, study PRJNA562643) | freshwater metagenome | isolation source: river surface water | place: USA:Blue River Watershed | collected 2017-08-16 | reverse complement strand
CGGTGCGGCCAACGGACGCCAGACGACCGGCGAGGCGACCAGCAGCGGGATGGCCGCCGGCGGGTCAGGACGCGGGACCGGAGGGGCCTCGGGGGCGCGCCGCTCAGCGACGCGCAGTGGCCTGGTCTTCGTCCAGAAGGCTGACTCGACCTGGGAGCCGCGCGTCGTCCGACTCGGCGTCTCCGATTACGACTACACCGAGGTCGTCAGCGGCCTCCAGCCCGGCGAGAAGGTCGCGCTGCTGAGCGCAGCACTCCTGCAGGCCCAGCGTGAACAGAGCAACGACCGCTTCCGCGCGATGACCGGCGGTGGCAGCCCGCTCGGCGGTGGCACCGGCGGTGGCACTGGTGGTGGTGCAGCCGGCGGCCGGCCCGGTGGCGCGGGCGGTGGTGGCGGCGGGGCGCGCTGAGCCATGGATTTCGGCGAGACGATTCGCGTCGCCCTCGGGGCGCTCCGCGCGAACAAACTGCGCTCCCTCCTCACGATGCTCGGCATCGTGATCGGGGTGTCGGCCGTGATCGCGGTGGTCGCACTCGGCAAGGGCGCCCAGCAGGCGGTCAACGACCGCATCTCCTCGCTCGGGACGACGCTCCTCACCGTCTCCCCGGGCCAGGCGCGCTCGGGCGGGGTGATGTCGTTCGACGTGCGCTCGCGACTCCTCCTGGAGGACGCCCAGGCGCTCGAGGATCGCGCCGAGGTCATCACCGCGGTGCAGCCGGAGATGTCGAGCAACCTGCAGGTGCAGTACCTCAACAAGAACGCGGGCACACAGGTCGTCGGCACGACGGCGAACTTCCCCGAGGTCCGCAAGTACGAGCTCGCCTCGGGACGCTTCTTCACGCAGGCCGAGGACCAGAGCCGCCAGCGGCTCGCGGTCGTCGGACCGACCGTGCTCGAGAACCTGGGGCTTCAGACCCCCGAAGCGCTCGTCGGCGAGGAGATCCGCATCCGCGGTATCCAGTTCACCGTCGTCGGGGTCTACAAGTCGAAGGGGCAGGCGAACCCGTTCAGCAACCCCGACGACCAGGTCCTCATCCCCATCCAGACCGCACGCTTCCGCGTGCTGGGCTCGAATCGGCTCCGCTCGATCTCGGTGCTCGCGCCTGACGAGAAGCAGATCCCCGAGGCGATGGCCGACGTGCAGAAGGTTCTCCGCCGCGAGCACAAGCTCCGTGCCGACAAGCCCGATGACTTCCAGATCCGCAATCAGGCCGACTTTCTGAGCACCCTCGGCGAGACGACACAGGTCTTCTCGATGCTCCTCGCCGGGATCGCCGCCGTCTCGCTCCTCGTCGGCGGGATCGGGATCATGAACATCATGCTGGTGTCGGTGACCGAGCGGACGCGCGAGATCGGGATCCGAAAGGCGCTCGGTGCCACCAAGGCCAACATCCTCTTCCAGTTCCTCATCGAAGCCGTGGTCCTCTGCCTCCTCGGGGGTGGCCTCGGGATCGCCCTCGGTGCCGGCGGGGCGACTGCCTTCACCTCGTTGCTCGGCTGGAAGACGCAGATTGGGGCCTCGTCGGTCGGCCTCGCCTTCGGGTTCTCCGCCCTCGTGGGGATCCTCTTCGGCGTCTATCCCGCCCGGCGGGCCGCCGGCCTCGACCCCATCGTGGCGCTGCGGTACGAATAGTGGCCCCGGTCCGGCCCCGCACAGTAGATTCCCCGCGCGATGCCGGACCACCCCGCCCCCGAGTCATCCCCGTCGGCCCCGCGGCCGTCGCTGGCGATGACGTCGGAGTATCACCCGCCTGAACGACACCACGTCGAGGCCAACCCCACCGGGAAGCGCTTCGCGATCCTGACGCTCACGGCCCTCGGCGTCGTCTACGGCGACATCGGCACGAGCCCCCTGTACGCCATGAAGGAGGCGTTCAGCAAGCCGGAGTACGGGCTCACGACCGACCCCGCCACGGTGTACGGCGTCCTCTCCCTCGTGCTCTGGTCGTTGATCCTCGTGGTCAGCGTGAAGTACATCGTCTTCATCCTCCGGGCGGACAACCGCGGCGAGGGCGGCATCCTCGCGATGCTCGCGCTGCTGATCCGTGACGACGGCACTCCGCGGGCCAAACGCGGCATCCTCGTGACCCTGGCCCTCTTCGGGGCGGCCCTCCTCTACGGTGACGGGATCATCACGCCCGCGATGTCGGTGCTCGGCGCGATGGAGGGGCTCGAGGTCGTCTCGCCGGCGGCGCTGACCCTCGTCGTCCCCCTCACGATCGGCATCCTCATCGGCGTCTTCGCCGTGCAACGCTCAGGCACGCACAAGGTGGGCGTCTTCTTCGGGCCGATGATGCTGGTCTGGTTCTTCTCGATCGGCGCGCTGGGGTTGGCCGAGGTCATCCGCCACCCGGATGTGTTGGTCGCGATCAACCCGATCTGGGGCATCCGCTTCTTCCAGACCCTCGGCCACAAGGGGTTCCTCGCCTTGGGCGCGGTGGTCCTCGCCGTGACGGGTGCGGAAGCCCTCTACGCGGACATGGGGCACTTCGGTCGGCGGCCGATTCGCGCGGCCTGGTTCTGGCTCGTGCTGCCCGCCCTCGTGCTGAACTACTTCGGGCAGGGATCGCTGCTGCTCCGCGATCCCAGTGCCGCAGGGAATCCGTTCTATCTCTTGGTACCGCGCACCCTGCTCTACCCGATGATCGTGATCGCCACCTCGGCGGCCGTCATCGCCTCGCAGGCGCTGATTTCCGGCGCGTTCTCACTCACCCAGCAGTGCATCCAGCTCGGGTACAGCCCGCGCATGACCATCCGGCACACCTCCGCGAAGGAGTTCGGTCAGATCTATGTGCCGGAGGTGAACGTCGCGCTCGGCGTGGGTACCCTGCTGGTGGTGCTCGGCTTCCAGTCCACCGCAGCCTTGGGCGCCGCCTACGGCATCGCCGTGACGGGGACGATGGCGATCACCTCCATCCTCTTCTTCGCGGTGTGCACCTCGCGGTGGCAGATGCCCCTGCTCCGCGCGTTGGTGATCACGGCGGTCTTCCTCGGCGTGGACATCGCCTTCCTCGGCGCGAATGTGGTGAAGATTGCCCACGGCGGCTGGGTGCCGCTCGCGCTCGGCGTCGTGCTCTTCGTCCTGATGACGAGCTGGAAGCGCGGCCGGGAGATCCTCAAGGAGCGGGTCACCGAGATGGCGCTCCCCCTGGAGACCTTCCTCGAGGACATCCAGCGCCGTGCTCCCGTGCGCGTCCCGGGGACCGCGGTCTTCATGACCTCCGAGACCACCGGCGTCCCGGTCGTCCTCCTGCACCACCTGAAGCACAACAAGGTCCTGCACGAGACGGTCATCCTCCTCTCGATCGCCGCCGACGAGATTCCCGAGGTGCCACGGAAGGACCGCGTGCAGATCGAGGCCCTCGGCCAGGGCTTCTTCCGCGTCGTCGCGCACTACGGCTTCATGGAATCGGCTGACGTGAAGGAGGTCCTCCAGAAGTGCCGGGACTCCGGGATTGCCGCGCGGCCGCTCGACACCTCGTACTACCTGGGACGCGAGGTGCTCATCCCCACCCGCGGCGCCTGGAAGAAGGGTGGCGGCTCGATGAACATCGTCCGGAAGTGGCTCTTCGCTCTGATGTCCCGCAACGCACGCTCTGCCTCCGAGTACTTCCAGCTCCCCCCCAATCGGGTGGTCGAGCTGGGCACGCAGCTCGAGTTCTGACCGACGGCGGCCGCTGACGGTCGCTGACGGTCGCTGACGGCCCCAGCGGCACCGTTCGCGGCCGAATGACGCCCGACACCGACCGCCGGTCCCCGACGTCTCCACACCAGCCCTCCCCGCCGATGCGCCGTCTCCTGCTCGCTCTCCTCGCCTCCGCCGCGACGGGTGCCTCGCTCGCCCACGCCCAGACGCGGCTCCCCGTCGATTCGATCCGCGACGACCGCGCCTTCACCTTCTACGGGCACGCGCCCTACCGCGCGGGCGTTCCGCGCCCCGAGACGATTCTCGGGTACCCCGTGGGCTCGTGGCATACCCAGTACGACCGACAGGAACGCGTGCTCCTCGCCATCGCGGAGGCAGCCAAGGACCGCGTCCGTGTCGAGGAGATCGGGGTCACCAGTGAGCGCCGCACGATGCGCATCTACCTCGTCTCCACGCCGGAGAACATCGCCCGGCTCGACGCCATCCGCGCCGACCTCGATCGCCTCGCCGACCCCCGCGGGGCGACGCCGGCGCAGCTCCAGTCAGTCGCGGCGCGCACCCCGGCGGTCATCTGGTTCTCGGGCTCGGTGCACGGCGACGAGGTGCCCGGCTTCGAGGCGTCGATGCAGCTCCTCTACCACTTCGCCGCCACCGAGGACCCCGCCACCGTCGCCCTGCTCAAGAACGCCGTCGTCGTGATCAACCCGAGCTCGAACCCCGACGGCCATGAGCGTTTCGCGGTCTGGAGCAACTCGATTGCCGTCGGGAGCCCCGAGCGGCAGGCGATGGAGCAGCAGCGCGGCCAGCCGTGGAGCATCGCCGGCCGGTACAACCACTACCGGTTCGACATGAACCGGGACCTGATGGCGATGACCCAGCGTGAGGTGCAGGCGGTCGTCGGTGGGATGCTGCGCTGGCACCCGATGATCACCGCCGACCTGCACGGCTACGTGAGCACCTACTTCATGGCGCCGGCGGCGCGGCCGGTGAATGCGAACGTCTCGGGGTGGCCATTCGCCTGGGCGGAGCGCGTCGGTCGCGGCAACGCCGCCGCCTTCGACCGCTACGGCTGGTTCTACTTCGTCCGCGACAACTACGACCTCTACTACCCGGGCTACTACGACACCTGGCCCTCCCTCACCGGCGCGATGGGGACCACCTACGAGACCGACGGCGGGCCCGCCCTCCTGAAGCGGCGAGAGGATGACACTCTGCTCTCGCTCCGCGACGGAATCGCCAAGCACTACACCGCCGCGCTCGCCACCTTCGAGACCGGAGCCGGCGGCGCGCGCGACCTCGTGCGTGACTACGCGGGCTTCCGGCAGCGCGCCGTGTCCGAGGGGCGCAGCGGGACGATGAAGCGCGTCGTCTTCACCCCAGGGAGCGACCCCGCCCGGGCCGCCGAACTCGCCGCCGCCCTCCTGCGCGCCGGCGTCGAGGTGACCCGGACCACGGCGCCGACCGCGAGCACCCGCGCCCACGACTACGCCACCGATGCCGTGGGAGCGCAGAGCTTCCCCGCCGGCAGCTATGTGGTCGACCTCGCCCAGCCGCAGGGGAAGGTCGCCAAGGCCATCCTTGAGCCGGAGCCGGAGCTCGACCCCGTCTTCCGGAAGAATCAGTACGACCGGTTCGCCCGCAATCAGCAGCGCGCCCCGGACGCCGCCGACACCGAGGGGTACGAGTTCTACGACGTCTCCGCCTGGTCCCTCCCGATCGCCTACGGCGTCGACGCCTGGTGGACGGAGGATGCCCAGACTGTCTCCGGCACCCCGCTCTCCCTCACCAATGGGCCGCGGCTGAATGGCGAGGTCCTCCCGCACGAAATCCCTGGCGGCCTCACCGCTGGCCGTGACGGCGCCTCCGCCTTCCTCTGGCAGAACGACCGCGACGGCGCCGCGAAGCTCGCGATCCAGCTGTTGCAGGAAGGGTATCGCGTCTCCATCGCCGCGAAGTCCATCCAGACCGGCGCCGTGACGTGGCCGCGTGGAACCTGGGTGATTCGCGCCTCCCGCAACGACGGGACCCTCCCTGCCCGCCTCGACGCGCTCGCGCGGGCCGCCGGTGTCGAAGTGCGCGGCGTCCCCACCGCCTTCCCGGAGACGGCGCAGTACGGCACCGGCTCCTCGGAGGTGGTCGCGCTCACCGCCCCGCGCATCGCGCTCGTCGGTGACGTCGGGATCGGCCAAGGCTCATACGGTGCCATCTGGTGGAGCTTCGAGCAGCGCTACGGGATCCGCTTCACCCCGATCACGACCGATGCACTCTCCGGCGACCTCAGCACGTTCAACGTCATCGTGGTCCCGAGCGGAAGCCTGAATCGTCTCGGACGGGGCGAGGCGCTCAAGCGCTGGGTGGAGGGGGGCGGAACGCTCATCACCTTCGGTGGGGCGACGCGCTGGGCCACGCGCGAGGATGTCGGTCTCACCACGATGCGCCGCCTCTCCTGCGAGCCGCGGCGAGATGCGAAATCCGCGCCCGCGACGCTCGCCCCCGTCGACTCGCTGAAGGCCGCCGTCAGCCCCGGCACCTGTGCCGACGAGCTCGCGGACATCCCTGGGACGCATTTCGATGCGGTCTTTGACCTCACGCATTGGCTCACGCTTGGCATCGACCGGCAACGGATGCAGGTGATGCAGAGCGGGAGCGATCGCTACGGCCTCTCGCGGGAGGGCGGGAATGTCGCGGTCTTCCCGACCACCGGTCCGCTCCGTCGGGCGGGGTTCGTCTTCCCGGACCAGACGGAACGGCTCCTGCGCGGCACGACCCTCATCGCAGAGGAAAGCGTCGGCGCGGGCCATGTGGTGCTCTTCGCCAACGAGCCGATGTTCCGGGGCTGGTGGCGTGCGCTCGACCGGTTGGTCCTGAACGCGATCGCGCTGGGCGGAAGCTTCTAGGGCCGCGGCGTCGGCTTCACTGGCCCCGAGGTGGTCCAGATGACGACGACGCCGCAGCCGGCATCGGTCCCGGCGAACTCGCCGGGCACATCGGAGGCACCGGTGTAGACCTCGAGCCCCTCGATGTCACGGACCGGGATGTACGGGCCGAAGGCGTTGTCGGGGCGGCCGTCGACCACGTACTGCGGGTAACACCCCGGCGAGGTGCGGGCCATCTTGATGAGGCAGCCCCGCGGTCCGCCGCACTCGACGTTCACCCCGCGCATCCCGCGGGTGGCGTCGCCGAGGTTGTTGTAGCCGCGTTCCTCGATCACCTGACGGGTGACATACTGCCCGCGGCCGGTGCGGACGCGGCGCTCGAAGTCCTCGTAGCGGACCCCGCGTGATGCCGGTGCGGTCGTGACGGACGGGGCGAGGGGCTGGGCCGCCCGCGCACGCTCGGCCGCCGAGGCGCCGTCAGCGACCGCCGCCGCGCCGGGCGCTCCAGCGGTCATCCCCCCCGCCGCGGCGATCCCCTCCAGCTCAAATCGCTGCTCCATCACCTCGCCGCGCGCGAAGGCCAAGACGAACGAGGTACGCGGATAGCCCTCCGCGGTGACGAAGAACCGGATGACCCCTGAGGGGATCTCGGTGAGTTCGAAGCGGCCGATGGAATCGGTCGCGACATAGCGGCCGGTGGCAGCGATGACCACGCGCGCCCCGACGATCGGCGCCTGCGTCGTGGCATCGATCATGCTGCCGCGGAGGCGCGCGGTGGCGGTCCCCTGCGCACCCGCCGCTGATGCGGCGACGACGAGCAGCGCCATCGACGCACGGATGGCCAGAACGGCTCGGTGGATCATATCCAGAAAGCTACCCCGCAGACGCACCGAGGGGGAACGCCGTCTGGCGTTCCCCCTCGGTCTCCACCATGAAGGGTGGCGTGCGACGTGCCGGCTCAGTTCTCCGGCGCGGCGGTGGCGTTGGCCGGGAGGGCCGACTTCACCTTGGCACCGCCGTAGGTGTAGAGCGCCTGACCGAAGACGCCGAGCTCCTTGGCCGGGACCGGCATCTCACGCGGCGTGCCGGTGATCAGGCCGTTGGTCGCGCGGCGGCGGTGGTAGTAGGACGCCGCCCCGAGCCCGAGGACTTCGATCTCGTTCTCGTAGCTGAGCTTCGCGCGCAGCTGCGCCGCCGTCTCCGACGCGAGCGCCGGGGCGAGGCCGCCACGGGTCACGCGGGTGTTGTTGATCTTCGCCGCCGCGGTGGCGAGGTCGCCGAGCTCGATGGCCGCCTCGGCCCAGAGCAGGTCGTTCTGCGCCGCGGAGAAGAGGGGGGCCGTGCCGAAGCCGGAGTAGATCCCGGTCGAGGCCTGGACGCCCGTGGCATCGTAGCGGATGTGGCCGATGTTCGACTGATGGTACGAGCCGCGCGCCATGTTGAACGGCGCCTGGGTGGAGTAGGCGAAGTCGGTGCCACCGTTCGCGGTCTTCGGGACGTTGCCGAAGCCGGAGATCATCGAGGCGTTGCCGAACGAGCCGTCCCCGAGGCGACGATCCGGGGAACTCGGCTGCGGGTTCCCGCCCGCCGGCCACGGGGTGAGCTGCGTGGCGTCGAGCATGTTCGCCACGCGGGTATGGAGGCGGCCCGTGTCGAGCGAGTTGAACCAGACCAGGACCTCGGGGCACCACGCCGTGCAGCCGTCGCCCTCGAAGTTGAAGTCGAACGGGGTGCCCGACGACATGCCGTTGGAGGCGTAGTTGCGCACCTTCGTCCAGTCGACGGTGCTCATCTCGCTCGCGTCGCGCGGCCAGTTCACGAGGAGGTACGCCGCCATCGTGCGGGCGATCTTCGCAATCTGGACATTTGTGTAGGCGTGACCGTTCAGCCAGGCTGCGGGGGTCGTGAAGGTGTTCGCCGAGGCGACGGCGATCGCCGAGTCGAGCTTCGACAACGCCGCATCACGCATCGCGAGCCGATTCACATAGGCGAGATTCGCCAGATCGGCGTTCTCGTCGATGATGTAGCCCTTGTTGTAGTTCATCGCGATGCCGGACATCGCAGCACCCTGCATCAGGAACGCGATGGCCTCCGCGCGCTTCGTGTTCGCGGCGCTCCCGATGACGAGCCCGTTGTTCCGGGTCGCCTTCAGCACGTTGGTCGCGAGCGAGAGGGAGCTGTAGTACCCCTCCCAGTACCACTCGATGCTCGTCCGACCCGCCGCAGCGGGGTCGTTCTGCCACGAGCGCGAGTTGCGCGTCCCGTCGGCGTCGAGGCTCGAGTAGAAGTTCATGTTGAAGTTGTTCCACGAGGCGCTGTACGTCTGCGCCTGCGTGGTGAGGGGCGCCACGGCGTTGTTCCCCTCGTACGTGTTCACCCACTGCCGGATGGCACCGCCGGCGACGGCCTCGATGGCCGCCGGGTCGGCGAGGGCGCGTCCGGCGTCGGGCGCGTTCGGGTTGGTGATGTCCAGCGACTTGCACCCCGTGACGCCCACGAGGGCGGCGAGGCCAAGGTTCCGGACGAAAGTCGTCATGCGCATGTCAGGTCTCCTGATCGGCGGGCGCGGCTTAGAAGCCGAGCTCGACCATCATGGTGAAGGTCCGGAACTGCGGGTAGGTGAAGTAGTCCACCCGGTACACGAAGGGGTTGCCCCCGAGGCCCGACGTCCCCGTCACATCCGGATCGTAGCCGGAGTAGTTGGTGGACGTCCAGAGGTTGCGACCGACGATGCCGAGCCGCGCGCTCTCGAAGCCCAGGAAGCTCAGCGGCTGGACGAAGGCCTTCGGCAGCTGGTAGTTGACCGACAGCTCACGGAGCCGGATGAACGAGCCGTCCTCGACGAAGAAGTCGTTCGCGTCGAAGTTGTTGTAGAAGGTCTGGTAGTAGGCGACCGGCTTCTTCTCCTCCTCAGCCTTGCCACGCTGGTCGTAGAGCGGGTCACGCTGTTCGTTGAACGGCCACTGACGGGTGTAGTTGTAGATGTCGCCGCCACGGACCATCGTGATCAGCGCGTTCAGGCTGAAGCCGCCCCACTGGAACGTGGAGTTGATGGCGAGGTTCAGGTCGGGATTGACGTCACCGATCTGCACCACCGACTCGCCGGTCGCGGTGTAGGCCTTGAGCGGCTTCTCGTTCAGCGTCCGCCAGTCGGAGGTCTTCACGAAGAAGCCCTCCTCGTTCAGCCGGTAATCGGCGGCCGTGCCGGTGAGGCGACCGGACTCGAGCGTCGCGGCCAGCTGCTCCGGGGTGCGAATCCAGCGCGATCCGTAGATCACGCCGAAGGGCTCGCCGGCGCCCACGCGGAAGAGCTGCGTGTTGCCGTCTGGGCCCGCGAGGAAGGGCGCGACCTTGAGGTCGGTGATCTGCTGCCGCGTGCGATCTGCGGTCAGGTTGAGGCGCCAGAACATGTCACCCGTGGAGAGCAGCACGGCGCCGAGCGCGGCCTCGTGCGTCTGGCCCGCGAGCGTCCCCGCGTTCGTCCAGGTGTTGCGATACCCCGTCGCCGCGGAGACCGGGGCGAGGAGGATCTGGTCGGTGGTGACCTTGTCGGAATAGCTGTACTCGAAGGTGAAGTTGCGGAGGAAGGTGAGGTTGAAGCCCACCTCCGTCTCCTTCGAGAAGGCCGGCCGGAGGTCCCGGTTGCCCAGGGTCACCGGCGTCGGGCTGCCGCCGACGAGCGAGAAGATTTCGTACTGCGCGTCGAAGCCAGGGCGAAGGCCGGCGGTGCCATACGAGGCACGGAGCTTGAACTCATCCACACCCGGGATCGGCAGGTCCTCGGAGAGGCGATACGCCGCCGAGACGCGGTTGTAGATGGCGCTCCGCTGGTCGGCGCCGAAGAGCGACGACTGGTCCTGACGCACCAGCGCGTCGAAGATGTACCGGTCACGGATGTCGAACGTGGTGATCGCGAACAGGTTCTGGTTGCGGATCGTCACCGAGCGCGAGCCCGGGAAGATGTCCGCGGCCGGATCGGCCGAGCTGAACTCCGGCACCTTCGGCACGGTCAGCGACGCGGCGAACACGTTCACGTTGTTGATCGACTGGTCCTCGAACACGTAGGCGAGCTTGGTGGTGTTCGTGAACCACTCGAAGTTGCGGACCGCGGTCAGCGTCGCGCCGACGTTGCTGGTGCGCGCCAGGGTCGAGCTCTGGAACAGGCTCCCGTCATCCACGGCGCCCGACGAGTTCATGAAGCCGGTCGGGGTGAACGACTTGTACATGTCGCCCGACTGCTCGTAGTTGATGTTCCCCTCGGCGGTGAGCCAGCTGAGGGGCTTGTACGTGAGCTTGAAGGTCCCGTTGAAGCGATCGCGGTCGCGCGAGATGTCGCGGTTGGCGAGGCCGTAGAGCGGGTTCACGACGTTGCCCGAGAGGGGCGGCTGCTTGATCGCGGCGTTGAACGGCGAGCCGTCCGCATTCGGCGCGAGCAGGTCGACGTTCGGCTCGAGGAAGCGGAGGCCGAAGAAAATCCCGGTGTTCTCCGCCTCGTCCGAGTTGGACCGCCCGTAGAAGGCGCCCGCCTGGAAGGTGAGCTGGTCGGTGATCGCCTGGTCGAGGTTGATGCGGAAGTTCTGCCGCGAGAACCCGTTCAGGAGCCCGAGGACGCCCGACTCACGGGAGTTCTGGAACGAGACGTTGAAGTTCGTCGATCCACGCCGCTGGCCGACCGAGGCGTAGTTCGTCATGAACGTGCCCGGGCGGAAGACCTGCCCGAGCTGGTCGTAGACGACCGGGTACGGATTGTCGGCGATGCGATCCGACTCCTGGATGCGGTTGCCGTTCGCGTCACGCGCGAAGTCACCGTCCGGGTTGAGGCGGAACTCGTGGGCCGTGTTGCCGGGCACCTTGTTCGGGAGCCAGCTCGTGCCGTACTCGTTGCGGAGCTGGAACGAGGTCTGGCCCTCGGCCAGCTGCGCCCCGCGCTTGGTGAAGATCTGCACGACGCCGTTCGCCGCGTCCGAGCCGTAGAGCGAGCTCGCCGCGGCCCCCTTGATGACCTCCATCCGCTCGACGTCCTCGGTGTTGATGTCGGCGAGGGTCATGCGGGTGATGGTGCCGTCGATGATGATCAGCGGATCGGCGGAGCCGGTGAGGCTCGTCGCCGCGCGGAGGCGGATCGCCGGGGCCTGGCCGGGCTGGCCGGAGACGGTCACGACCGAGGCGCCGGCGACGCGGCCCGCGAGGGCACCCACCGGCGAGGAGGACGGGGCCTCCTTGATCTGCGACGCGTCGACCACGCCGACGGAGAACGCCGTCTTCTTCTGCGACGTCGCGTCACCCACGCCGGTCACGACGACCTGCTCGAGGTTGAGGACGTCCTTGTCGAGCACGAAATCCTTCTCGATGCGGCCCGCCGCGAGGGTCACGGTCCCCTGCTTCGGCGAGTAGCCGATCGCGCGGGCCCGCAGCGTGACCGACCGGCCGGCGTTGGTGCCGACCGGAACGGTGAACGAATAGGTGCCGTCGACCGCCGTCGTGGCGCCGACGCCCAGCTCGACGATGCCGACGCTGGCGCCGCCGAGCGGCTGACCCGCGGACGTCACCTTGCCGCTGAACACGGCGCTCTGGGCGAGCGCCGCCGCGGAGGACAGCGCGAGCGCGAGCCCGGCGCGGAGGGCGTGGGTCAACACACGCGACATGGAGAACCTCTGAGTGAATTGAGTCATGGTCGGCTCGTGGTTACGGGGTCACCACGGCACGCAGCGACGCCCCGGCCCCGTCTTCGTACACGTCGATGCGGATGTACCACGTCCCCGCCTGCGGGTTCGTGAACGTGCAGGTCTCGCTGTTCCCGGCGTTCCACGACCGGCAGGTGAAGCCGCCGCTCGAGGTCGTCGGCGGCGTCGCCCGACGGACATACAGATCCAGGTCACCCGAGCCACCGCTCATCGTCACGGAGAGGTTCGTCTTCCCCTCCGGCACATAGATGCGATACAGGATGTCGTCACCGACCGTTCCGCCGACCGTCACCGGCACATTGCTGGTGAGCGGCAGCCCGACGAGGTTGTACACGGTGAGGCTCGACGACTTCTTCGAGCCGTCCGGCTTCGTCGCGGTGATCGCGGCGAAGCAGGAGGTCGCGCTCCCCGCCGGCGTGCAGTTCGTCGACACGAGCCCGCCCGCGGTGACCGTCGCGACCTGGGTGTTGCTGCTCTCCCACGTCACGGTCTGCGGCGCGCCACCCTGCGTCGCGGTCATCTGAACGGGAATCCCCTCATCGACGCCGATGTACGACGGGGCGACCTCGAACCGGTTGCTGAGGTCGGTGGTCTCGTAGCTGTTGTCGACGCAACCCCCAAGGATCGCGACGACACCGAGCGCCGAGAGCCGTGCGACTGTGCGCATCTTCATGAAGCGGGCTCCTGGTGAACGAGAGCACGGGACGGCGAATTCCCCCCCGTACACATGAACTGCGGGAAACAGCGGCGAACATACGGCGACCCTGCCAAGTCGGCAAGACCGAAGCGTGACACGGGTAGGACGCCGCCGTTACGGCGAACGTAACGAGATCGGAGTGCCCGCCGGTGGCAGGGAAACCCGGGCCTCCCGTCCGGAGGGCCACCGCACCACCAATCGGAGCGCCCCCTCCGGTCGCGCCAGCACCAGCGCCCCCCCATCGGTCGACCAGTAGCCATGCCCCCCGGAAACCACCCGGCTCGGACCACGCCATCCGTCCCCTTCTATATAGAAGCGAGCCCCGATAGCCAGCGGGTTTCCTGGGCCCCCAGCGGCCCGCACAACCTGCCCGGGTCGGCCACCCCGGTTCCGCCACAGGGTCGTCCCCTCCCCGTTCTGCGCGACCGCCACATCAGGCCGCCCATCGGCGTCGAAATCGGCGACGGCCACCCCGCGCTGGTCGCCGCGGATCGCCACCCCGGCACTCCGGACGTCCAACGGGGTGAACCCACCGGCACCATCCCCAATCAAGACAAGTCCGACGCCTGCATCGAATCGCATCGTCGCGATCTCGGTCGGGAAGAAGTTCTGCGCCAGGAACAGATCCTCGCGCCCGTCCCCATCGAAGTCCGCGACCCCGATCCCGAACGCCGGCGCAAGTTGTGCCGCGAGCGGGAGCGGGACGGCGTCGAAGCGGGACCCCCGGTTCCGCAGGACGAGATGGTCGTACGTCGTCGCACCGATCCGGACCGCTGCGGAGGCCGCGGGCCCGAGGACCGCCTCCACATCCGCCGCCGCGAACTCCCGATAGGACGCGATCCGGCGCCGAAGATCTGGCAGCTCAAGCCCCAACCGCGCGAACGATTCGGTCGGCATCTCCCGACCGGTCACCGAATCGGTCCGCGCGAAGACGAGCCCCGGCCCCGAGGCCCCAAAGGGGCCGGTGACCAACAGATGCGGCCGCTCGGCGCTCGCACCGAACGGCAGGTTGCGTCCCCAGCTGGTCACCGCGAGATCGAGGCGACCATCGGCGTCGACATCGATGGCGGCGAGCCCGTTCCATCGACTCCGGATCCCGGAGAGCCCGAGCGCCGCGGTGACGTCGAGGAACGCCCCGCCGTCGTTCCGCAGCACGCGGACCGGGCCGAATTCCGTCGCGACCACGAGATCGGGTCGCGCATCGCCGACCACATCCACGAGCAACGCCGACGACACGAGACCGAGCGCACGCAACGCGGCGCTGTTCCGCGCATCGAGCGTGAAGCGTCCGTCGGGGCCACCACGCCAGAGCGCCGACGGCGCCGGCGCGGGCCAGAGCCCCGCGATCACGCGCGGCGCGACGAAGAGATCGAGCCAACCATCCCCATCGACGTCCCCCATCGCGATCGCCCCGATGCTCGCGGTGTCGCCAGGGACGAGCGCGACGGGTGCCGCCCGCCCTCCAGCCACCTCCACCCCAAGGACGCGTGGCATCGCGAGCGCCGAGTCCGCGCTCGACGCCTCATAGCTCGACTGGCCCACGGCGAGCCGGACCCCACCGCGTCCATCGCCGACGGGGACGATTGCGGTGAGATCCCCAGCCACGGGCTCAGTGAGCGGTGTCGCGCGGAACCGAGCGCCCTCGTTGCGGAGGAGCGCGAGCGATCCACCACGCCCGGCCCCGACAACGAGATCGTCGTCCCCGTCGCGGTCCACGTCGAGCCACGCGAGCCCCGGCCCGAGCTGACTCAGTCGCGTCGGCAGGAGCGGCTGACGGCGGAAATCATCGAACGGCGTCTCGAGGTGCTGATGCCCGTCGAGCAACGCCGTCGCGTCGACGAACAGCGGGATCACGCTGGCTCCCTCCGCCGAGTCGGCCGGCGTGGCGTCGGCACGCTGCGCATCACCGCCCGCGCCGGCGGCGACGCGTACCTCCGCCGCTGGACGCGCCGCCGATTGCCGCACCTCGTAGAGCCGGTTTCCACGGGCCGCCGGCACGACCGTCACGCGCCCATCGGGCCAGCGGACCTCGATCGTGAACACCGAATCGGTCGGCGCGGCGAAGACGAGCTGCGCCTCACTCCCACTGAGGTAGTAGCCCCCCGCCGTGACCTCGCGGGCCTGCGTGATGCCGGCCGCGCCGCGCACCGTCACGACCGCGCCGATCCCGAAGCGGTTCTTGCCCGCGCCGACCGTGCGCACCGCCACCCGGGGAGCGGTCGCGTCGTTTCGGTGGACCACCGCCTCGGCGTTGAGTCGCGTCACGACGAGATCGAGATCGCCGTCGAGGTCGAAATCCGCCATCGCCACGCCGTGCGAGACCGCGCCGACCATCCCGAGACCCCAGCCCTCTGGCATCGCGCGGAAGGTGAGGTCGCCGTTGTTGCGGAAGACCATGCTCCGCGTGGCCAGCGGTGGAAACTGTCCCTGCTCCTCATTCCACGGCACGCGCGGGAAGGCGTCGCGGATGCGGTCGAAGGTGTCAGCGTCGCGGACATCCCAGCGATGCCCGTTGAGGGCGAGCAGATCCTCCTGTCCATCGAGGTCGACGTCGAGGAAGGCCGAGCCCCAGGTCCAGTCGCTCGCGGCCACACCGGCATAGTCGGCCACCTGCGCCCAGGTGCCGTCACCGCGCGCGATGTGCAGCATGTTGCGCATCCACTGCGGCCGAGCCCCAGTGCGCCCGATCCCCTTCGGCAGCGGCGTGTGCGTCGGGATCTCCGTCTGCTGCGCGGCCAGCGTCGGACTCAGCATGTCGGCGGTAAAGAGATCCACCGCGCCGTCGCGGTTCACATCGCCGAAGTCGACCGACATGCAGGTATTGCTCGTCGCGCTGAGGGTGACCTCGGGGACCAGCTGGAAACCGCCGGCGCCGTCGTTGAGCCAGAACTGGTCGGGATCCTCGAAATCATTGCAGACGTAGAGATCGGGCCGCCCGTCGGCGTTCACATCGTAGAAGCGCGCCGCGAGGGTGAAGAAGTCAGGCTCCACCGCGAGTGGGCGACCGCTCGCGTCACGGAAGCGCGCGCCCCGAATCGGCGTGCGGACGAAGCGTCCGGTCCCGTCATTCACGAAGAAGAGGTCAGGGTCGGCGCGCTGCGACCGGACGACGCCGCCCAAGTCGGGGCGATCCTCCACGCGGTACTCCGTCACCCACTCCGGTCGTACCACATAGCGGCCATCCGGCGTCTTCGTGACCACCTGGTTGAACTCCCGCGTCTGCGGCGGATACGCGTCGAGCGCGTTGCGGACCTTGTACGTCGCCACGTAGAGATCGAGGTCGCCATCGCCATCGACGTCGCCGAGGGTGAGGGAGGTGGCGGCGTAGCCGCCGACGAGTCCGCTGGTGGCGGTCACGTCGCGGAAACGACCGGCCCCATCGTTCTGCCAGAGCATCACCGGGCCGCCGTGCGTCCCGACGAGGAGATCGAGGTCGCCATCGCCATCGATGTCGGCGAAGGTCGCGCCAGTGGAGAGGGAGTCGATGCGGATTCCGCTCGCGCGGGTCACCTCTTCGAATCGGAAGTCGCCGCGGTTCCGGTAGAGGGCGGCGGGCTTGAGGACCGAGGCGAGGAAGAGATCGGGATAGCCATCGCCGTCGACATCACCGACGGCGGCTCCCGCCCCGATGAGAAGGTTGCGGTTCGCCATCGCCCGTGCATCGTCGACGTCGTTGCGGTGCGTCACCCCCGTCCGGTCGGCGTCGAGCGGTGTGAATCCCGCGCGCGCCTCGGCGGCGTTGGTGGCGGCGCGGCGCACCTCGAGCTGGCGCCAGCGGAATCCCTCCCCCTCGGTCCACTCCCCGGGGAGCGGCGGCGGGGAGTCGCACCCCAGGGCGATGACAAGCCCCGCAAGTGTGAGCGGCCACGATCGGGCGCGCGCACGCCGCCACCAGCGACGCGGCGACGCGGCACAATCCGCCCCAGCGGCCCTCATCCGCGCGGCCGCGCGAGCGTGAGCACCCGCGCGCCGATGCAGCGCCCCTGCGTGAGTCCGTCGAGCACCGCGGGTAGGTAGTGCACGCCAGCGTAGACGCGCGACCAGGCGACCTCGGTGCGGGCGGCGGTGAACGAGGCGAAGGGCCGCGCCGGCTGCCCGACATCGACCTGGCTCGAGTCCACATACGCGAGGGTGTCGCCGAGGAGCCCGATGAGCACCTCGACCGCCGCGCCCGATTGGACGGAGTGCCCACTGGGATATTCGGGGAAGGGCGGCGTCGGGATCACCGTGCGGTAGACGGGGTCGAAGACGCGCTGGACGTACGTCACCGGGCGCACGACCATCGAGCGGTACTTCTCGCGCCAGGTCCCGATGAAGGCATCGGCGATCGCCATCGTCGTGAGCGCGTAGAGCTCGGCGGCCGCCGGCGCGTCGAGGCCGCGACGTGGAATCATCTGCGTCACGACGCTGATCCAATGGAAACCGGGCGTCCCCGTCGCGACCGGGTTGTCGGCCCAGAAGAGGGCGACCTGACGCAGCGAGTCCGGGAGCGCACGCACCGAGTCGTAGAAAGCGCGGCCCATCGCGTGGAAGGGGGAGCCGGGCGCCTCCGAGTACGCCGGGGGCGGGGGTGGCGCACAGACGTCGGCATCGGGCAGCACGAACGGACGCAGCTCGCCCCAGTACGGCTCAGTCGGCCGAGTGGGGTTGAACGACGGGAGCGTCGTGGCGCCCGCCGCCTTCGGCCGGTTGGTGAAGAGCCCCTTCTCCGATGCCGCCTCGGCGTCGAGCCGCACGTTCGGGTTCGCCGACGAGACGAAGTCCGACTGCCCGGAGAGGGTCTGCGGGACGTATTGGTCGAGGGTCGCCGTGTTCTCCCACTGGTCGCGGCGGCGCGGCGGGCTCCACTCGCGGCCACGGGTGGCAAAGAAGCCATCGGTCGCGGCCCAGGCGAGGATCGCGGCACCGAGCGCGACACCGTGCGCTTCGGAGCGCGCGACGATGGCGTCAGCGACCCCGTCGGCACGGCGGCGCGCGACCTGGGCCGCCGCGAGCGAGTCGACGCGGCGCACCGTGCTCGCGAACCCGTCGCGAAGGAGAGAATCGAGCACCACACGCTCGGCCACCGCGGCGACGATCGCGCCGTCGAGCGCCCCGTCGGTCGGAGGCACCGGGAACGGCGGCGTACCGGTGAGGCGCGCCGCGAAGGTCGTCAGGCCGCTGGCCGCATCGGCGGCATACCCCTCGTGGAGGGCGAGCCCCGCATACGCGGAGAGCCGGGCCGCGACGGGGGGGCCGAGACGCTCGCTGCGCACCGTGATGAGCGCGAGCCGCGTCCACTCGGTGACGTAGCGACCCTCGGGGGCCGGGGCACGGCCGCAGCCGGTCGACGCCGCGCCGAGGAGGAAGGCCGTGACGATCGCGGCTCGGCGACCGAGCCTACAACCGACGGAGCGTGTGCGACTGGGGAACATTCCCAATTCTACATCGAGCTGCGGCCGCAGCGAGAGCGGCGTGGGCCGGGTACTCGCCGGGCACGCGCCACGAACGCCTCAGAGGTGACGAACGTATTCCCACGGCGCATCTTCAGGGCGCACGCTTCCCTTTCATCCGGTAGCCCGCATGCGATTCCCCCTGCTCTGCCTCGCTCTCCTCGCCACCACCCTCGGTGCCCAGCGCGGCGCGCGGCCGGCCGCGACCGCTCCGACGACGACCGCGTCGTCGACCGATTCCACCGGCGGCGTGTCACCCGCGGTCCTCAACGGCTTCCGCTTCCGGAGCATCGGCCCCGCCTTCACCTCCGGCCGGATCGCCGACCTCGCGGTGCATCCCAACAAGCGGACCTGGTACGCCGCCGCGGCCTCGGGTGGCGTCTGGAAGACCGAGAACGCCGGGACCACCTGGACCCCGATCTTCGACGCGCAGGCGTCGTATTCCATCGGCGCCGTGGTGCTCGACCCGCGGAACCCCGAGGTGGTCTGGGTCGGGACCGGTGAAAACAACGCACAGCGCTCGGTGAGCTTCGGCGACGGCGGCTATAAGTCGGAGGGTGGGGGCCGCACTTGGAAGAACATGGGGCTCAAGCAGTCTGAGCATATCGGGAAGATCGTGATCGACCCGCGCGACTCGAAGGTCGTCTATGTGGCGGCGCAGGGGCCGCTCTGGGCGGAAGGCGGCGAGCGCGGGCTCTACAAGACAACTGATGGCGGCGTGACCTGGACCAAGATCCTCGGCGGCACGAAGTGGGCCGGCGTGAACGAGGTCGAGCTCGACCCGCGGAACCCCGATATCCTCGTCGCGAGCACCTGGCAGCGGCACCGGCACGTGTGGGGCTATCTCGCGGGCGGCCCGGAGTCGGCGCTGCACCGGTCCACGGACGGCGGGAAGACCTGGACGAAGATCACCGGCGTCCCGGAAGGGGAGGCGCGGATCGGGCTGGCGCGCGCGCCCTCGAACCCCGACGTGCTCTACGCGATCGTCGAGGCCGCGAACGACCGCGGCGGCGTCTTCCGCTCCGACGACAACGGCGTGAGCTGGCGACGGCAGGGGGGCTTCCAGACTATCCCGCTCTATTACCAGCGGATCTTCGTGGACCCGCAGGATGCCGACCGCGTCTATGCGATGGACACCTACGTGATGGTCTCCGACGACGCGGGGCGCACCTTCACGCAGCTCGGCGAGGCGTCGAAGCACGTCGACAATCACGTGATCTGGATCGACCCCGACGCCACGGACCACTACCTCGTGGGCTGCGACGGCGGGCTCTATGAGAGCTTCGACCGCGGGCGCAGCTGGCGCTTCTTCGGCAATCTCCCGATCCCGCAGTTCTACAAGATCGACGTGAGCCGCGAGGCGCCGTTCTACCACGTGTACGGCGGGACGCAGGACAACTTCTCGTTCGGCGGGCCGACGCGCACCGCCCACGGGAACGGCATCCGCAACAGCGACTGGTTCGTCACGGCGGGTGGTGACGGGTTCCAGAGCCGCGTGGACCCGCGCGACCCGAACACCATCTACGCGGAGTCGCAGAACGGCGGGCTCGTGCGCTTCGATCGTCGCACGGGGAACGCGGTGCGGATCGCGCCGGAGGAGGAGCCGGGTGAGGATCCCGCACGCTGGTACTGGGACACGCCGCTCGTGATCAGCCCCTTCGCGAACACCCGGCTCTACTACGCCTCGCAGCGCGTCTACCGCTCGAATGACCGCGGCGACTCGTGGACGCCGATCAGCCCCGACCTCTCGCGCAACATCCCGCGCACCGCGATGAAGATGCAGGGACGGCTCTGGAGCGTGGACGCGGTGGCGCGCAACACCTCCACCTCGTACGCGGGCTCGGTCACCGCGCTCGCGGAATCCCCGAAGGCCGAGGGGCTCCTCTACGCCGGCACCGACGACGGGCTCCTGCACGTCACCGAGGATGGCGGGAAGAGCTGGCGGATGGTGGCGAGCATCCCCGGGGTGCCCGACTCGAGCTTCGTGGCGTACCTCGAGGCCTCGCCGCACGACGCGAACGTCGCGTATGCGGCGATCAACAACTTCAAGCGCGGGGACTTCGCGCCGTACCTCGTGCGCACGGGTGACCGTGGGCGCACCTGGACGGTGATCACGGGCGGGCTCCCCACGCGCGGCCCGACGCACGCGATCCGCGAGGACCACGCGCGGCGCGGCCTCCTCTTCGCCGGCACCGAGTTCGGGCTCTTCGTCTCGTTCGACGAGGGCACCCGGTGGCAGCCGATGAAGGGGGGACTCCCGACGATCGCCGTCTACGACATTGCGATCCAGCCCGAGATGAACGATCTCGTGCTCGGCACCTTCGGCCGCGGCATCTACGTGCTCGACGACTACTCCGCGCTGCGCCAGCTCACGCCGGAGCGGCTCCGCGCCGAAGCGACGCTTTTCCCAGCGCCGTCGGCGCTACTCTATCAGCCCGGCTCGCCGCTCGGCGGCGGGGGCGCGGGGTTCCAGGGCGGGGCGCAGTACTTCGCGCAGAATCCCCCCGTCGGCGCGACCTTCACCTATCACCTGCGCGCCGCGCTCCGCTCGCAGCGGCAGGTGCGGCAGGCGCGGGAGCAGGGGCTCAACCGCAGCGGCGCCGATGTCCCCTTCCCGGGGTGGGAGACGCTGAAGGCGGAGCAGGAGGAGGAGGCGCCGAGCATCGAGGTCGAGGTCAGTGATGCGAGCGGCGCGATCGTGTCGCGCTTCGACGGCACCAACAGCGCCGGGGTGAACCGTGTGACCTGGAACCTGCGCTGGCCGGCGGCGACGCCGGTGGGCGGCGGCACGAACGCCGGTGGCTTCGGTGGCGGCGGCCGCGG
>JACCDL010580471.1_pt1 | contig 21172 bp, 22 predicted proteins | sample 7441931 | NCBI WGS metagenome assembly JACCDL01 (sample SAMN15323437, study PRJNA562643) | freshwater metagenome | isolation source: river surface water | place: USA:Blue River Watershed | collected 2017-08-16 | reverse complement strand
GCTCGAAGGTATCGGCCAACTCAATGGCATCTTCCAGCGCCAGCTTGGTGCCAGAGCCAATGGAAAAGTGTGCGGTATGGGCAGCATCGCCCATCAACACATAAGGCACAGAGCGGCCATCTGCGGTGGTGTCCCAGTGCACCCACTGATCGCAAATGACGCGCGGAAATTTGATCCAATGGGCTGAGCCACGCAGGTGCTTGGCATTGGTCATGAGGGGATTGCCATCCAAGTACTTGGCAAACAACTTCTCGCAAAATGCCACCGACTCCTCTTGGGACATTTGCTCAAACCCTGCGGCCTTCCAGACAGATTCTGGCGTTTCCACAATGAAGGTGGAGGTGTCGCCATCAAACTGGTAGGCGTGGGCTTGAAACCAACCGTGCTCGGTTTCTTCAATGGCAAAAGTGAAGGCATCAAACAGCTTGCGCGTGCCCAACCATACAAAGCGACAATGGCGCTCATCGATGTCGGGTTTGTAGGTGTTTGCAAAACGGGTGCGAACCCGAGAATTGATGCCATCACATGCAATGACCAAGTCGGCTTGGTACAGCGCACCCATGTCGGCATGAGCATCCACCTCGGCTTCAAACACCAATTCAACGCCTAGGCTTTCACATCTCTTTTGCAAAATATTGAGCAAGCGCTTGCGCCCAATGCCACAAAAACCGTGCCCTCCTGAGCGCATGGTTTCGCCCTTGAAGTGCACTGCAATGTCATCCCAGTGATTGAAGGCGCCCAAAATTTCTGAGGCGGTGACAGGATCTGCCACTTGCAGCCTCGACATGGTGGCATCCGAAAAAACCACGCCCCAGCCAAAGGTGTCGTAAGGCTTGTTGCGCTCTAGCACGGTAATGCGGTGTTCAGGGTGCCGCAACTTCATGAGCAGCCCAAAATACAAGCCTGCGGGCCCGCCGCCCAAGCACACGATGTTCATGATGAGGTTCCTTCTATCCAACCCGAACTGCAAATTGTTTTGACTTCAATAGTTGAAGCTTAAAATGATTATGGGCAATCTGATGAAGCGGGTCAAGGGCCCAAAAAAAAGCAGCTTGAAAAAGCTGCTTGGGAGGGTTTTATTGGTTCATGACCGTGATACTGATCCGCCTGTTGCGCGGGTCTTTGGGGTCTTTGGGGTTGTAGGGCGCCGTATCGGCTACGCCTTCAATCTTGGCAAATCGATTGCCCGGAATGCCTTTTTTCTCAATGATCTTGCGAGTTTCCTCGGCACGCTCGGCCGACAAAGACCAGTTGTTTCTGTCATCGGTGTTGGCAAACTGAACGCTGTCGGTGTGCCCCCGAATGGCCACTTTGTTGGGCAAGGCGGCCAGTGTTTTAGACACCTCTGTGAGCAAAGCCTGGGCTCTGGGCGTCAAGGTGGTGGTGCCCAAGCCAAACATGGCGAAGTCGGCTTTGTCGATGATCTCTATGCGCAAGCCATCTTGGTCGCGTGCAAATGAAACTTGATCTTTGAGTTTGTCCAGCCTGGGGTTCTTCGCCATGGCCTCTTTGATTTCTTTTTCCAACTTTTCAAAGTTGGCGGCGTCTGCTGCAGCAGCGGCTGCGGCAGATTTTTTACCTGGATCGCCATCTTGCCCAGACTCTTTGCTGTCTGCGCCATTGGGCGAGGGGTCGTTTTCTGTAGGCCCACCTTGCGAACGCGGCGTGACCATGTTCAAGGCACTGGTCTGCTTGGCAGAGAAGGGGAAACCATCAGGATCAATGACTGAGCGGCCGCCCAACATGCCGTCGGAACCCGCCAGTTTGCCCATGGTCACATTGCTGTGCGAAGTGGGTTTGAAATAGTCGGCAATGCTTTTGCGTTGGTCGGCATTGGAGGCACCCAAGAGCCACATCAACAAGAAGAAGGCCATCATGGCGGTCATCATGTCGGCAAGCGCAATTTTCCAAGCACCGCCGTGAGCACCACCGTGCCCATCGTCCATGATTTTCTTGATGGTGATGCTGGGCGCAACCACCACAGGCGCATCAACTTCCGCCTCTTCTGGAATGAGGGGGGCAACTTCACCCTCGGCCTCTGCTTGCGCTTCGGCCGGCGTGTCAGCCGGCGCCTCAGCCGCTAGGGCTTGGGCTTCTTCTTTGGGCGCTTCTAAAACTGCCTCAGCCATGGCTGTTAGCCCCCTCGCAAGCCGTCAAACACTTCAGCAAAACTTGGCTGATTGTGGTGACTGATACCCGCTCGCGCAGCCTCAATGATCAGGGGCATGGGGTGGCCGTGTAAGGTGCCAATGATGATTTGTTTCACCACTTTGTAAATTTGACCTTCATCGTCAATGATCTGTGCCAAGCGCGATGCCATGGGTTCAATGAAGCCATAAGCCATGAACACACCCAAGAAGGTACCCACCAAAGCGCCACCAATCATGGCACCCAGCACGGCAGGCGGTTGGTCAATGGCATCCATGGTTTTCACCACACCCAACACACAAGCCACAATACCCAAAGCGGGAAGCGCACCGGCCAAGGTGGCCAAGGCGGTTTGGGCCTTCAAGGCATCGTGGTGGTGGGTTTTGATGGAGAGGTCCATCACATCTTCCACCGCATAAGGACTCAAGGGGCTGGTAGAAACCACCATCAAACGAACCGTGTTGCAAACCAAATCTAGCAAAGCGTGGTCGTGCAAAATTTTGGGGTATTCGCCAAAGATGGCACTGGATTCGGGACTTTCAATGTGCGCCTCAAGGGCCACTGGGCCCTCGGTTTTAAGCGTTTTCATGATTTTGGACACCACAAAAATGGTGCTCAAATAATCTTCTTTTTTGTAGGCTGGGCCTTTGAACACTTTGCCCATGCCGCCCAAGGCGCCCTTGAAAATGTCCATGCTGTTGCCAATGAGCATGCCGCCAATACCAGCGCCCAAAATAATGAAGGTCTCAATCGGCGCAGATTTGATAATCGGCTTCATGCTTCCGCCGGCCATGATAAAGCCGCCGAACACGCAGACCATCAAAACAACGATACCAATAATCGCATTCATATTTCTCTCCAAAAACGACCAAACGGGCGGCTGGCTTCCCAGCTGCGCCCGTCATTGTTCCCTCAAAACCTTGCCCTCACAGGCAAAAGCTCAATGCATTGCAGACATTGCAACACCTGAAGCAGGCGCAGTTTTGGGTAACAAGTTAGGAACATCACGCCAAGCTTGGCGAATTTCATTCAACAGCGTGTGAACTTCTTGCAATGCATCGAGGTCATTGCGGGCGTTCACATGCACCAAGCGGCGAGTCACGTAGCTGTACAACTCATACAAGTTGCGAGCCAAATCACCACCTTTGTCCAAATCCAACGAGCCTTGCAAGCCCAAAACAATGCGGCCAGCGCGCATCAAACTTTTGTTCTTGTCTTCAATCGAGCCACGCTGAATGTGGCCCTTGGCGGTCACCAGGCTGTCAATCAAGCCGTCAAACAGCATTTGAATGAGCTCAACTTTATCGGCTACCAGTGCTTGTGATGCATGGTTACCTTCGCCGTAGCTCTCCATCGCCTTGAAATGTACTCGCATGATGTCTTGTTCCTTTTGATCCTGACACAGCAGGAATCGGAGGGACACCGGAAAACTTGAGTCTTCTTCTAGAAAAGAAGCCGGAAGGGGCCCATTGAAGAAGCCAGGGCTTGAAACTGAAGCGTGGGCAAGGAAAGTAGCAAGCATCATGGGCCCTTTCCCGTCTTGGGCTTGGCCACGTGAGCGGGCTCGACTTTCAAAGTACCCCGCAATTTTTTAACCACGGCCGTGAGCAATTGGCTCACCCGTGACTCAGTGACACCCAAAACTTCCCCAATTTCTTTGAGGTTGAGCTCTTCAACGTAATACAAATTCATTAACAATTGGTCGCGCTCTGGCAAATCGCCAATGGCGTCCGTGAGCGCGCCCATGAACTGCTCATGCTCCACAATGGCCTCGGGTTGCTGTGAAGCATCGGTGGCAATGTTCATCACCTCTTCGGTGACCACTTCCATGGAATAGGTCTCAAACCGGCGAGCCTGCGTGCGCTCCTTGTGAAACAGCTCAATGTCTTTGCCCATGTGATCGGCCAACTCAGCTTGAGTGGGGGTGCGCCCCAGCTCGGCGGCCAACTCATGGGTGGCCTCGCTGTGCGACTTATTAATGGCTACAGCCGAGCGCGGCAAAAACGACAGCCGACGAACTTCGTCCAATATGGCGCCGCGCACACGGCTGTGGGCAAAGTTCTCAAACTCCATGCCTTTCACAGGGTCAAAGGCGCGTGCTGCTTCTAGAAGGCCAATCATGCCCACTTGAATGAGTTCGTCCAACTCCATGAATGGCGGCAGCCTTACTTTGAGGTGCAAAGCCACGCGCTTGACCATACCCAAATGGGCCATGACCAGCGCTTCGCTGTTGTTTTGAACCTGTTCATAAAGGCGAGTGGAGTTGGCCATGTTGTTTATGCGCTGGTTTTCACCAAACGCTCCACAAAAAATTGCAGGCCACCCGAAGCCTCGTCGATGGGCTCGAGTTGGCGCACGGCTTCTGCCAAACGCCTAAAGTCTCTTGCACCGGCACTGCCAGGGGCAAATTCTGAAACAGGCTGGTATTTTTTCAAGGCCGCCAAAATGAGCTCATCGTTGTCAATCGAGCCCAAATATCGAATGGTTCGGTTTAGAAAACGAGCGCAAACCTGGTTGATCCGCTCAAAGAGTTGGTAGCCCTCTTGGGCACTGCTCACGCCATTGGGCACCAGGTAAATCTCGTCCAAGCCATGGTCTTGAATGAGCACTTTGATGGTGGCATAGGCATCGGCAATGGAAGACGGATCGTCTCGCACCACCACAAAGCGCCTAGAGCAAGCCGCCATAAAGGCCAAAACCTCTGGCGAAATGCCAGCAGCCATGTCGACAATGAGGAAATCGATGTCATCGTCGAGGGCACTGAATGCGCGCACGATGTTGGCCGCCTGAATGTCGCCCAAGGCGGCCATTTCTTGAATGCCAGAGGCACCGGGAACCAATTTAACGCCCTGACGGGTGGTCACAATGATTTCGGCAAGGGTTTTTTCGCCACTTAAAAAATGACTCAGGTTGTAGGGACAACGGCAGCCCAATGCAATTTGAGCATTGGCCAAACTCATGTCGGCATCAAACAACATGACGCGGTGACCCATGGCTTGCAGTGCTACAGCCAAGTTCACGGAGACAGTGGTCTTGCCCACTCCTCCTTTGCCACTGGCGATGCCAATGACCTGCGTCGTTCTTGCTTTATCCATGAAGCTCACTTTGAGGAATTTCAAGCGACCAATTGGGACGGCTCAAACCCATGTCATGGGTAAGCGGCTCATTGGCAGCTTCTACTTCGCTAACCTGAGTGTCTAGTGTCGCAGGTTTTGCGGCCTCTTCAAGCGCGTCATCTTCAAATGCGTCTGAAATTGGTTGCAAATTGTCTATGGCAATGTTGATCAGTTTTTGCAATCCTGAAGATTTCAAACCATCGGAAATCTTGTCGGAACCACCGCCCGCAGAAACCACGCACTGGGCACCGTCTGCTATTAAAAACTGGATCAAAGGCCAGGGTGAATTGGACTCGTCCAACTTGCTGATCATGAGTGACTGCCATGGCAGCTTGGATTTCGACATGATTCGGGACAAACTGACACCCGAAGAATCGGCAGGAACCACGGCATGCAAGCCCGCCTGTGGGCAAATTTGCACAATTTCAGACAAACGCTCGGTCATTTGAACGCCTGGCGTGTCAATCAAAATAAGCCTTCTGGGCGACAACTCATTGAGCAACAACTGCAATGTTTCAGGGCTGCTGGCGCGGAAGCAATCGACACCCAATTGGGCGCACAACATTTGCGTTTGACTCCAAGCACCGGCACGCATGTCGTGGTAACTCACCACGGCCACATACTCGGCGCCGTAATGCATGGCCGCCTGCTGAGCGGCTTTGGCCACCATCAAAGTTTTGCCAGAGCCCGACAAACCCGCCATCGCATGGATGCCGCGATTTGGAAAACCTTCTTGAGGACGTTCCAAATTGTGCGCCAATTGAGCGCGGATGCTGTCCAGGGCACGGTCTAAGGTAGGCTGTTCGCGCAAGCCTTCTTGCAACAAGGCGCGCAAAGCGGTAGGCACACCCGCTTCGGTCATGGCTTGAATCAAGGGCTGAATGTGCGCTGGCCAATATTGGTTCATTTGCCAGCTGGCTGTTTGCTGGCTCAGGCGGAATTCTTGGCGCAATGCGGCCAACTCTTCGCGCACCAATGACACAATTTCTTGGCTGCGCACTTGGTCGCGGCCTTGGGTCAAAAGCTGCTCTGTGCTGGTAGGGGCAGCAGGTTCAACTTCTTCTGCTTGCGCCATTTTTGCGCTGGGTTGCAACAACTGATGCAAATGATCGCTGAAGGGATTGTTCACAGAAGACGGCGTGCTGGAAACACGCGCACGGGGGCTTGTAGCTGCCACAGTCACAGGGCTAGCAGCTTGGCTTTGAGCCTCTGACGCCATTTCAAACATTTCTTCGGGTGCAGCTTCAGCCACGTCCAAGGCCACGATCAACTCGGTTTGGCCTTCCACTCGGTGGTTAGAGATGATCAACACATCGGGGCCGTACATAGCCATTGCCTTTTCAGTGGCACTGCGCGTGTCGCGGGCAAGTATGCGTTTGAGTTCCATGGTGTTATCTCTTCTTCAATCTAAATGTTTGAATGTGTTTTATCGAGTTTCAGCGTGAACCGTATGGACCACCTTCACGGTCTGGTCATCTGGAATTTCGCTGTAAGACAACAAGGTCAAATCGTTCACGCGATAACGCACAGCCTTGGACAACCAAGGGCGAATCACGGGGGACACCACCAACACAGCGGGGTGACCCATTTCTTCCACGGCGCGAGCGCCTTCGCGCAAAGCACCAAACAAACGCTCAGCCAAACCTGGCTCCATGGCAATGCTTTGGCCAGGGGCGGTTTGTTGCAAGATGTTATGAATGAGCTGCTCAAGGCTAGGGTCCAAAGTCATGACCGACAAACCATTGCTGTCATCCACCAAGCTCTGAACAATCATGCGGCCCAGCTTGGGGCGAACCAGCGATGTGAGTTGCTCAGGCTCTTGAGTGCGGCTGGCCACTTCAGACAAAGTCTCGGCAATGGTGCGCATGTCGCGAATCGACACCGATTCGTTCAGCAAGTTTTGCAAGGTGCGTGTGACCACACCCAAAGACAACTTGCCAGGCACCAAATCTTCCACCAACTTGGGCGACTTGGCAGCCAACTTATCGAGCAGCTGCTGAACTTCGTCATGGCTGAGCAAATCGGAAGCGTTGTCGCGCAAAACTTTGTTCAAGTGTGTGGCCACTGCGGTGCTGGCATCCACCACGGTGTAACCCAAGGTGCGCGCCAAGTCGCGTTGCGAAGGATCAATCCACACAGCGTCCAAACCAAAGGCAGGCTCTTGCGTGGCCTGACCTTCGAGGGGGCCATACACTTGGCCTGGGTTGATGGCCAATTCTTTGCCCACTTTGATTTGACCCTTACCGCGAACCACACCCTTCAACACAATGTGATATGCATCAGGATCGATGGTCAAAGCGTCGCGAATGCGCACGGGTTGAACCAAAAAGCCCAACTCAGCAGACAATTTTTTGCGCACACCCTTCACACGATTCATCAATTGACCGCCTGTTTCGGGGTTCACCAAGGGAATCAGGCCGTAGCCAATTTCAAGGCCAATCAAGTCCACTTGATCGACATCGTCCCAATCCAATTCTTTGGGCTCATCCAAAGCCGCTTGAGCCGCTTGCTCTGCAGGCGTAGCAACGGGAGTGTCTTGTTTTTGTGTAATGCGATAGGCCAAGGCGGCAGTGGCCAAGGCCAAGGTAATGAACACCAAGTGAGGCATGCCAGGCACCAAACCCAAAATGGCCAAAATGGCAGCAGACATGTACAAAGCCGTAGGGTTGGACAATTGAGATGTCGCTTGTTCTGTCATGGACTCAGACGTGGTCACACGAGTCACAATGATGGCGGTTGCCAAAGACAAGAACAAAGCTGGAATCTGAGCCACCAAGCCATCGCCAATGGTGAGCAAGGTGTAAATGCGACCAGCGTCCGCCAAAGACAAACCGTGTTGGGCCACGCCAATGGTCAGGCCCCCCACCAAGTTGATGACCAAAATCAGCAGGCCAGCCACCGCGTCGCCAGACACAAACTTTGAGGCACCGTCCATGGAGCCGAAAAAGTCAGATTCTTGCGACAGTTCTTCGCGGCGCTTCTTGGCAGTTTCTTGGTCAATCACGCCAGAGTTCAAGTCGGCGTCGATGGACATTTGTTTGCCAGGCATGGCATCTAAGGTAAATCGGGCGTTCACTTCAGACACACGACCCGCACCTTTGGTGACCACAATGAAGTTGATGATCATCAAGATGGCGAAAATAATGAAACCCACCACGTAGTTGCCGCCAATCACAAACTCACCGAAGGCGGCCACCACTTTGCCTGCAGCCTCATGACCTTCATGGCCATTGACCAAAATGACACGGGTAGAGGCCACGTTCAAGCCCAAACGGAGCATGGTGGCAAACAACAAGACAGACGGGAAAGAAGAAAACTCGAGCGGCTTGCGGGTGCCAATGGCAATCATGATGATCAGCAAACTGCAAGCAATGTTGAACGTAAACAGGATGTCCAACATCAAGGGCGGCAGGGGCACCACCAACATGGCCATGATCAACAACACCATGGCGGGCAAGCCCAGGCCGGTGTAATCGAATTTGGACAGGTTCTGTCGAACCGCTGACAGGGTCAAGGTGCTCATGGTTGGCCTAAGGGGCTGTTTTGAGGGGTCAAGCAATCAAACTGCATGGTTTTCTTCCATAGTTCAGCTTGTCGAGCAAAGACCATGCCATGTGGAATCCCGACACCAAGCCCTATTCCCCAGATTCAGCCAAAGCGGCAAGCCCTGACCTGTCACGGTTTTTGCTAATACAAGGCATGCCCGGCCTGAAAACCGGGGTGAATAGATCCAACTGAAGATGGAATTAACATGGACGCCAACCTCAATTTTGCGACGACCCCAAGCTCAAACCCCACGCCAGTAGGGGCTTCCAGCGGTGCCAAGGGTTTAGACCCGAGCCTTTCCAAGCCCATGAATGGGCAGGAATTTGCGGGGGTGATGCGGGACTTGATGGCCAAGGGAGAGCGGCAAGAGCTTGCCGGAACCGAGCCCAAGGAAGCCACCGATGCCACAACGGCAGCCCTGCAAACTCTGAATTTAGGCAGCCAGTTCTCTGTGATCACAGCGGCTTCGCCTTTGCCCGACCCCAACAGTCTGGCCCAATTTGCTCGAGCTCAAGGTTTGAGCGAGTCGGCGGTCCAAGCCCTGTTTGGCGACTTGACCACCAAACCCACAGACATCTCCCTGGCACAGACCGCAGAAATATCTTGGTTTGGCGGCCTGATGGGCTTACCCGTTGCACCCGTTGCACCCGTTGCACTCGTTGCACCCGTTGCATCGGTTGCACCCGTTGCACCCATTGCAACCATTGCACCCTCTGCAGGCTCAGCAGACATCAGCACACTGACTATTTTGCCAAGCGCAACGCCCATTGGATGGATTCAGTCCCAACCCAGCAGCTTGGCCCATTCAGATCAGGTCGGCAGCTCTGGATTGACGCTAACCCCCCAAATGGCCACCCTTGGCGCACCGAAGGCCTCCGATGTGTCTGCCTTGTTGGCAACAGCGGGCGCCACTGGCATTCTCAAAACAGTGAGCGACATGGGCACAGCACCAAGCCAAGCCCTGGGCAGCGCTGACACTGTAGATATGTCGCCCGAACTTGGCCCTCTGGACGCCATGCGCATGCGCATGGTGCCCGCATGGGAAAACATGACCCGCCAATTGGCCAAATTGAACGGCACCGATCAGGCTGCCGCCTGGGGACAACTGACCTCGAACATATTAAGTAGCAAAGTTCTGGGCGGTGATGTACCCGAGGTTTTGCTGGACTTGGGTGCCAACAACCCCGCACTCTTGTCGACATTTGACGCCCTTCAAGACCTCGGCAGTGGGAGTGGTGGAAGCAGTGTGAGCACCATCAGTCTCGATTCAGCGCGCAACACAGCCAGCACAGGCAGTCTGGGCGCTGCAGCCACCAGTGCAGCCTTGGCCAACCCCGAGCTGACCGACAGAGCGGCTCAAATTCAAGACTTGGCCGACAAACTGGGCAAAGCCATGGGTGAGCGACTCCAAGAGCAGTTGGAACGCGGGGAATGGAAACTGCAATTGAAGCTAAACCCCGCCCATTTGGGCAAAATTGACGTTGAGCTGGACATGAGTGCAAACGGCTTGGACGCCATTTTCAAGACCGACAACCAGCTCACACGTGAATTGATTGCACAAGGCATGAACAAACTCAAGGATAGCTTGGCACAATCAGGCATGACAGTTGCTAATGTCTGGGTGAACAGTGAAAACCAGCGTGGATCTGGCGGAAACTCGACACCTCGTCAAAACTCGGAATCTGACAACCAAGTCAGTGCCCCTGTGTCGGATGTCAAAGCCGCTGAATCTCGCATCAAAGAACTTAGATCTTCCGATGCCTGGGACACACTGGCTTGAGATTTAACTGAAACGCCCGGTTCAACCGGTGTCAATTTGTTTATATAGAGGTGCCCTATGGCAACAGCAGCCCCAGAAGCAGCAGAAGTCGTTGAAGAAGAGCCGAAAAAGAAAAAGCCCATCGTCCTGATCATTGGGGGCGTTGTTGGTTTGATCGTCCTCATTGTGGGCATTGTGCTGGGTACGCTCTTTTTTACAGGTTACTTCAACCCGAAACCCGTGGTCGACCCTGAGCATGCTGAAGAAGCGGCGGGCGACAAAAAAGACGACAAAAAGCCTGGCAAAAAGACCAAAGAATCGCCAGAGCTCACTCGCTTTGAATACACCTACTTGCAAATTGAACGCGAGTTCTTGGTCAATGTGAGCGGCTCCAAAAAAGTCATGTCGGTTCAAATTGCCGTCATGACCCATTACGATGAGCGCGTCTTTGAGAATGTGAAAAAGCACGACTTTGCCATTCGCTCCGCCGTCATGGATGTGATGCGCCTGACCACCGATGCAGACTTGGTGAAACCCGAGTTCCGCAAAGAGTTGGCTGGCAAAATTCGCGACAGCATCAACACCTTGCTGGAAAAGTACGAAGATTTTGGTGGCATCGAAGAGGTTCATTTCACGAGCTTCATCGTTCAGTGATAGAGCCCATGGTTCAAAGTATTTGCGTTATTTCATTTTGATTGTTTGAGTTTCATGGCCACTTCTTTACTCACACCCGACGAACTCTCTGCCTTGGCAGAAGGCGTGATGGATGGATCGATCCCAGTTGACACTGGTTTCAACACCACCGCACGGGTGAAGAAACACGACTTGGCTTCTGAGGACAGCAGCTTGGGGGTGAACATCACCTCCATCGACATGATCAATGAGCGCTTCATTCGCACTTTCCGCTTGGGTTTGGTCGAAATGCTGCGCACCAGCCCCAAGGTCAATCCCAACCAAGTTGAAATTGTTCGCTTCGGTGATTACCTCAAAAGTTTGAAAGCCCCTTTGTCTGTCAATGTGGTTCGCATGAACCCCTTGCGCGGCAATTCCATTGTGGTCATTGACCCTACGGTGGTTTTCAGTTCACTTGACAGTTTCTTTGGTGGGTTTGGCAAGGGCGTAGGCAATTTGCCGCCTGGTCGCTTGTTCACGCCCACCGAAACGCGCATCATCAACATGATTTTGGAAGTCTTTTTCAAATCGTTGACTGACGCTTGGTCAGCGGTCTTGCCGGTTGAGTTTGAATTGATCAGCTCTGAAATCAATCCGCAATTTGCACAAATTGCCGACGAAAACGACTTGGTCATCTTGACTCGCTTCGAAGCCGAAGGCAATATGAACTCGCAAGGCTTCATCGATCTGGTCTACCCCTATGCCTCACTCAAACCCATTCGCGAACTGCTGCGCAGCCGAGTGCAGTCTGGCGATGGCAACGATGAATCAGACAAGCAATGGCGCATCGAGCTTGAAGAGGCCGTCGACAGCGCCAGCTTGGAAGCCAGGGTTCTGCTCGGCAGCATTGAGTCTTCATTTGGTGAAATTGAAACTATGAAAGAAGGCGACGTGCTGTTCTTCAAGAAACCAGAATTGGCCCGATTGCTTGTGAATGGTTTGCCAGCTTTCGATGTTCAAGTAGGGACCATTGGCGCACAAACTGCTGTGCAAATTGAACGGGCTTGCATACCCGGTATGCAATAAATTTTCAGGAAAACGACATGACCGATACCACCACAGAAGCCGCCATCGAAAACGAAGCAGCACATCGCCAGATCAATCCTGAGGTGTTGCAAAACATCAGCGTCACACTGTCCATTGAAGTGGGCCGCGCCATGATCAAAATTCGCGACCTCATGCGCCTGACGCAGGGTAGCGTGGTCGAACTCGATCGCATCGCGGGCGAACCGCTCGACCTCTTGGTCAACAACACCGTGGTCGCCCAAGGCGAAATGGTGTTGGTCAACGATCGCTATGGCGTTCGCCTTACCCGTGTAGCGCCCGCATCAGAACGCATGAAGAACCTTTAAACTTCAGGCTTCTGAACCATAAGAAAAGAGCACCGCATGGCACCCGGTTTTGAAAGCGCCGACCTGTTTCGGATGATCGGCAGCTTTGCCTTGGTGCTGGCAATCATGGCTGGCCTCTTATGGGCTTTGCGCAAGTTGCAATCCCGCCTGAACAGCCAGAATGCTGGCAAACGCATGCAGGTCCTTGAAACACTCAGCGTGGGTCCGCGCCAAAAATTTGCGCTTCTCAAAGTGGGTGACAATGAAGTTTTGGTCGGCATCACGCCCACTCAAATGACCTCCTTGGGACAATGGCCCGCATCGGCCGCCACGCCAATCGATACCCGCATTCACGCAACCCCTTCCAACAATGGAGCACCTCATGTTGCGTAAATTGATCCAACAACCTTGGTTCTTGGCCACCGGCATCATTGCCTTGGCCATGTTGGCGTTCCCATTGGCCGCTGCCGCACAGGGCATTCCCATGGTCAACGTTACAGGCGGCCCCAAAGGCCAACAACAGTACAGCTTGTCGCTGCAACTGTTGGCCTTGATGACATCGCTGACCCTGTTGCCATCCTTTTTGCTCATGATGACCGCCTTTGTGCGCATCATCATTGTGTTGTCCATTTTGCGACAAGCATTGGGCACAGGTCAAACGCCGCCCAACACTGTGTTGGTGGGTTTGGCTTTGTTTCTCACCCTGTTCATTATGTCGCCCATCTTGAACGACATTTATACCAATGCCTTGGTACCCTATATGCAAAAAGGCATGGCTTTTGACAAAGCCTTGGCCGCCGCAGAAGAGCCTTTGCGCAACTTCATGATGAAGCAAACCCGCGAAGACGACATTGGTTTGTTCATGCAAATGGCCAACAAAGGTGAGCCCGCCAATGCAGCTGCCGTGCCCTTCTCCACCTTGGTCCCCGCCTTCATCACCTCTGAATTGAAGAGCGCATTCACCATCGGCTTCCTGATTTACATCCCCTTCGTGGTCATTGACCTCATTGTGGCCAGCGTGCTCATGTCCATGGGCATGATGATGTTGTCGCCCATGATGATTTCCATGCCCTTCAAACTCATGTTGTTTGTTTTGGTCGACGGCTGGAGCTTGATCTTGGGATCGCTTGCAGCCAGCTTTGCCACCTAAATTGGAGCCCTCACATGGACACCGCTACAGTTGTTGATTTAGGTCGCCAAGCACTCTGGATCACTGTTTTAATTTCTGCACCTTTGCTTGGTGTGGCTTTGTTTGTGGGCTTGATCATCGGTATTTTGCAAGCGGCCACTTCCATCAATGAAGCCACGCTCAGCTTTATTCCCAAGTTGGCCGCCTTGGCCATTACCTTGGCGGTGGTGGGTGGTTGGCAGCTAACCACCTTGGTGGATTACACGCGCGGCATTTTCCAGCGCATCCCTGGTCTCTTTACCTGATATGGACATCGCAGTCACCGAACTGATGGAGCGCTTTTATGGCCTCCTTTGGCCGATGCTGCGAATCTCGGCCCTGCTGGTGGCTGCGCCTATTTTTTCATTGCGTGCACTCAACTTGCGCATTCGCATTGTGCTCGCCATGGCCCTCACTTGGTTGGTCTACCCCCTGCACGTGTGGCCCGTTATTGACCCCCTCACACCTGGCGGTCTCTTAGAAATTTGCAACCAGCTCATGATTGGCTTGCTCATGGGGCTCATGCTCCAAGTGGTCACCGCAGCCATTGTGCTGGCGGGCCAGTCGATTGCCAATGCCATCGGTTTGTCGATGGCCACCATGATTGACCCCAACATGGGCAACGTGCCCGTCATTTCACAATTTCTATTGGTCATGGCCACCCTCATTTTTGTGGGGCTGGGCGGTCATGCCTTGCTTTTGAATTTGGTGGTCGAGAGCTTCAACACCTTGCCCATTGGCAGCAATCTCATGAGCACTGAAGCCATGAAGCACGTGATAGCCTGGAGCTCCATGCTGTTTTTGGGCGCCTTGCTCACGGCTTTGCCGGTCATGGTGGCCTTGCTGTTCATCAACATTGGCTTGGGTGTGGCCACGCGCGCTGCGCCCAGTTTGAATATTTTCTCCGTCGGATTTCCAGCCATGGTGTTCGCCGGTTTCGGTGTGCTCATACTGGCCTTGCCCAGCATTGGCGCACGCATTCAGTGGCTGTGGATGCAGGGCTTTTTTCAAGTCCGCGCCTTGGTCGGCATCACCTAAGGGAGCTCAAGCATGGCTGAGAATTCCAGCGCCGAACAAACCGAAGAGCCGACGGCCCGAAAACTACGCAATGCCCGCGAAGAGGGGCAAGTTGCGCGCTCAATCGAGCTGCCGGCCGCCGCAGTCACCATTGGCGCCATCTTGGTTTTGTTCATGATGGGCGGCTACTGGATCAAGCAAGTGGCCGAGCTTTTTGCATCCGGCTTTAAATTCGACCGCAAAACTTTAGACAACCCCGACTTGATGGTCACCACCTTTGCGCATCATTTGGGTGAGAGTTTCTTGCTCATCGTGCCGGTGCTCTTGGTCACGGCTGTGCTGGCCATCTTGTCCAGTGGTGCCACGGGCGGCTATCTCTTTTCTTTGAAAAGCCTTGCGCCCAAGTTCAGCAAACTGAGTTTATTGGCCGGCTTTAAACGCATGTTTGGCGCACATGCCGCTGTGGAATTGTTAAAGGCCATTTTGAAGTTCACATTGGTGGCTTCCGTCCTTTGGGCTCTGGTAAGCCGGCAAATGGACCAAATGTTGCAGCTCGGTCAAATGGCCGTCGAACCCGCTTTGGCTGCTGCCGCTTGGATGATTGGCGAATCGGCCTTGTGGTTGTCTTTGAGCTTGCTGGTCATTGCCCTCATTGATGCGCCGTATCAAAAATATTCCTTCATCAAACGCATGCGCATGACCAAGCAAGAGGTCAAAGATGAAATGAAGGACATGGAAGGTAACCCTGAGATCAAGCAGCAAATTCGCAGACGCCAACGCGAAATGGCCAACAACCGAATGCTTGAAAAAGTCAAAGACGCAGACGTTGTCATTACCAACCCTGAGCACTTTGCCGTGGCTCTGTCTTACGATCCCACCGGCGATGGCGCCCCCATTTTGCTGGCCAAAGGCACTGACCACATGGCCGCGCGCATTCGCGAAGAAGCTCAAAAGCACGGCGTTGAAATGTTTGCAGCGCCGCCCCTGGCGCGTGCGCTTTACTTTAAAACCGAGTTAGACCAACCTGTGCCCGAGGCCTTGTATTTGGCCGTAGCGCAAGTCATTGCCTATGTCTTTAGCCTGGCTGACGTCAGGCCGGGCGTGGCACCGATGCCCAAACCCACCCCCAAAGTCCCTGCCTCTATGCAATTTGATGCGGACGGCAGATTGATGAGCTCTTAAAGCAATTAAGTCAGGAAACACCATGAGTGAAAAGCCCCAATCCAACGAGCCCCTGATCATCAAGAGTGATCGCCCGCACGAAGTCACCATGCCCGAAGGCACCAATGTGGCTGTGGGCAAAAAGGGCGAAGAAGGTGCACCTGCTGTGCGCAAAGTGCTGGCCGACCCCGACCAGCATGCGGTAGAACACATGGTGATGGATGGCGGCGTGAGTCAAAAGGCAGACCAGTCGCACAGCGTGAATGCGCAAGACCCCAATTACAAAGGCTATCAAAGTGCCGCCGAGATGCCCGATCGCTTTGTTGCAAACGAAAAAAGCGCTGCAGTACCGCCGCCTGTTCGCAAAGAGATCGATGTCGGCAAACTAGACAGCATCTTGAAGCCTCAAGAGAAAGCAGTTGGTGTCGATGCTATAGCTAGCAAAGCTGTAGTCGAAGAAGCGGCGGCAACAATTTCAGAGCAAGTCTATGAAGTTGAGCCAATCATGGACTTCCCAGCTCGCGTTATCAATATCAAAATCGAGAATGACCAGTTGCGTGCGCGCCTGGACAAGCTTGAGTAAAGGAACTCGCAATGAGCACTCAACCCACAACTGGTGGACACGATCATGGCCATTCAGACCATGCAGCCCCCCAAGCTCAGGCAGACAATGATGAATTAGAGGGCATCAAAATGGTGGCGCTCGAGTCGGCTGAGCTGGCCACGCGCTCGGCCAACTTGGCTGTGGGCGCAGGCGAAAACATGAAGAAAGCCACCCACAACCTTGAAGAGCTCATGAAGGTCAACAAGAAGCAGCACCAAATCATGTTGGGCATTGCAGGCGGCTTGATGTTTGTCACGGCCATCATTTTTGGCACCTCCATCTTCACTCTGAAGTCCCGCATCAATCAAATGGACGCCATGCTGGCCTCATTGAGCAAGCGCGTGGTGGAATTGAACGACTCGGTGGAAATGGTTGGCTCTGTCAACGAAGGCCTGCAAGCCATGGTGGCCAAGCAAGACGACATCTCCAAAATGCAAGGCAATTTGGAAAGCCGTCTGAACGAAGCCATCAAACAATCCGAAAGCGTGCCCGAGAAAACCGCCCAACAAGTGGGTGAAAAAGGTCAGGCCTTGGCCGCGCAAGTCAAGTCTTTAGAAGGCCGTTTCGTGCAGCAATCAAAAGCATTGAATGCCTTGGCCAACCAGGTGGGTGGCCTGCAAGGCGCAGTGGGTGAAACCGGCACTTTCAAGAAAGAAATGGAAGCATTGGCGCGCTTGCAAAAGGAACGTCAAGCTGCTGAAAATGCCGTCACGGCCAAAGCGGCTGCCAACGCCAATGCTGCCAACCAAGCCGCACTGGCTGCTGCCAAACAGCGCGAGCGCATGGTTCAATATCCACGCCCTCAGCAAGAAACAACACCAGCGGGTGCCAGTGGCGTCCTAAGTTCCAAACCCTGAATTCCAACCCTGAACTAGTAGGGCTTAGCCCGCGTCTCTTTCAAGGTCGCTGTTGGCAACCGGCAAAGTGCCCTGGCGCAAATCGTACTTGTTGAGCTTTTCAATCAAAGTGGTGCGCTGCAAATTAAGCAGCCGCGCCGTTTGCGAAACATTGCCGTCTGTTCGGTTTAAAGCTTGCACAATGAGGTCTCTCTCAATGTCGGCCAAGCGATCTTTCAAAGACAGGCCCTCTGGCGGCAAGCTGGGCAAACCTTGCGCCAGCATGATGATGTCCTCCACTTCATTGTGAAGGTCCATTGTCAAAGGTGGCGCAGGATTGGCAAAGGGGTTCATCACCTCGGCATTGGCACTTTGCAGCATGTCTTTGGCACTCAGGGGCGCCACAATTTCAAGAGAGTCTGCAATGGGTGTGCTCACGCGTTGGGCTTGCAGCGTGCGCAAACCTTTGGGCAACAAGGACGAGGGCACCGTCGCCAAACTCAAAAGTTGGCCACTGAACAGGGTGTTGAAGCGATCGACCAAGTTGGACAATTCCCGCACATTGCCTGGCCACGCATAATCTTTCAGCGCCTCAATAAAGTCCGCCGTGAACGAAATAGGCGTTTGACCTTTGACTGCAAACTGCTCGGCAAAGTGGGCCAGCAAGGCAGGTACATCTTGAGTTCTTTGGCGCAATGCGGGCGTGTTCAAAGGCAGCACATTGAGGCGGTAATACAAGTCTTCTCTGAACCGACCTGCCTCTATTTCCGCCTCCAAATCTCGGTGGGTGGCGGCCACCACACGCACATCCACCTCCACCGATTTCAAGCCGCCCACAGGATCGACGGTTCGCTCTTGCAACACACGCAAAAGCTTGACCTGCATGTCGAGCGACAAGTCACCAATTTCGTCCAAGAAGATGGTGCCGCCATGGGCCAACTCAAAGCGACCAATGCGGTCGGCCATGGCCCCCGTGAAGGCGCCCTTGCGATGGCCAAACAGCTCACTCTCCAACAAATCTTTGGGGATGGCCGCACAATTGATGGGGACAAAATTTCCGCCACTTCGGTCGGACTGGTCGTGCAAAGCACGGGCCACCAACTCCTTGCCTGTGCCACTTTCGCCGGTAATGAGCACGGTGGCCGTGGACGAAGCCACCCGTTCGATCAAATGCCGAATGGCCTCAGCGCCAGCACTGGCGCCAATAAAAGCTTTGGAAAGACTTTTTTTAGCCATGGAATGGAAAGCTTGGGGTGTGGAATTGCAACAAGACACTACTGTATTGCAATTTGGCGCTCAAAACACAAAAATGTCGGGAAACCGTCAATCCCCTTCGCGTTTTCACAACAAGTGGCAAAACCGACCCTCAAGCTTCTCAAGTTGATGCCGAATCAGAGGGTGAAGGACTTCAAGTCCCCCCTCTCACAAGGAACTGAACATGAAACGCATGACCACCGCCAGCTTGACCCTCTGCCTCGCATTGGGCGTCACCGCCCTGACAGGCTGCAAGTCCATCAATCTGGCCATGCCCACCTCATCGGCCAAAGATGCCAACACAGCCATGTCTGCACCTTTGGTTGAAAAACGGGAAACCATCACAGGTACAGGCTACGCTGTGGTTGCCGTTCAAAACCACAAGAACCCCGCGCAGCAGCGTTTGATGGCCATTCGTGCCTCTAAATTAGACGCCTATCGCAACTTGACCGAGCAGGTTTACGGCCAACAACTGGACGCTACGTCCACCGTGGCCGACATGGTCGTCACCAACGACACCTTCCGCGCCAAAGTTGAAGGCGTGATCTACGGTGCCCGTTTGGTCAGTATCACCCCTGTGGGCGAAGACACCTACGAAACCACCTTGTCCCTCGACCGTGATGTTGTGCAAGATTTGCGCATCATGTTCATGGGCCAAATGGCTGCACGAGGCCGTTGATCATGCGCACGCTTGCAAAACCTCAACACGCATTCGCGCTAGCTCTGGTGGCTGGCTTGATGGGTTCGCAAGCCCATGCGCAAAATTACAACTTCAACAAATCGGTGCCTGCTGCACAAGCACCGCTGACGGCGCAAGAGCGCTTGGACGCCATTCGCCAAAGCTTGGTCGATGCCTCCTTGCAAACGCCCACCCGTGTTTCAACCACCACGTGGGTTGACCCGCAAGGCAGCCTGCGTGAGAACAGCCGTTTTCAAAACAACATGGACGTCCGCGGTGTTCGCGTTGCAGGATTTGAACGCGATGAAACTGGCCAAGCCAAAGCGCGTTTGCAATTCCCAAACAACTCAAACAGCGCTGCTGTCGACAAAAATGGCGACAGCGCCGTCACTGAAACCGGCTTCAAAGGCGCGGTTCAGAAATTCAGCAAACTGATGGCCAAAGCGAGCACGTTCGTCAAAGAAAAGTCGCTGCAAGATGCCGCCGCAGATGCACAAGCTTGTACCCCCAAGATGAGTGCCCACATGAATCACGTGATCGACTTTGGCATGGACATTGAGCCAAGCGCCAACAGCGTGGTGCTTCAGGGTCTTCTGCCCTTGCTGCAAACGCAATGGGTTCAAAGCACACGTGCTGAAGGCCAGGCTCGAGCTTGGCGTGCGGTCAACAATTTGCCAGCGGCCTCCATGTCCAACAACATGACGACCTATGAGCGTGCACTGATTGGCAATCGCCCGGCTGTTTTGCCTTGGCAAGCTTTGCTCAAAATTCGCACGGTGGCATTGCCTGCAACAGGTCTTGAAGGATTGATGGGCCAAACCGGCAACAACGTCACACTGAGTTTGGAATTCCAATTGACCAGCAACGAAGCTCAAGTTGAAAAATACGAAGAGAGCGTGAGCTTGCAGTTGGAAGTGGACCGTCCTGCTTGGTCGGCTCCCCGCTTGACGCAAGCCAGCTTGAACTTGGTACAACAGCAACTTCAAATTTGGCGCGCAGACGCCGAGCAATGGCTGAGCTGCCACGCCATCAACCCCGCGGTCACAGCCGTCAATGCACAGCAATTGCAAATCAATGCAGGCGCCTTAGCGGGTGTTCGCAAAGGCGATGAGTTGTTGGTGGCCAACCCTGCTCGCTTTCCTAAAGAGCTGATGAGCAAAGAAGGTGCCCCACAAACTTTGCTGGCCCACGTGCAATCAGTCACGCCTTACAACTCGCAACTGGTGGTGTTGGCAGGCCCTGCACAAGCAGTACAAGCCGATTGGCGCGCTTGGCCCACAGACACTTTGGTGAAAGAACCCAAAGTGGCGCCCACTGCACAAACGCCCTCTGCAACTGCCAAACGCCCTGTCAAAACTGCTGCTAACGCCAATGCCAGTTTTGTCATGAACCCCTATTGATTTGATTGAGCTTGCCATGACAACATCTTCACGCCCAGCACCTTCCATCGCAGCCACCGTCATGCTCGGCTGGACGATGACGGCTTTGTCATGCTTGTGGGTTGCACCTGCATCTGCAGCAGATGCGCCTGCAGAAGGCGCAGCGCCAGCCACTGCGGCTTACACCGTGAGTCAAAGCACGCCGGTTGATAAAGTGGTTCAAAAGGTTTATGCCAATAGCCCCTTGAACATTCAAGTCTTGCGTCAAGCTTTGGTCGATGCCAACCCCAAGGTCATCACCGGCAATCCCCAGCAACGTGGGAAAGCTGGCACCGTGTTGACCATTCCAGATCACGGCCAAGTGGTGCGCAATGTCGTGACACCGCTTGCAGCCTCCGACACTTCAGAATCCGGCCCCGCAGCCCGCGACTATTCAGCTCGCAGGCAATGGGTCCGGTTCCCTTGATCTCTGGGGCCGAGGCGCTTGTTGCGCCCGGCCGCG
>JACCDL010518703.1_pt1 | contig 21173 bp, 37 predicted proteins | sample 7441931 | NCBI WGS metagenome assembly JACCDL01 (sample SAMN15323437, study PRJNA562643) | freshwater metagenome | isolation source: river surface water | place: USA:Blue River Watershed | collected 2017-08-16 | reverse complement strand
TGATGAAGTTACCAAGTTACTCGGTCAGGAAGAGGCCGCCTCTTTCCGCAGAGTCATCAACACTATGTACGTTTATGAAAAGCCTCAGCTTGCCATGAAGCCTGGGCAGACCAAGTTTGTCACCGAGGCTCAGGCTGGCAAGATTCAGAACCGCTTGGTCGAGGCTGAAGAAAATTACGACTTAGTGATGAAGCGGGCCGAGGACCAATTCAGCCCTGACCCTGCCATCAGGGAATCGCTTCGCCGTGACCGCATCTCTGCTCAGGCAAAACTAGACCGTGCTAGAGCTGCTGCGGTGGAGGCTGGTATCCCAACCCGCCACTACTCTTCGACCAAGGGCTGGGTGCCAAGCGACAAGTTCAACTTCGAAGCAGAAAGCCGTGCAGCTCAGCGCCGTCTATTGAACTATGAAGCCGCTAAGGCTGGCTTGAGCGCTCGTGAAGACTTCATCATGGACAGCCGCCCAGTAATGCCAAAGGCAACCATCCTGACTGGCAAGCGCCGTGACAAGTTCTTGCAAGAGGAAAACGTTCGCCTAGCCGCTGTGCACTTAGAAAACGCTGGTAGCCGTATTGCAAATGCCAACGAAAAGGTTGAGAGGCTTGTGGACAACAGGCACTACGAAAACCTTGGCGCTACTGAGGCTGAGGCTGCTGAGATGTATTTCCAGCGCTCAATCGCTGAAGGTCTGATTGCAAACACCCACATGGATGTTGAATTCCCAGGTGAAGCGGCAACTTTGTTTGGCGAGACTATGTATCGACTAAACAAAGAAGTCAGCGACATCGCTGGCGGTGTTGGTCAGATTTCAGAGCGCTTCTACGGTCTGGGTCAGGCTCGCAAGCAGGTCTCTGACATTATGCGTCGCCGTGAGACCGTTTACCACAAGATTACTGACCGCTACGCAAACGTTTTGCGTGGTATCAATGTCACTCTACGTGATGTAGAACCGCAGCTAATTGAAGACGCTTTTGACCTAATCAAGCGAGGCGAAATCCCAGGTGCAGATGCAGCCCCTGGGCTGGTGAAGGCATACGCTCAAATGGAGCGTGCTTGGAAGCCTCTAATTGCCAGCATTGAAAGCGCAATCAGCACTCAGCGTGGTTACAACGGAGATATGCTGGCTGCGGCGATGAAGAAGATGGGCTTGGACGAAGCCGATGGCTTTAGCTCTCCAGCTGGCCTAACCGCAACTGAGTTGCCTGGCTGGTATCGTCAGCTTCCGTTTGGTAAGTTCCAGCTACCTGCTGGCGTTGCGCCAGACTCTGCCGAGGCTCGTAACCTAGAGCTTGCTTGGAATGAGGCGAAGGAGCTCCTAAGCAAGAAACAGGCCAGCCCACTTATCACTATGCTTCGCATGATGCAGGCCAGCCAGAACGTTATCTACCAGAAGGGTCTGGCTGAGGACTTTATCGCTCGCTTTGGATACAAGGCTGAGGGGCTAACTTACAAGCAGGCCATCGACAAGGGCTACGTCAAGTTAGAGGCGGTATTCGGCGGCGAGAGCCTGCTTAGATACTTGCCAACTCCAGAGAACGGTGGACTTGTTCCGCCAGAGCTGGGCAAGCAGTTCTTCTCACTTATGCGTGAATACAACGCTTTGTTTGAGAGCGCAACCTCAAAGGCGATGCAGACTTGGGGATTTGAGACCATGATGACCGTGATTGGTGGAACAAAGGCACTGCAGACCATCATGATGCCTCGCCACCACATTACCAACCTGATTGGCGACATGAGCACCGCCATGATTCGTGGAGTTCGCAACCCTCAGCACTGGGCGGCGGCAGCCCGCCTTTCGACCAAGTTCGCACTACGCCGTGCAGGCGCTGAGTACTTTGTGCCAAGCCGCTTGAAAGTAAACGGTGCTGAGACCATGGAGCGCTTGTTTGGCGAGCTAACCCGCAGTTTTGGCGCTGAGGGTCGCGCCCTACAGGGTGTTGAAAACGGTCAAAACGTGACTGGAATTGTGATTTACAAGGGCGGTAAGCCTACCCGTGTAAACCTATCTGACGATGACATCACCAACCTGTTTGAAGACTGGGGAATCATCGAAGAGTCTATTTACCAGCAGGATACTCAGGGACTTGTTGACTACCTAGACAACACTGGCCTAATGGGTGGCGATGCTACCTTGGGCAAGAAGATTTCTCAGGGGCTTCGCACTGTCGTTCGCAAGGGGACAAAGCTTCCTGGTGACTTCGCTGCAGGCTATGGAAACATCCCTCGCACCGCACATGCTCTAAAGCTGCTTCACAGCCGTAGCTGGTCAAGCATCGAAGAAGCCATGAGCTTTATCTCAAATGAGATTGCTTTGTTCCATCCAACCGCTAAGTCTCTTGCCGCCAGCGAGCGTCAGTGGGGCCGCTTTGTAACTACTTACTACACCTGGATGCGTATGGCTCACGTTGGCATGTTCCGCATGATTGCTGAGAACACTCGCACCGTTGCAGCCATTCAAAAGGTAATGTTTGAGTTCAACCGTGAGCAGCTAGGCGAGGACAACCGCCCAATCAACGCTGGTGTTAGCTATGGTGGCGACCTAAACAAACTACCTGCCTATGTGACTAGCACTGCTGGTGCCAGCCGTGTAAGCGGTGAGAACCTACAGGGCTTCCTAGAGACTACGGGTCTAAGCAGGCTAACTGGCGACGTTCCTGAGCAAAACAGGATGACCAACTTCCAGCTAATCTTCCCGCTGATGTATAACGATGTGTTCAACTTCTCAAAGATTGACGTTGACCCATACCGTGACCTTGAGGGTGAGATTATTGGTGGCATTACGGACCAGTCTGGCAATGGAATGAACCCTGGCCTTGCTGGCGTAATTGGTAAGAACATTTCGCTAATTGGAGAGCCTATCGTCACCCTGCTCTATGGCAAGGACCCAGCTACTGGCAAGGATGTTCAGCTAAACAACACTGGCGATTTCTTCAACCAATTCATTGGAAGCAACATTCCACAATATAAATTGTTGCAAACTTTGAATGACCCTAACATTCCTGAAGACCAGAAGTTTATGGCTCGCTTCAGGGCTTTGATTGGTCTTGGTTTTGCCGACCCAAACACTGAATCAAACAAGAGAAATGCTGAAAATCAGGCTAATGTGAGAACTAAGAATTTCCTTGATAGTATTCTAAAGCAAGAAGGTTTGCCAGATAAGGACAGCTGGCTGTACCAGCGACTAACTAAGGTCGTTCAAAACAAAGCCGAAGAAGGAAAATAATGTCAGTAGAGACGAACGAGATTGACTACGTAGCAGCGCTAAGAGAGTCAGCTCAGATTATGTACGTGACCATCAATGGTGTATTTGAGCTACATGCGCCAGCAGACAAAGACGAGGTGCTAGTTTGCGAATACTGCACCACGTTGGCAAAACAAGATATAACTTATCCTTGCCCAACCAGCGCAATCTTGCTGGCAGATATGGTTATTGACTCTTCCGAGCTCGCTGAATCTGAAGAGCCTTCCGCTTAGCATCAGCTTTTGACGATGCTCCCCACGCCTGAAGTGACAGCAATAGCCTCGTCGGTTCGCCGTTTGGCTTACGCTCAGGACCAGGCATATTGCCCATGCGAGCTAGGAATGACGACCTGCGGGCGTTATTGCCCGACTTCACAGGAGCCTTCAGGTCAGAGCCAGGGTTAGCAGCCTCGTAGGACTTGCGACCCTTTTCGTTTAGCCCGCCCTTAGGGTTCTTGCCCTCTTTGCGCTGCCAAGCCTCGCTAGCCATTTTTCTTGGCCCACATGTTGTCGATTAGGTTTGGGTAAGGTCGCCCTGCAGCCTTGGCGCGAGCCTTAGCTGCTGCTACCTTTTCCGCACCCATCTTCGAGGACTTCTTCTTAGGGTTTGGCGTCTCCCAAACAGGCTTTGACATTACTTGCCAGTGCCCTTTACCTTGATAAAACGACCCTTACGCATGTTGATGTCGTAGCCGAACTTCTTCTTGTTGGCCTTAGGGTCATCAATGTCGATGAATGGGTTTGGCTTTCTGCTCTTCTTGCTTGCCATGTTGGCGGCGAGAGCCTTCATCTTCTCTGACTTTGACATTAGTAACCTGCTACTTTCTTTGACCTCATTGGGTTAGTTCTGGACTTCTGCCCTGCAGCTGGCATCTTCTTCTCAGAACCAGTGCCAAATGGCAAAACCTTCTTCTTTGCCTTAGCTGCCGCTACAGCCCTAGCCACACCCTTCTTGGTGTATGGGTACTTTTCGCCGTTTACTTCTGGCATTATTTTTCTCCTAGCTCTGGGTCTTCGTCATCTGCAAGACCACCAAAGATTTCGTGCTCGTCAGCCTCGGAGATTTCGCCGTCGGTTACGTAAGCACGAGAAAGCTCTTCGCTAATCTCCATGATACCAATAAAAGCTGCCATTGCTGCAGCTTGCCAAACTTCGACACCGAAGACAAATCCGCCACCTAGAGTGCCCGATACCTTCATGATGATATATGCAAGTGCTCGCTTGCTGATGCGCTTGATGTTCATTTCTTCACTTCCTGCCCACAAGTTGGACAAATTGCTGGTTTTGCTGATTTTGTCTCTTTTTTGGGAGTTGCAGGAGATTTTTGACCCGCTGGCTTGGCTTTAGGAGCCTTTTCAATCTGTGCCGATAGGTATTTGTACAAATCGTATACTGTGCCCGCAAATACGCCTTTGATGGCGTCTGAGAGGGTGGCATGTAAATGAGCCCCACTAGAGAAGCCCTCATTGCCCACTTTGCCAATAGTTTGACCCATTTTGAGCTTGTCGCCCACTTTTAGGGTCGGTTCGGTGTCCATGTGGCAGTAGCCGACATACATCACCTTGCCGTCGAACCCCTTGACGGACTGAACTAGAACCCAGCCGAGCACCTTGCTGTATTGAACCAGCATGACCGTGCCGTTAGAAACTGCAGGGATTGGAGTGCCGCGCTTTGGTGCCCAGTCGGTACCACGGTGAGGCTGAGTCTTCTTGCCGTTGATTGTGCGAATCTTGCCAAAGTGCCCAGTGAGCACCTTGTCGGGAAATGGAAGCATGAAGGTTGCCATTATCCACCTCTAACTATCGAAAAAATTGCGGTAACGAACCCGCTGAGTCCTGCTCCCAGTGCTGCCATTACTACTTTTGGGACCCAGGCAGCCTCCGCCTGCTTTTGTTCCACTGCTCGTAGGCGGTCTGGTACATCGGCAAGGCCGTCAAGTCTCTCTAAAGTGCGAACGAGCAACTTCTCGTTGTCGAGTTGCTTATCGTAAATGGTTTGTAGCGTAACTCTTACGTGTGGTTGCTCGTCAGCCATTATGGGGTGCCACCGTCGACAACTGCTTCAAGTGCTGACAGCCTTGAGTTCTGAGTGGTGTTCAAGGTGTCGATACCGTTTAGGCGAGAAGTCTGGGTGGCATTTAGAGTCTCAATGCTGTCTAGGCGGGTGCCGTAGCTGGTTAGAGTAGTTGCCTGAGTGGCGTTTACTCCTTCAACTGCGGTCAGGCGAGAGTTCTGCGTGGTGTTCAGAGTGTCAATGCCATCTAGGCGTGAGGTCTGAGTGGTGTTCAGGGTCTCGATGTTGGTTAGTCGAGTGTTCTGAGTGGTGTTTAGGGCCTCAATGCTGTCTAGGCGAGGTCCAATGTTCAGCTCTTCTAGGTCATCGATTCTGCTGTCAAGCAGTGCGATTTCGCTAACTAGCCCCAGAATGTCGTTGGTTTGAGTGGTGTTTATTGCCTCTACAGCCGTCAAACGGGAGTTCTGAGTGGTGTTTAGTGCTTCGATGTTGTCGAGGCGAGTATCAGCCGCAACAAACTCTGCGTCAATCTTGTCGTAGTTCTCGTTGAATACAGCGGTCTCAAATGGCTGGGCAGAGCCAGGTACAGCCTTCTTGATACCAAGGCGGGTTGTGGTTGTATAAGCCATTAGTCTTCCTCGTTGGGTACGACAATAATTTCCGCCTCGACGTCTATTGTAGCACTAACTGGCTCAGGAAGGGCTGACAGCGGGCTTTGTCCATTAGCGATTGCGATAAGTTCTCTAGCAATGTTTCGCTTCACCTCTGGGTCACGCACATGGCGCAAAATGACATCCTGCACCTTCATCATTACTGAGACGATATCGATGCTGTTTTGCTTGTTGGCATCAAAGCGACCAGTGAGCTGGTTTAGGAAGGTAATCGCCTTCATGTCACCCTGCTGGACCAACTGACCCAGCGCTTGGTCTGCCATCGGCAGATACTTCTCCAAGTTGTCCTGCGCCTTGGCAGACATCGCCTTAGCAAACTCTTTCTGGCGCATCCAGCCGTCAAGCTCAACCATGTTTATCTTCATCTGCTTAGCCAAGACCTGCGGGGTTTTCAGGTTTAGCGGGTTCAGATACGCCTGCAAGAAGGTTTCCTGCCGTAGCGTTAGGTTCGGGTTCTTGGTGCTAGCAATGCCACGGGACTCCAGAGACTTCTGGAACTTGCTACTAGCCCAGATAATCTCAACCTGCTCTTTGGTCAGGCTGGCATCTTGGTCAAGGATTACTTGCGTTTCGAGGAAGAGCCCTTGTCGGTCTGCTGCGATGGCTGCTGCAAGGACTTTTTCGAAGAGCTTTTGCTCTTTGGTTGGCTTTGGGGACTCTGCTGCAATTTCGAATTTGCTGACATCAAGCTCCACGTGTACATTCTCTTCCTCACTCATGCTCTAGGTAACGCTTCCAATGCTGCTAGGTAATCAGGGGTAAAGCCGTGCTTTTCAAATGCCTTTAGCATCTGCCGTGCAAACGAGTCAGGCAGGGTTTGCAGCTTGCCAGATTCGTAGTCACGTATGGTGGCAGGGTTCATGCGTAACATGCTCGCAAAAGCCGTGTGGGTTGGAGCCAGCTCTTTACGCCATGCCTGAAAGGTTGGGTAGTACTGGCCCAGCACGTACGGCGGGATAGCAAGCAGGTTGATTGCGGCTGGCTTCAGCGGGGCTTCGATGGGCTTGTCGAGCCAGGATTGTATCTCCTGGTTCAGCTCGTCTGCGCTCATGCTCACAAGCGGGGCAATCACTGCTATCAGTCGGTCAGTTGGTTTCTTGGTCCTGCCATCTTCGATTGCGGAGATAGCGGAGCGTTGTACCCCTGCTCGCTTGGCTAGGGACTCTTGGCTGATGTTGGCTCGGAGCCTAGCGATGCGAAGTGGGTGGTCTGCGATTCTTGCCATACCAGCAATCATAGTAGACAGGTGCTGCAAATTCAATTTTTGGAGGGGTATGGCTAGTTATTACTGGGGCGGGCGGAATCTGTCACAACATCAAAGCTGTCAGAATTGTTGTTGTCGGCGGGACACCCCGCCAGCTCCCCAGACAGGGGATACCAAAACTAAGGAGCAACAATGTTTGAATACAACGGTGCGGAGTTCTTCTCCCAGACCGACCGCGACATGGCAGAGATTGCCGACCTCAAGGCTAGGATTGACCTGCTTGAGAACAACCTAGCTTTCGCTAACAGCCGTGTTCAGACGGCTGAGGACAAGGCCAGCCGTGCTGTAAATGAGGCTAGTGACTTTGCCCAAAGGCTTGGCGACCTACGGGAGCTATTCCAAGAGATTCTGGAACAAGAAGACAGCCACTCAGCCAAAGAACTATGGGAGCTTTTTGAGCGACCATTTGAGCGACTAGGTGTAAGCATTACCCGTGAAATCAACATCGAAATCACCGTTACGTGGCGAGGCACCATCGACCTGCCTATCGGTGTCGATGTAGACGACCTAGACGTCGACGATTTCGACATCTGCGCCCCTAGCCACAATGACTACAACAGCGATATTAGCGACTATTTCCACTACAGCGACGTTCGCGAACGCTAAGGTCGAAACCAGCGGGGTTACCCCAGCCCCGCTGGTCTGCTGGTAGGGCCAGCACTGATGAGACCACAAGGAGCAAACAAAATGAGCTATAACCTAATCGCAATTAACGACAGCGCTGAGGGACTAGGTGCCCTTACATTTGGAGAATGGGTTACAATCCAAGAAGCCGTGCAGGCCGTGCGTGCTGAATACCCTGATGCTATCGCCATCATCCATTCGAGCAACCTGAACGTGGTATGGCAAGACCGCCAAGCACGTGGCGTGCTTTTATAGAGTTGCTCCTCAACCGTCCTGAGCATGACGTAAAAAGGCTCATTTACTATGCCCGTTTTTCCACTGCGTGGAATAGTGGGCGGGTGGAGCGTGCGCCGTGCCTTGCCTGTGTTTGACTTGGTTTACCGAGGCAACACCGCCTCGGTTCAATCAAGGAGCATTATGTTTGAGCACGACGGCACCACCCCTGCACAGCAGGACAGCACCACCCCTGAGCCAACCAACGACCAGCTGATTGGCATGGTAAGCACCGCAGAAACTCAGGTTGAGATTCTGACCAACACCCTGAAGGGCCACGTTGAGATTATCGCTGAGCTTGATGCCAAGACGGCAGAGCTAGAGCGTGAGAAGAACAAGTGGCTAGACCGCTACCTGTCTGCTAAGGACTTGATTCAGGAGAGCATTGACAATGGCGAATGGTCTGAGGATGAACTAGCTGAGCCATTTTGGGAGAAGCTGGCCGACATTCTAAACCTGAACATCGCCACTGAGCGGGAAATTACCGTGACCGTGACTTGGAATCTGAGAGTCAAGACCGCTAAGCAATTCCTAAGCGATTGGGACTTTGACATCAGCATCGACTCCGACTCTGGCGAGCTAGACATTATCTCTGGTGAGTCATGTCCTGACATCGACATTTCAGAATAGAGTTGCTCCTCAACCGCCCTGAGCATGGCGTAAAAAGGCTCATTTACCATGCCCGTCGGGCTCGCTTCGCTCGCATGGAACAGGGAGCGGGTGGAGCGTGTGCCGTGCCTTGCCGTGCTTGAATTGTCTTACCAGAGCAACATCGCCCTGGTTAAGTTAGGAGCTGAAATGACCACCACCACCACCGCCGTGTGCTCTGCCTGTAAGGCAAGCGTTATCTGGCCTAGCGATGCGGGGAAGGGCTTTGCTATCTGCCCTACCTGCTCAGACCGCCTAAACCGCTAAAAACCACCCTGCTAGTGCTATCCCCAAGCGCTAGCAGGGCTTTTTTGCCCCGCATGGAACAGGGAGCGGGTGGAGCCGTGCCCTGCTGTGCCTTGTGCTTAGCTGGCGTGGCAAGCGGGGCTTTACCGCTTCTACTAGACAGGGCGGGGCTTGCGATAATTGAAAATTTCTGAGTTTGCGGGGCGGTTTGGCCAGCCTAAACACCTAAAAAAGCGTTATCGTTTCGTTACCTCAAATTGATACCTGCTAAGCTACTAAACTGCTAAGCTACTACTACCAACCGAAAGAAAGGCAACAAAATGAACCTAGAAACCAACACCCGCCACACGGGAGAACCAAGCAACATTTGCCTAACTTGTGCTACCTCCAACCGCTTGCGTTTTATGCCTTGTGCTGACCATTTCCCCGCAATGCCTAGCGAGCTATGCCACCATAACCGAACAGCTATCGTTTTCGTTCACAATGGCACGGGCATTATGTGCCGTGACTGCGGTTCAACAACTTACAATGACTAACCAACCAACCGAAAGAGAGAAAAGCAAAATGACCGAACTAAACCAAGTAACCGAAGAAGCACAACTAACCGATTCCAACGGATGGTTGTATCGCAACGATGAACACCGCCCGCTAACCCTAATCCCGCAACTAATGAACCTTATCTATGAGGCGGAACTAGGCGAGGAATTGGATTGGACAGACTGCCTAAAACTTGCCGTTTACATTGACAGCGAGATGTCTTTTGGGCAAAGCCTGAATAATGATGACCTAACCGCCTTTTGGGAAAAGTGCCAAGATGCCTACCAGGGCGATTTTTCAAGCGAAGCAGATTTCGCTGAAGATTTCTTTATCTCCACAGGGCAACTAGACGAAGAAGCAACCAAATGGCTAGTAATAGATTGGCAAGGAACTTATAACTACGCCCTGAGATACGATTATTGGAACGCCTACATCTATGCCCGCAATGAGCAGACCAACGAAATCGAAGCTTGCCGTTTCTTCTTCCGCGCAAACTAACAGAAAGCGAGCTAAGCAAATGACCGCCTACATTATCACCATCGAAACCCAGCTAAGGGTTGAGCTAGACGAACTAGACGACGCTACCCGCAAACATCTATTCGACAACTACCAAACAGCAACACTACCCGCCCCTTATGAGGATGCGGAATTTTTAGGCGGGCAAATTACCTACGAGGAGGAAACTAAATGAGCTACTGCCAATACCACAGCGACAACCACAGCAAAGACAAGGTAGCCATTTACTCTGGCAAGGCTACCCCGCTACACCTATGCGGTTACCACGCCAGATGGAATCTAAACCTAGTTTTGAAAGGACTAACCAAATGACCGACAGATTCAGCACCATCTACGAGCGAGCGATTAGCGATGTGCTTGCCTGTATTGAAGAAATGCGACAGGCGGGAGGCTATGACGAGAACACGCTAGAAACGATTGAATGGCGTATTAGCCCACCGAAGGAGGATAACTAATGAGCTACGCATTTTTTGCGGTGATTGACAACGACACCGAACTGATTCACGCCAAACTACCAACCACTATCCCGATTGGCTCAACCATTGAAGGCTACGAGCGAGCAGGGTATAACGTGCGGTGGACTTGGGTCGAAGAATGCCCCAACCACGAAGGGAATTTTGATTGCCCGCCGTTTTGCCCAACTTGTCACGGAGAACAGGAGATAACCAAGTGAGACGCAAAGAAGAAACCAAGCTAAGCGACCAAGAAAAGGCAGTAATCAACTCGGCCCTGATTATGTTGCGTGACCTACATTGGAAAATGTATACGGGACACAGCAAACCTAACGGCGACGTGGCTAGACACTCTAAGGCGTATGCCGAGGCGATTGACCAGCTTAGGGGAAAGGTGTTTGACCTATGACCTGTAACGCTTGCGGGTGGATTTTACGTAACGTGACCAGCAACTATTGCCCTGCTTGCGGTGCCCCTTTATTCTCTAAAAAATTGAAATGACTTTAGAACACCTACTCACGCCTATTCTACTCTTGAGTAAGATAGCACTGAGTAAGTATGTTTTATAGAGCTCAATAAAAGAGAGTTATCCACAGGTAAAACCAAAGTTATCCACAGGCTATTCAACTAAATCTACTCAAAACTAAATAACATTTCGATAAACTTGCTTGACTAGCGAAATTAGTCGTTAGGATAGTAACTTATCGGCACTCACCTACTATTTGAAAGGAAACACCCCGAAACTATGTTTGACCCCGTATACGGAGAGCTAATTACCTCTCGCCAAGTGTCAGAAATGACAGGGTTCACAATGAACCAACTACGCAATTACCGCCTACCGAGCAGGCTAGACAAAGCCCCATTCCCGTTTGTTCGCATCGGTGGCACCACCCTTTATCGCAAGGCAGACATCGAACTCTGGCTACAAGACAACGAGGGAACTATGCGTGTTGAGTATGTAACCGCAGAAGGGCAAAAGACAGCTCCGCTATCTAACACCCCAGAGGTTCAGGACAAGCGACTCGCCTTTACCCAACTCGGCAGGGTGACCACCGCTAACAGCTTCGACTCGATGGCTACTTGGGCTATTGAGCAGTCTGGCTTGGACAATGCCACCAAGATTATTCACGACGAAGGCAGGCGCTTGCTTGCCATTGAGCGTGGCTTGTCCGAATGGAAAGACCTACCAACTCCAACCGTAAAGCTAAAGGCAACTGACCTTGAAGCTTTCTGGAAGATTTGGACTTACGGCGTTCGCAGGGTTGTTGCCATTGTGAACGGCTTCGATGTTACTGACGAGGAAATCATTTCTATCCCTGTCGGTGATGTTCCACCACTGAAAACTAAGTAACACCTAACAAAGAGAGAGAGATTGCAAAATGGCACTACAACACCACTTCGTTGTCGTTGTTGAAGACGGCAAGGCTTGGATTGACTACGATGTTTCAATCAACTTTGATTCAGGTAGCATCTGGGATACCGAAGATGAAGATTGGCTCAACTTCGATAACCTAACTGCCGCTCAGCAAGAGGAGAATGAAGAAGCCGCTGACTCGATTGCGTCAATCCTTGAAATGCACAATAACCCACGCCTATAACAAAGAGAGAGAGAGATTGCGAAATGGCTAAATACTACCTACCTTTCGAGGAAACACAGCACGGCTGGTATGAAATTGAGGCTGACAGCCTTGAACATGCTAAAGAACTAGCCGAAGACACCGCCTTTGTAATGGACTTGGAACCTAACTACAAAAGCGGAAACACTGAATGGTTCCCTGAATACATTAGCGAGGAATAATGAGCTACGCACGGCTACGACCAGAATACCGAATCACTTGGGAGAGCAAAGAGCTTGACCTTCGTGACCTAGAGGGCAATGAACTCTATTGGGTTCCACAAAAGGAATGGGTCAAGGCACTATGCTTCGACTCTATGCAATCAGGGCTTTATGTCCTCACCGAAGACGATGAATACTATTTCACCTGTCATTCAATCCACCTTGAACACAGCGACACAATACCAACCGCTACACCAACCGAAACAAAGGAGAAGAAAATGGGTAAGCACGCAGGGTCATACGACCTGAAGCACGACCTAGCAGAATCAGAAGACGCATTGCTCACAATGCTCGGTCAGGACTTGGACACTTGGCAGTTGATTGCCCGTGACCTAGCCCGTGACATTCTTCGAGGCAGGGCTGACTCGGAGGACTCTATGGAGTTCGCCCTTGACATCTTGACCCGTCTATACCCGATGCCTGAGATGAACATTCACCCCAGCGAGCTTGGAAAGATTGCCCGATGATACAGCTATACAGGGGCACAACCGATACTCAGGTTGTAATGGGTGACAACGGCTCCACCCCACTATGGATTAGCGAAGACGGCGACTACGGCATAACCCCTATCACCATCTTCGATGCCCATAATTGGACAGCTAGGCACTTTGAAGAGTTGGACAATGCACCGCTATCCGAACGCATCTATGTTGCTAAGGCTATCCACACCGAGGTGACTCAACTCCATTCAATGGAGGAGGAGGTCTTCTTGGATGCTATCCGCAGGCGTGCCCCTGAGCTTGGTCTAAGGCTGTTTATCTTGACCAACGAGGGCATGGATGAACTACTACCATAATGAGAAAAGGGGCGAGGCTATCCCTAGACCACCTCGCCCCTATCACCGAAAGGAGCATCATGTCAAAACATGACCGCAAAGAACCACCCTTGCTACGATTAGTAAACCACATAGCAAGGCACAAAACAAGCATTTCCTACTATGTTTCTATGGCGTTTTTTATCGCAGTAATAGGCATGACCTTTGCTGGGGTGACGCTATGAGTTACCTGGTGGACTTTAGTTGGGTGATGCACCAAGATAACCCCGACTCCCTGTTCATGGACTTAGCATGGCGAACAAACATCTACACCAACAAGTTTGAGTCAGTCATTACGGCTAGGTATTCAGGCTTGCCTGATGCTCAGATTGAGTATGAGGTGGATGATGCTGAATTGTTATCAAAGTTTAGAGAGCATCTGCTTGAAATAATGCCTGATAGCATTGACCCGCTATACGATTATCTGGAACCACTACTGAAGGAAAAACTTGCCGAAGCAACTTTCTAAATTTATCCGTGATGAACTCAAGCTGCACGGCTGGGAGAACATTGGCAGAGGACAGCTTGACGGATTCGTTTGGGCTTCGAATGGAATGAGCTATCACATTGTCCCCTCAAAAATGGGGAAAATGTATCACCTCAGTGTTACAAAAATGTCAGACACCACTACTATCTTTATTACCGAAGAACAACTGCTACACGAAATAACCAAAGGAGAAAGAAAATGACCCACGAAGAACTGATTGCACAGGCTAAGGCAGTGCTAATCACAGGTAAGCCAAAGGCTACCAAAGAGAACAAGAACGCCGTCGAGGTAGCTGACGCTGTATTGGCTAATGAGCTGATGGCAGAGTTGGCAAAGGTGCAGGAGGACATGAAGTTCCTCAAGGCACGTGAAGACGAAATCAAGGCAATCATTCGTGATGCCATTGGTGAAAAAGACGAGCTTCACATTCATGGAGCTAAGGTTGCCAGCATCTCACGCTGGCGTGAAACCGCAGTCCAGACCGATAAGGTCAAGGAGCTGTTCCCGCTTGTAGACTTCCCTGAGATTTACAAGCGAACCGACAAGACAAGGCTGAACATTCACTAATGGTGCACGTTTGGATTCACCCGTCAGCGGGTAAGAGCATTTTCGTAGACGACCAGCACATCCCGCCTTGCAACCTATGCGGGAAACGCATCAGCGTTTGTAGAGAGAGCGGATGCAATGGGACTGAGAAAAAAGCTAGCGAATAAAATACTCGGCACCGACATAGATGAACTATGTCTTGCTTGGTATGAGAAGGGCTCGGTAGACGGCTTCGAGGAGGGCGTCTACCGAGCTACCAACGACATCGTTACAGACCTACTAAGCGACGCAGTATTAGCAATGGAGCTGGATGTCGAAACAATGCAACGAATTGTTTCAATAATCGAAAACTAACAACCATTTATTGAAAACTAAGAGAGAGAGAAGAGAGATGGCACATGATGATTTTTACAACTTCGACCCAAGCTGGGATGATACTAAGCCCAGCGAAGAAGACCTCTGCCCGAACTGTTGGGAGACCCCGTTTGCGTGCAGATGCGACCAAGACCTCTACGACTACGAACCAGAAGACGACCTCCTTGACGAAAATGACTATCTATAACGAGGTCCTCTACGACTACCAAAAGGATGCGGCTGACCGCATAGCATTACAGCGTAGGATTCTGCTCGCTGACCAACCAGGTCTAGGCAAGACGCTTATGGTGCTTGGTGGACTAGAGCAAGCTGGCATGTTCAACATCGGCAAGAACATCCTTATCATCACGCCTATCATCAATGCTCAGACCGCTTGGATTGACAGCATTGAGAAGTTCGTAGCCCCACGGCACGATGTCAATGTCATCGACATCTCCCGTGGCACCGTTCATGAGAAACGGGCTGCTATCGAGGGCAACCTGACGGGGCTGTGTAACATCATCGTAGCTAACCATAATGCCATCGATGTCATGGACAATGGCTTGCACCGAGTTGATACCATCACTATGGAGGCGTTCGATGTAGTTGTGATTGACGAGTCCCACATGGTCTTGCCAATCGCTAAGCCTAAGAACCTGACCCGCTTCTGGCGTGGGCTGAACAAGCTACGCACTAAAGAAGATGCCATGCGTATCGCTGTGTCAGGAACACCAGACCGAGGCAAGCTTGAGAACCGCTACGGCACGTGGCTATTCCTTGACCCTTGGAACACCCCTCGCAATCAGTGGGATTGGTTCGGTACTAACTTCCATGTCTATGACCAGAAGGTGGCTGCCAATCGAACCGTGAAGATGGTTGGGCAACTCAAGGACAGGCAGGCGTGGCTTGCTAAGGATAAGTCCATGATGATTAGGCGAACCAAGTCTGAGGTGCTGAGCCAGCTACCACCTAAGCAGTATGTAGATGTTGAAGTCTTCCTGACCAAAGCCCAACTGCGTGACTATGTAGAGGTGCGTAGTGAATACATGGACTCACCTAAGCCTGAGCCTATGGTGTTTGCCACCCGTGCCAGACAGATGGCCGCCTGCCAATGGGATAAGAATTGGGAGCCCCGTGTCGGCGGTGAATCAAGCAAACTTGATTGGCTTGTCGAATGGCTAGACTCTCGCGGCTACATGGACAACTCACTTGACGGCAAGGTTGTGATTGCCTCGCAGTTCAGTAAGGTGTTGCATTGGCTGGCTAAGGAGCTTGAGAAACTTGGCATGCGTCCACAGATTCTTGACGGCTCAACTCCGCAGAAAGAACGCGACCAGATTCAGCGTGACTTCCAAGACGGCGAGTGCCGTATTGTCCTACTATCAGGGCAGATGGGCGTTGGTATCAACCTTGATGCGGCTGATGACCTAATCATGTTTGATTCGCCTTATGACCCTGACCGCATTGAGCAGATTGAAGACCGAGTGCACCGAGCATCTAATATGCACAAGGTAACTATCTGGAACCTGATTGCCATTGGAACGGTTGACCAGGCGATTGCAGAGAAGGTATCCCGTCGCTACAAAGTGACCCGTCGATTGCTTGACGAGTCCCGTGGCGTTGAGATTGAGCGAGAAGTTATCGCTCGCTTAGTAAAAATGTCAGACCACAACGATAAACTAAACACACCAGAAGAATAGAGACGACCATGCCAATCAAAATCCTCGATGTACCCCAATCTGACTACCAAGCAGAAGATTGGAAAGCGGTAGAGACTGCCGAGAGCTGGATGTTACGCATCCCCGAACTTTTCATCACAGCCCGAAGCAGACAAGCGGTGATTGGTATCTCCGAAGTTGGCATGGACTGCCGTAAATGCGTAGCCCGCAAGCTTGCCCAAAAGCCTCGCACCCCTGATGGTTCTTGGTTTCCATTCATCGGCACGGCAGTCCATGACCAACTAGAGCAAGGCTTTGCTGAGCGCTGGCCCGACGAGTATCATCTGGAGAATAGACTTCACGTGCACAGCTACAAGGGCTTGGAACTTGGTGGCTCTTGTGACATGGCTGCAATCATCAACGATGGCAAAAATGTCATTGTCAACGATTGGAAGGTTGTAGGGCAAGAGGCACTGAGCAAAGCGGCTAAGGGCGAGATAAAGAATCAATATCGAGTTCAGGCTATGCTTTATGGTCTAGGTTGGAAGAAAAAGGGTTATGATGTTTCTCACGTATCTCTTACTTTCCTTCCGAGGGACAAAGATTTACCCAATGCACAAATAGTAATGCTTCGCTATGATGAAGACCTTGCTATGGAATCATTGGCAAAACTTGAGTTGCTTATCGATGCTGCCGAGATAATCGGATGGGACGCAGTTATCGAGAAGCAACCCAAGGCAAGCTTCTGCTGGGACTGCAAAAAGTATGACCAGCAGGAGGATGGCGACATATCGTTGCTAATCTAACGAGACAGAAAATATAGAAAAGGTAAAAAATGGTAAACGTAGACACTGAGTTCCTTCCAGACCCAAACGATTTGTTGGGAACTCGCTCCATTCCAAGCATCAGCTTTAAGGATGCAAAGATTGGCGACTCCTTCACTGGAGTAATCACCGACCTTCGAACTGTGCAGGTTCGCTCCTACGACTCTGGTGAGCCAGAGTTCTGGGATGACGGCAAGCCAAAGCTACAGATTGAAGTAACCCTTGCAACTGAGTACCTAGACCCTTCACTGGACGAGGATGACGGCACCCGCCGTGTCTACCTCTTCGGTCAGAAGCTCTCTGCTGCTAAGCAGGAGATGAAGGCTAAGGGCCTAAGCAAGCTTGAGAAGGGCATGGCCTTCACTATCTCATTCGTGGGAGAGAAGCCAGCCTCTAACAAGAAGTACAACAACGTGAAGATGTATGGCATCGAAATCGAGCCTGCTACTTCTAACCCAGATGTCGACGCTCTGCTAGCTGAGACTACTGGTGCTAAGCCTGTCAAGAAGGGCGCTGAAGGTGCTAAGCTAACAGCTGCACAGATTGAAAAGGCAAAGAAGCTGAGCGTTGCTGGCTTCGTCGCTGAGGAAATTGCTGAGGCAATGTCCGTAAACAAGTACCTCATTGAAGAGCTACTTGAGGGCGACACCTTCTAGCAGAACTAGGTATGGGGCGAGGTCTCTCGCAATCTCTCTCCTCGCCCCATACCCCTACATAACCGAAAGGACTCAAATTGGCATTGACCAAGCCATTCCAAGAACTGCTAGAGCGACTAGGCCGTAGCGAAGATGACAACCTCAACATCGCTTACCAATCCGTCAAGCAGGGATTCAAAGTCAAGGCGACCAAGGTTCGCCACGCTGACTCAGTTGTCGAGGCCCTCAACGACCTAGAGTGCAATGTCTGGTATGAAATCAACCCTTCCATCGCAAGCGGTAGAAGCAAGGCTGAGGATGTATCACGGCTGTCTGCCGTATGGGTAGACATCGACTACAAGGACTCAGGCATTCAGTCACCTGACAATGCCCATGAGCTAATCGAACTTCTTACAGACCTTATCGGAGTGAGCCCCAGCGCTGTGGTTCACTCTGGTAATGGGCTACAGCCCTATTGGGCGATAGACCCAGAGGAGGAGTACACACAAGAGCTTGGTACTTCGTTGCTCCTCCGCTGGGGTGCCTTTGTTCGCTGGCTAGCCGCTTCGCAGGGCGGTCAGCTTGACTCAGTGTTTGACTTGCCTCGCATCTTCCGTGCACCTGGGTCATACAACCACAAGGCTGAGCCAAAGCCTGTAACCATCGAATTGCCTGAAGCGTGGCGACCAATTAGTTATGAAGAACTAAATGATGTGCTGATTGCTCACGGCTTTGCCAGTGTTACCACGGGGCTTGACGAGTTCGAGCAGGTATCTGCGAGCGCCGAATGGAATTACTCAGCGCATGACTGTGGATTTATCCCGACTTTGTTCGCGGCTGTCCGACCAGGTGTAAAGCCACCTAAGTCTCGCCACGGCTGGCTACTCCAGCAGCTGGTTAGATTGAACGCTGCCCACCGCAATGGTTGCATCACTGAGGACTCTGCAAAGCTTATTGTTGGTCAGCTCTCTGAGCGGTTCGACGAGTTCCTATCCATGCCTCCAAAGCGCCCTAAGAACCCAGGTGAGCTAAGGGCTGCTAACAAGTGGGCTGTTGCCCGTGTAGAGGCATTCTCTGAGAAGAAGCTGGCTGAAGAGCTACGCAACCACGACCACAAGGACTTGAGCAATTCTGATATCAGTGTGGTACCAGTCGAAGCTCCTGTGAACTATGACGCCAGCGAGGATGAACTCAAGGATGTCTACGTGTCCAGCTTCGGAGCATACGGCAGAACTGATGCTGCTAATGCCCGCAGGCTTATCCACTACATGAGGGGCGAATACAAGTTCGTTCCTGAACTCGGCTGGCTGAGATGGGACGGCTCCCACTTCGTTGCTGACCGAGAAAAAATGATTGTGCAAACCGCAATCGACGCTGCTTATTTCGCTCTTGAGGCTGGTGCTTCGGGCGAGCAGCTCAAATGGGCTGAGGCTTCAGCCAACAAAGAAAGGCTTATGAATGCGACAATTATTGCTGGAACTGACCCTGAAGTGCTGGTCAATGCTGTGGACCTTGATTCGGACGTTAACAATCTTTGCACTCCTTCGGGCATCGTCAACCTCCGAACTGGAGAGCTTCGTCCAGCGAACAAGTCAACTGACCTCAACACTAGGCAGACAACTTGCGCTATGGGAACTATTCCAACTCCGTTATGGTCCAAGTTCTTGTCAGAGGTTATTGAAGACGAGGACCGAATCTCCTACGTACAGGAGTTGCTTGGAGCCGCACTCTTTGGTGACTCACGATTCCATGTACTTCCAGTTCTGGTCGGAACAGGTGCCAACGGTAAATCAACCATCTTGGATGTGGTTTCCAAAATTCTGGGAGATTATGCTGCAACGATGCCTGAGAACTTCCTACTCGAAACAGGTAGCGCCGCACACCCAACCGAGATTGCTCGACTACGTGGTGTTCGCTTCGCTGTGGCGTCAGAGACCAGACCCGACGGGCGCTTCAACGAGGCGAGGGTAAAGATGCTAACTGGTGGAGATATGCTCTCTGCCCGTTTCATGAACCAGAACTTTTTCGACTTCAAGCCAACTCACACGCTATTCCTAGCTGTGAACCACTTGCCTGAGGTGAAGTCAGGTGGTGACGGTTTCTGGCGAAGACTTCGCAAGATTGACTTCAAGAAGACCATCCCCGCCAACAAGCGTAAAGAGAACCTCGCTGACCTGCTGGTCGAGCAAGAGGGGCCAGGCATTCTGCGATGGATGGTTGAGGGCGCTGTCCGTATCACTGAGCACGGCATGACTGAGCCTGACTCCGTGAAGATAGCCACTCAGGCTTACCGCCATGAGGAAGACCACTTGGCTAAGTTTGTTGACGAGAAGGTTATCCTGTCCGATAGTTCTTCCGTTACCAAGACGGCGGTATACAACGCTTACCGCGAATGGTGTGCTGAGAACGGCGAGAAGTCACTTCCTCAGAACAACTTCAACCGTGAACTAAAGTCCCGTCTAGGAGTCACTGAGTCCACCTCGATTGGCTTCAAGATGTTTGTTGGCATTGAGCTGTTGAAGATTGACAGTTTCAACAATGCTTCAAGTGTTCACAAGTTGGTTGGAGACATCGACCAGCTCGCAATGGATGGCGACGATGACAAATATTGGCAGTAAAGAAGACCCTTGCTTCGCCTGTAGGGCGGGCTTTCACCATGAGTGCCACGTTTGGTGGCACTGGGATAGTGAAGAGTGCTGCTGTGGCGGCGAGGTAAAGTTCGGCCCAACAGGAGAGGTGAAGATTGATACTCAAGGAGTATTTGATTCAGGCGAGAACGATAAAGAAGTTGACACAGGCTACATTAGCGACGGATACCAAGGAGGCAAAGACCTTGCCGACTATGCCGACCCTATCAGCACAGGTCGTAAGAGGGCGGCGCAGATGTATCCAATCAGTGCTGGAATGGTATGCGAATGGGCTGGTCTCAAAAGAGCTGGCGGTGGAGTTAGCCCTATCGTCGGCTGTGTGGGGCGTCCTGCGTCTGACCGTCACCACGGACCTGACAAGAACACGATGAACAATGCTCCTGGCAATTTGCACAGGATTTGCGACCACTGCCACAACACTTGGCACGCTATAAATGACCCAGCCTACGGCGAAAGACCAGTCCACACTATGCCGTTTATCCCAATGGGAGAAAAGGGCACTGACTGGTTTGACCATGACCCTGACACCAAGGCAACCATGGACGAGATACTAGCAGCGGAAGCTAAGAGGCTTTCCGAGCAGTAAACTTTTGACCACGGAACCAAGCAACGCCGTTACGAATCTCAATTAGCTCCACATAGGGGACATCATTTTCGATTACGATGACGGCTACTCCTTGCTGCCAGTTTTCGTAATACTTGGCAGGTGTGCCGTCGACATGCGTGCTTCCATTAACTGAAGGCACTGCTCCATCAACACGGCATAGGCAACCTGGACTGACGGCGACGCTTCGGATAGACGCATCCCGATTGAATACGGTCCTTGATTGGATTTCAAGGCGATGTGCGTGCCCGAAGATGGTAGAAATGTGAGGGTCAGCGTTTG
>JACCDL010321791.1_pt1 | contig 21345 bp, 21 predicted proteins | sample 7441931 | NCBI WGS metagenome assembly JACCDL01 (sample SAMN15323437, study PRJNA562643) | freshwater metagenome | isolation source: river surface water | place: USA:Blue River Watershed | collected 2017-08-16 | reverse complement strand
CCGGCAACTAAGGCGCCAAGATCTAATGAGTAAAGTTGTTTGTCTTTAAGAGTCTCTGGAATATCTCCTTTGATAATTGCTTGGGCTAAGCCCTCAACAACCGCTGTCTTTCCTACCCCAGGCTCCCCAATTAATACTGGATTATTTTTAGTTCTACGAGATAGCACCTGCATTACGCGCTCTATCTCTTTCTCTCGACCAATTACTGGATCTAACTTTCCTTCTCTTGCTGCCTGAGTAAGGTTTCGACCAAATTGATCTAAAACTAATGAAGTTGATGGCTGGCCTTCTGCAGGTCCACCTGCTGCGACCGCCTCTTTACCTTGATATCCAGAGAGTAATTGAATTACTTGCTGACGAACTCGTGATAAATCTGCGCCAAGTTTTACTAAAACCTGCGCAGCAACTCCCTCGCCTTCGCGAATTAGACCTAAAAGAATGTGTTCTGTGCCAATGTAGTTATGGCCCAATTGCAACGCCTCGCGCAGTGAGAGCTCTAAAACTTTTTTAGCACGTGGTGTAAATGGAATGTGCCCAGATGGTGCTTGTTGGCCTTGGCCAATTATTTCCTCAACTTGAGAGCGAACTGCCTCTAATGAAATGCCAAGGGATTCAAGTCCTTTAGCTGCTACACCTTCACCCTCATGAATCAAACCTAAAAGAATGTGTTCCGTACCAATGTAATTGTGGTTGAGCATGCGTGCTTCTTCTTGCGCCAGCACAACAACACGTCTGGCACGATCGGTAAACCGTTCAAACATTGCTCAAGCCTTTCTTGTCTTAATGTAAATAGCCTAATACCAAGTTGGGACATTGTGCACTTCGATTAGGCTGTGAATAACTCACCCATATGTTGGGCCTGTTACGGCTCTATAACCCCACAATTGGGGTGTTTATGCCCGAAAACTTAAAGAATTTTAAGCATTCTGGTATTTCCCAGTGTGTTGGGTTTAACACTCTCTAGATCTAGGAACTCGGCAATACCCTCATCATAGGATCGAAGAAGTTGAGTGTAAATCTCTGGATCGACTGGCGCTCCTTGTATTTCTTTAAATCCATGAGAGCCAAAAAACTTTGTTTCAAAGGTTAAACAAAATACCTTCTTAACACCTACCTCTTTTGCTCTAGCCATAATACTTTCTAAGATTAAGTGACCCACTCCCTTGCCATGCATATGCTCTACAACTGCAACCGTTCTGACTTCAGCAATATCCTCCCAAAGCACATGTAATGCACCACAACCAACTACTTCACCATTAACTTCGGCAACTATAAACTCTTGCACGCTTTCAAATAAAGTCACCGTTTCTTTAGAAAGAAGTTTTCGTTCAACTGCATAAGTATCAACGATCGCTCTAATTTTTTTAACATCAGTTGTCTTGGCGGGCCTAATTACAACTGACATTACTCATCTCCAGCAGTTGGCTTTACTAATGGAAATAAAATAGTCTCCCTGATTCCTAATCCTGTAAGTGCCATCAATAATCTATCTGCGCCCATCCCCATACCGCCCATTGGTGGCATGCCATGCTCCATTGCCTTTAAGAAATCCTCATCTAATCCCATCGCCTCTAAATCACCAGATGCACCAAGTTTTGCCTGCTCAACCAACCGCTCGCGCTGAATAACTGGATCAACTAACTCTGAGTAACCAGTTGCTAACTCAAATCCTTCAATATAAAGATCCCACTTCTCAGCAACACCAGGTGTATCACGATGGGCTCTGACCAATGGTGAGGTATCAATTGGAAAGCCCATAACAAATGTTGGAGCTGTCAATTTATTTATGACTGTATGTTCAAAGATCTCTTCAGCAATTTTTCCCCTGATCCATTTTGGATCAAGCTTTATTCCTAACTTTGTGGCTATTTTCTTAAGCTCATCTATTGTGCTCTCGCCTGTAACCTTTTCGCCTATGGCTTCTGAAATTGCCTCAAACAATGAGATCTGATTCCAATCACCACCAAGATCTAACTCTTTGCCATCATGGTGTTTGACTTTGTGAGAACCAAAAACTGCTTTTGCTGCATTTTGCACAAGATTTTTAGTTAACTCAGCCATGGTGTGCCAATCACCATATGCCTCATAGGTTTCAATCATGGCAAACTCAGGCGAGTGAGATGAGTCGGCTCCCTCGTTTCGGAAATTTCTATTTATCTCAAATACCTTTTCCAGGCCGCCAACAACACATCTCTTTAGATACAACTCTGGCGCGATTCGCAAAAAAAGATCCATCTCATATGCATTGCTAAAGGTTTTAAATGGTCTGGCTGCAGCCCCGCCATGCATCACCTGCAGCATTGGAGTTTCCACCTCTATAAAGTTTTTATCGTTAAAAGTTTGACGAAGTGATTTCATAACTGCTGGACGTAATCTGGCATTACTTCTTGCCTCTGGCCGAACAATTAAATCAACATAGCGCATTCGAACTCGACTCTCTTCTGAGAGTGGTTTGTGCTCCACAGGTAATGGCCTTAAAGATTTTGCTGCCAACATAAATGAGTTTGCCAAGATAGATAACTCACCACGCTTTGAGGTAATTACCTCACCCGTTACAGAAACAATATCGCCCAAATCAATTTCAGATTTCCAAATCTCAAGCTGGGCTTCACCGATTTTGTCTAATGAAAACATCGCTTGCAGCTCAGTGCCATCACCCTCACGCAAATTTGCAAAACATAACTTGCCGGTGTCGCGCTTAAAAATTACACGTCCTGTAACTGATTCAATAATTCCAGTTGCTACATCAATTGGTAAATCTTTATGTTTAGTTCTAATCTCCAATAGAGAGGTAGTTCGGGGAACAGATACTGGGTATGGCTGGCCACCCCGACTCAATATCGCAGCCCGTTTTTCCCGCCGGATTCGCAGTTGTTCGGGTAGATCATCCTCATCAGCCATGATGCGTTAAATCTTAGCGGGTGTAGTGCGCTGTTATGAATTAATTTCGCTCATGTACTAAGCGCAATCCGATTAATGTCAGATCTGGTTCATGAAATTCGATCATCTCACTAATTCCAAGTACTAATGGCGCAAGCCCACCAGTTGCAATTACGCATACATCACCAGAATCTGGATACAAATCAGCTAGCTCATCAATTATTCGATTCACCAAACCATCTACTTGGCCAGCAAATCCATATATCGTTCCAGATTGCAAGGCCTCAACAGTATTTTTACCAATAACAGATCTTGGTTTTACTAACTCTACTTTTCGAAGTTGAGCAGCTCTTGCAGCTAGAGCATCAACAGAGATCTCTATGCCAGGTGCTAACGCACCTCCTAGAAACTCGCCTTTTGGCGAAACTACATCTAGATTTGTTGAGGTTCCAAAATCAACCACAATTGATGGGCCATCTGTGCCATAAAGTGTGAAGGCTGCCAATGAGTTAACAATTCGATCAGCACCAATCTCTTTTGGATTATCTACTAATAGTGGCACTCCTGTTTTTACACCTGGTTCAATAATTGTGGTTTTTATATCCTGAAAGTGATCATTAAGTAATCTTCTAATCTCTCTAAGGACTGCTGGCACAGTTGAACAAATTGCCACTCCTGTAATATCAAAATCTGCAACCAGTGCTGAGTACTGCAGCCAAAGCTCATCTGCGGTATCGCGTGGGTCAGTTTTTACTCGCCAAGATTGCTCTAACTTATCTTTATTGAAAATCCCTAAAACAGTGTTGGTATTTCCGACATCTATTGCAAGTAACATCATTTTTCCTTTCTAAAATCTAGGCCAATATCTAATGCAGCGGATGAATGCGTTAGTGCTCCGATCGCTAAATAATCAACTCCAGTGTTTGCATAAGCTTTGGCATTTTCAATCGTTAAGCCGCCTGAGGCTTCTAATTTCACATTTCCAGATGTGATTGCTACCGCCTCTTCGCACATTTTTACACTCATATTGTCAAGCAAAATCAGATCTGGCTTTAATTCAAGCGCCTCCTTAAGTTGATCTAGTGAATCAACCTCAATCTCAATAAACTTCCCTGGATACATTTTCTTAATTGCATTAAACGCCGCTGTAATGCCACCGGCTGCTGCAATGTGGTTGTCTTTAATTAATGCAGATTCAGAAAGTGAAAGACGATGATTTACAGCTCCTCCTATTCGCGTGGCAAATTTCTCTAAGCTGCGCAATCCAGGAGTTGTTTTTCTAGTATCTCTAATCTGGCACTTTGTGCCAGCAACCTCAGAAACCCAATGACTTGTTAGCGTAGAGATTCCACTTAAGTGGGATAGGAAGTTGAGTGCAGTTCTTTCGGCAAGCAAAAGCTTTTGGGTATTTCCTTGAGCAGAAATTAAAACTTTACCTACAGAAACCTTTGCTCCTTCATCTACTAACACCTCATAGTGATTAACTCCGCAGTACTCAAGTACGGCAGCGGCAACATGTAACCCACTGATAACACCCTCCTGTCGAGCAACAAACTCACCTATTGAAACTTGAGATGATGTAATTGTTGCCATTGAGGTCAAATCCTCACCGCCTGCTAAATCTTCACTAATTGCATCCTTTACCTGCTGGAAAATGTGATTAGGTGATAGACCTAATTTCTTTAAATTATCACGAAGCTGGTTCACCTAAATCACCCCCAATTCATTTTTCCAAGTGCCAGATGAATCTATCTGTTGAATGATTCTACTTAACCACTTGTCTTGGCTATTTGGATAATCACTGCGCCGATGTGAGCCTCTTGATTCTGTTCTTAGTAGAGCTGACTTCACAATCACGGTAGCAAGTAAATGAAGATTTGTTGCCTCCCAAGCCTCAATGCATGGCTCTGTGCTAGTTAGTTTAGATAACTCATCTAAAGTTTGTAAGGTTTTAGTTAACGAAGCCTCAGATCTTAAAACTCCAGCACCCTCACTCATTGCAATTTGTAGTGGCAAAAGAATTTTAGGATCTAGCAATATGCTTTTTTCATCCTCGATAGCCTCCTGCAAAGCTGGCAAGTCTTTGGATAACGCTGCTGCGATTCGTGCGCCAAAAACTAACCCTTCTAGTAGTGAATTAGAGGCAAGTCGATTTGCACCATGAGCACCAGTGCAAGCAGATTCTCCACATACGTAAAGCCCGTCAATAGATGACTTGCCATTCAAGTCAACTAACACACCACCTGATGCGTAATGTGAGGCGGGAGCCACCGGAATCTTTTCCTTAGTCGGATCAATTCCATTTTGTATACATGAGGCATGAATTGTCGGAAATCTATTTGCGAAATCTTCAATTCGAGTTGCATCTAACCAAACAAATGGTTGACCACTTAATTGCATTTGATTAAAAATTTCTATTGCTACTACATCTCTTGGGGCCAGATCAGCTTGTGGATGTTTACCAATCATGAATTGTTCACCTTTAGCGTTTAATAAAATCGCACCTTCACCGCGGACTGCTTCGCTGATCAATGGTTGCTGACCTCTGTTTGCTAAATCTCGCCATAAAACAGTTGGGTGAAATTGAATGAATTCAACATCAGCAACTTTGGCTCCCGCTCTTAGGGCTAGCGCAACACCATCCCCTGTTGATACAGCTGGATTAGTTGTTTGTGAATACACCTGGCCAAGTCCACCAGTTGCAACCACAACCGCTCTCGCTAACGCTCTGCCCACACCATCTCGACTTCCAGCACCAATTACATGCAAAGTCACACCACAAACTCGACCAGTTGCACTCTTTAATGCATCAATTACAAGCGCATGTTCTATTACCTCTATTCCTGCATCTTCATTTACCGCAGCGAGTAACGCTCTAGAAACCTCTGCACCAGTTGCGTCACCTCCTGCGTGCAATATTCGATTTCTTAAATGTCCACCTTCTCGAGTTAAAGCAATCTCGCCAGTTGCAGATTTATCAAACACTGCTCCTTGGGCAATTAACTTTCTGACCGCCTCAGGTCCTTCTGAAACTAAAACATCTACCGCTTTGATATCGCATAAACCAGCACCCGCTGCCAAAGTATCTTTCTTATGTTGATCAGGAGTATCGCCTGGACCAAGTGCTGCAGCTATTCCTCCCTGGGCCCATTTTGTTGAACCTTCATCAATTCGTGCTTTAGTAACAACCAAGACAGACAAACCATATGAGCGCAGATTTAATGCAGTAGTAAGTCCGGCAACACCAGAGCCAATAACAATTACATCGGCAGATGTGCTCCAGCCAGGTGAGCCAGTTAGTAGCTTCATTACCTACCCCCAATGGCTTTATTGTCGATCAAACGCACCTGATTTACCCAACCAGCAATAATTAGACGCTTATTTTCAGTCAAAGAGTGAGCATCTGCAAATGTTTTTTCATCGATTAGATTCAGATAATCCAGTTTGAACAATGGCTGGTTACTAATTATTGCCATTGCCTTTTCCAAGCTGTCAGTACTAAGGGCCTTATAAATCACACTTGCTGTTTGCTTCTCACTCTCTGTAAGCCTTATATTGCGTGAAGACAATGCAAGATTATTAACATCTCTTATTGTTGGAGCTGAAACTATGTTTACAGATAGTTGTAGTTTTCTCACCATCTCTTTAATCAAGAAAAGCTGCTGAAAATCTTTTTCGCCAAAGACTGAATACTTTGGCTTAACTAAATCAAATAATCTATTGACTACGGTTAAAACTCCAGAGAAGTGGCCACTTCTAGCTGCGCCTTCATAAACATCACCAACTGGCCCGGCATCAATTTTTTCAATCTTACCTGGATAAATCTCTGATTCGGAAGGAACAAACACTGCAGTTGCACCGGCATCTTTAGCCATCTGAATATCGGCTTCAATACTTTTGGGATAAGTATTTAAATCTGTTTTATTCTCAAACTGTAGTGGATTAACAAAAATACTGACCACAATTTTTTCGCCATAATTTTTAGCTAGTTTGATCAAGGATTGGTGACCAAGATGAAGTGCGCCCATGGTTGGAACTAAAACATCCCATTTTTGGCGCGCTAAATCATCTGCAGATTTAAGAACTTCAATCATGGCTCCAGTCCTTTCCGGGTACCGGGCTAGAAGGAGAGTTTAACTTGTGCTTTGAATACTTGCCAACAAAGATTTAACCTTACCAATTCCCGGAATTTCACCTTCAGGATCAATGGCTAACCAAGGTTTTAGTACAAACTCTCTTGATTGAGCAAGGGGGTGTGGCAGCTTTAAAAACACTGTATCTATAACCTGCTCTCCATAGACAATCAAATCTAAATCAATGATTCTAGGACCCCATTTAACTTCACGTACACGTCCCATTTGATCTTCAATCTTTAATAGCTCAGCCAAAAGTGATTCAGGTGTTAATTCACAATTGCCAATTACGACAGCATTTAAGAAATCATTTTGATATGGTCCACCAACCGGTTTGGTTTCTATATAAGGTGACACCTTTAAATTCTGAAGCAATACCTCTAGGTGAGTTATTGCGATATCAATATTTAATTTACGATTTTCAAGATTAGAACCGAGCGCTACAACGGCTTTCATCTACTTAATTCTATTTCAACAGAAACATCCTTAAACTTTAATGGGATTGGAGCATAAGGTTTATGGACTATAACCTTAACTTTCTTTATCCTTTTAAACTCCTTTAGAATTTGCTTTGCTATATCCTCTGCCAAACTCTCAATTAACTGACGGGGTTCTCCAGTTATCTTATTGTTCACAACTTGAGCAACTTCGGCATAATTAACAGTTCTACTAAGTTGATCGTTTAGATTTTTAAGTGGTAAATACAATTCAACATCAACGAGAAATTTCTGTCCGCGTTTGCGTTCATTTTCCAACACGCCATGGAAGCCTTTAGCTTCTATTCCAAATATTTTTATTACGTCATTCATTTGCGCATTTGTTCCATAACGCTAATGGCATCTTGGTGAGCTCTGACGGCATGGGTGCGCACACCCCATACCTTAAGCCGTGCCATTTCAGATGTTAATGCGATTGTTGCTGCTTCACGTTTATCTGGTTCTGGGGCGTTAATTAACTCACCTAAGAAGCGTTTTCTAGATACACCGATTAGCAGTGGATATCCAAGAAGTTGTAAGCGATCAATATTTTTAAGTAATTGCCAATTGTGTTCGCTCTCTTTTGCAAATCCAATTCCAGGATCTAAAATAATTTGCTCTGGATTAACTCCAGCTTTCAACAATACAGATACTCGTTCATCCAGTTCATCTTTAACCTCTTTAACCACATCTTTATAAAATGCCCGACCCTGCATATCTTTAGAGTGACCACGCCAATGCATCACGATATATTGAATTTTTGGATGCGATGCAATTAAACCTGCCATTTTTTCATCAGCTAAACCGCCACTTACATCATTCACATAGATCGCGCCGACTGCAATAGCTTGTTTTGCTACCTCAGCTCGCATAGTGTCCACGCTTACAGTTGCACCATCTTTTACTAGTTCAGTGATTACAGGAATTACTCTCGCTAACTCATCTTCCTGACTTACCCGCTCAACTCCTGGCTTGGTAGATTCACCGCCGACATCAATAATGTCTGCTCCCTCTGCAATTAATCTTCTGCCTTGAGCGACTGCATCCTCTTTTGATAAGTACTTCCCGCCATCAGCAAATGAGTTTGGTGTGACATTTAAAATTCCCATAACCAGGGTTCGCGACATCTACTTACCTGCTTTGATTAATTAAAGAGATTGCTTCAGCTCTAGTTGTTGGATTCAATAACTGCCCTCGCACCGCACTAGTGGTGGTTCTTGCTTGGGATTTTTTTACGCCACGCATTGACATGCAAAGGTGTTCGCAATCAATAATCACAATCACACCCCCTGGTTGCAAAATTTCTACCAAGGCATCGGCAATTTGAGATGTTAGTCGCTCTTGAACTTGTGGCCTTCTGGCGTATAGATCAACAACTCGGGCTAACTTTGAAATTCCTGTAATCCGACCACTTTCTCCAGGGATATAGCCAATATGCGCCACGCCATGAAAAGGAGTCAGGTGATGTTCGCAGTGTGAGAAGACCTCTATTTCTCTAACAATCACTAACTCTTTATGACCAATGTCAAAAGTTGTGGTTAAAACATCTTCGGGTTTTTGCCAAAGCCCTGCAAAGTTTTCAGCAAGTGCTTTAGCAACACGTTTTGGAGTGTCCTTTAATCCATCACGATTGGGATCTTCGCCTATTGCATGTAGTAACTCAGTTACTGCTTTTTCTGCTCTAGTTTGATCAAACTCCTTCTTGGCACCACCATCATGTGGTCCCATTGATACGGAGTTAATCTCACTCATTTACATCCTTATTGAGTTCTTTATCAACTTTCTTGGTGGCAGATTTTTTGACAGGTTTTTCCTCTTCAATCACCTTAACTTTGGCTGGTTTAAGTGCGACAGGTGGTTGGTTTGAAGGAATGCGCTTTTGCGAACCAGTCCAAGCAGCTCTTGGCTTTACCTTTTTGACTTTCTTAAATACTGTTGCAATTTCTTCTTTATTTAAAGTTTCATTTTCAAGCAACTCTTCAACTAGGCGATCTAAAGTTTCCCGATTAGCGACCAAGATATCAAAAGCTTCTTGGTGTGCATTCTCAATCATCTCTCTTATCTCGCTATCTACAACTGCCGCGATACTTTCTGAGTAATCTCGTTGATGTCCGTAATCTCTGCCAAGAAATGGTTGAGAATCTGATATACCTAGTTTGATTGCACCAAGACGTTGGGTCATTCCATACTGTGTAACCATCGCTCGGGCTAAATTAGTTGCTTTTTCAATATCGTTTGAAGCACCGGTTGTTGGGTCATGAAAGATTAACTCTTCAGCAGCTCGGCCACCCATTGTGTACGCAAGTTGATCTAACATTTGATTTCGAGTTACTGCATACCGATCCTCGTCAGGTAGAACCATTGTGTAACCAAGTGCTCTGCCTCTTGGCAAGATTGTAACTTTGTGAACTGGGTCTGTATGAGGAAGGGCATGCGCAACTAGAGCATGACCACCTTCATGATAGGCAGTAATTCTTCGCTCTTCTTCGGTCATTAATCTAGAAACTTTTTGTGGTCCAGCCATTACTCGATCTATTGCTTCATCAATATCAGAATTTTTAATTGTCTTTCGATCTTGTCTGGCTGCTAGCAAAGCTGCCTCATTTAATACATTCGCTAAATCTGCTCCGGTAAAACCTGGAGTGCGCTTAGCGTAAGACTCAAGATCAACATCCTTCGCCACTGGTTTACTTTTTGCGTGCACAGCAAGAATTGCCGCTCTTCCCTTTAAATCAGGGCGATCAACAGAAATTTGACGATCAAATCTTCCAGGACGTAACAACGCAGGATCTAGAACATCAGGGCGATTAGTTGCTGCTATTAAAATCACCTGACCGTTTGCTTCAAAACCATCCATCTCTACTAAAAGTTGGTTCAAGGTTTGCTCGCGTTCATCATTTCCGCCGCCTAAGCCTGCACCTCTTTGCCTGCCCACCGCATCAATTTCGTCGACAAAAACAATTGCTGGTGCATTTTGTTTGGCCTGGGCAAACAAATCACGCACTCTTGATGCGCCAACTCCCACAAACATTTCAACAAATTCAGAACCGGAGATTGAATAAAACGGAACCTTAGCCTCACCAGCTACTGCTCTGGCTAAGAGTGTCTTTCCAGTTCCAGGAGGGCCGTAAAGTAAAACTCCCTTAGGAATCTTTGCACCAATAGTTTTGTACTTATCTGGACTTGCTAGAAAATCTTTTATCTCCCGTAATTCGGCAACTGCTTCATCTGCTCCCGCTACGTCGACAAATGTGTTGGTAGGCATCTCTTTGTTTTGTAACTTTGCCCTTGACCTGCCAAAAGATAAGACTCGACCTCCTTGGCCACCGCCCATAAACAAAAGAAGTAAGAAAATAATCAACAAAATTGGCAAAATACTAAATAGAAGTGAGACAAATAATGATTGCTTTGGAACCTTTATATCCCAACCAGCAGATGGTGGATTGCTAGTTAGTAATTCAACAATTAACGCCTCTTGACCTGCTACGTATGAAGCTTCGATCTTAGAAGATCCATCAACAAACTCACCATTTTTTAAGATCACTTGAACTTTTTGATCACGATCTATAACTAATGCAGATTCAACATTATTAAGAGATATCTCATTTAAAATCGCAGAGGTTTCAACCTTTTTATACTCTTCACCGGTTGCAGAGATCTGGCCAAATATGCTGACTGCAATTAATGCCGCAATAATCCAAAATAGTGGTCCACGAAAAATCTTTTTTGCAGATTGTGGTGACTTAGAGGCAGGTTTTTTGCCACTAGTAAGTCCTTTGAATTTAGGGAACTTAAAACTCTTTTTTTGGGTCACCAGTTACATCACTTTCTTTAAAACATTTATTAGGGGCTTAAGAATAAAGGTGTTTGGCAAGAACGCCAATAAATGGCAAATTTCGGTACTTCTGATTGAAATCTAAGCCAGAGCCGACCACAAACTCACTTGGTATATCAAAACCAACATATTTAGCTTCAACTTTTACGGTGGCAGCATCAGGTTTTCGCAAAACTGTCAAAACTGAAACAGATTTTGCTCCACGAGAGAGTAAATTCTCGGTTAACCAAGAAAGTGTTAGACCTGTATCTAAAATATCTTCAACAATTAAAACTTCTCTTCCTAAAATATCACTATCTAAATCCTTCAAAATTTTTACCACACCACTTGATTTAGTTCCGGCACCATATGATGAAACGGCCATCCAATCCATATCAACATGTCTTTGTAGGTAGCGAGAAAAATCCGCCATCGCCATAACCGCACCTTTTAATACACCAACTAAAATTAAGTCGCGTCCGGCATAATCTTTATCAACCTGGGCAGCTAATTCTTTTAATCTATTTTGAATCTGCTCCTGACTTACAACAACTCTTTCGATGTCATTTCCAAGTGCTGATAGATCCACGATTCTCCTTATGTGTTAGCTGAGAGGACAATTCTGCCTGAATTTCGCAAAAGCTTCACATTTCCTGGAAGTGATACCTCTTTTTGACCATGCCAATTCGAAATCAATGCCTCTGCAGCTGAAATGTGTTCGGCGGTAAGAGAGCCTGATGGCGCACCTGCTTGATATATAGCTAATCGCAATACTCTACTTCTAATAGCTTTAGGTAGTCGCTCTAGATCACTTATCTCCAAATTCTTTGGATCTACTTGTGCAAAAAACTCATTAGCAAATCCATCCAGGGCGTCAGCATCATCTCGCAACAAATCAGCCGTTCTCACTAAGGCTTCCGCAATTCCAGGTCCTAAATTGTCCTCCAAATTTGGTAAGACACTCTTTCTTACTTTAACTCTTGTAAATTTTAAATCTTCATTGTGTGGATCAGACCAGTAATTAATACCTGATTCAACGCATGCTGCCTCGGTAATTTGTCGACTAACTTTAAGAAGTGGTCTAACAAAAAGATTATTTTCAACTGCCATTCCTGATAATGATCTGGAGCCTGAGCCTCTGGCTAATCCAAGTAAAACGCTCTCTGCCTGATCATTTAGAGTGTGCGCTAGGAAGAAGTATTTTGGTTGATAACTATCAATAAACTGGTTAAAGATCTTATATCTAGCTCGTCTAGCAGATGCCTCTAAACCGTCAGTGATAACTACTTGTGCAACAGCAGTTTCAACTCGTTTATAGCCAATTGATTTTAATTGTGTAGCAACCTCTGAAGTAATCTGTGCTGAGTTTGGCTGAAGTCCATGATCGACTATAACTGGAATAACTTTTTCACCACCACACTCAGTAAATAATGCAATTGCAAGCGACATTGAATCAGCCCCACCTGAACAACCAAATAAAATCGGTTGGGTTAGATCATTGAGAAAAGGCTTTAAAGCTTTTCTAATCTCCCAAAGGTTTGGGGTATTAACGGTACTCACACCGACAAGATTAGACCCGGCCCCCATAAGGCATTAAACCCTTGACGCTATAGATGCTTGAAAAGAGTAAATCCTTCTCTTTATTGTGAGCTTCCCACATCATTCCATCGCCAGCGTAAATTCCTATATGGTGAATTGTGCTAACTGTTCCCTTATAGGAGTAGAAAACTAGATCTCCTGGCACCATCTCATTTAATGGCACCCGCTTAGTTGCCACCCAATAAAGTGATGAGTTAAGCCGATCCCAGTTTGGCCAGCCAAGACCTGCTGCTCGGTATGCGGCATAAACTAATCCAGAGCAATCAAATGCATTTGGTCCTTCATCGCCCCAAACATATGGTTTTTTAGCTAGTACTTGTTTTTTAGCATACTCAACCGCTGCAAGGCGCATTGCCTCCGTTGACCTGGTGCTACTTCTGCCAGTAAATCCCGTATCGCGCCAAATCTTTGCCTGATCTGGGGTAATCAGTGCCCGTCCCGCATTTGCTTCTTCTAATAACGCAATCTGTCGCTGTTGTTCCAAAGTTAATCTAGTTTTTTGTGCAACTGCTAACTCTTTTGCCAACTTATCTTGAATCGCTTGTAACTTATCAACCTCTTCTTGCTGCATTGCTGCTGCCTCATCAGCTGCTTTTTTAGCTGCAGCAACTTTAATTGTTGCCTCTGCTTGAGCTTTTCTTGCTATATCAGCTGCTTTTTGTGCAGATGATGCAACTACCTCAGCAGCTTTGAATCTATCGAGTGCGTTGGAATTATTTTCACCCAAAGCATCAAGGGCGTTTAGTCGATCAGCTAAATCCTGTGGCCCATCGGCCTTAAGTAAAGAATCTAAATCTGTAAAACCTCCACCCATTACATAAGCATTTACCGCTAACTTTCCAATGGTTCGCTTACCAGTGTTAACCGAAGCTTGGGCAGCTTGTAAATGAGCCATGGCAATTTCGGCTTGCTTAGTTTTAGCTTTTAATTCATTTTGAGCTGCGAGGTAGGCCTTGCGCTTAGTTGTTGCAATTGAAGTCAGTTGGCGCAAAGTTTTTTTAGCAGAGTTTAACTTTTTTGCTGCCGCCGCTGCAGCTGCCTTCTTTTCTGCTTCAATCTTTTTAGCTGCATCGATCTGAGCTTGAGTTGGTTTTGGCGGCGCAGCTATTGCTGAGGCAGGAATCAGGCTTAAGGAAAGAGCTAGAGCGAGTAATTTTTTGTTTATCAATTTGCCACATCCCGTCTTTTAAATAAAAAGGCCACAATAGCCAAGCCTGCAAATAAGAAAGCGTAGGAAGTAAAGAGCGCGTACTGATATGAGATGCGATCGTTACCACCAGATGCAACAATCGATAACAACTGTCCTGGGAAGTATCGATCGATGTTGGTGACAAAAACTGATAGCAATCCTTCAATAATTAAGTTCCAGATCACACCAATTGATATTGCAGAGATTGGTGATCTAAATAGCAAACCTAAAATCATTCCAAATATTCCAAAACCAATTGTGGCAATTAGTACATTTATAAAGGTTTGAAATATAGCCACTTGCGCATCTTGAGTACTCCAAGCTTGGGTTGGAATATCCTTAACTCCAGCAAATATGTAAGAAAGAGTGACTGCAAGTAATGCTGAAAGAGTTACCATCGCAATTGCAAATAGCTTCATTGAGCCTAATTTGCCAATCAAAATTTTCATTCGAGATGGTTGGCGTACTAATAAATTACGCAGTGTTCCGTAGGTGTACTCCTGGGCTGTTTGAGCTGCAAATATACAAAGGGCCACAATTCCTAGTAAGCCGGCTGCATTGCTAAAACTTAAGGTCACTCCACTTGGTAGTGCTAATACATCTCGACCAATTCTTACCCCTCGCTCACCATTACCCTCTGGTGAATCAACCAATAAAAATAGTAATGAGGTGGTTAATCCAGTAACAAATGCAACAGCAGCAATGGTTGATAGGGAAAGAGAAGGTCGCTTTAATTTAGTTAACTCAGCTCTGAATACATTCCACATAATCAATTACCAGTCATTTCAAAAAATGTATCCTCTAGGGAAGGGCGAACCGGTGTCAGGCTGGCTAACACTATTCCTGCCTCAAAGGCTGCTTTATTAAATTTAGCGGAAAAATCACTCTCACCAGTTACATGAACAGATTCATCGATTATGGTTGCAGAATGTCCGGAAGAGGTTGCAATCTTTACTAACTTATCAAGATCGCTACGATTTTCTGGTTTTGCCACAATTACTGGTTGTTGTTTAGCCAATAACTCACTTGTTTTCCCGGAGAAGATAACCTTGCCAAGACGAAGCATTACTAAGTAGTCACTAATCATCTCGATCTCAGATAAAAGATGGGAGGAGACGAAAACAGTTGTGCCGTTGTCTGCCAACTTTCTAAGCAATGCTCGAACCTCTTGAATGCCTGCTGGATCCAAACCATTTGTTGGCTCATCAAGAATAAGTAGTTTTGGATTTGGTAGCAGGGCTGCTGCAATTCCAAGACGTTGCTTCATACCTAATGAGTAAGTTTTATACTTTGAATCGCCTCGATCTCCAAGCTCTACTAAATCCAATAAGCCTTGAATAATGCCGGTATCAAATCCACCTAATTTTGCTAACACTGTTAAATTCTGTTCCCCAGTTAAAGCTGGATAAAAAGCTGGGCCTTCTATCATTGCGCCAACATTTGGCAAATATTTCTCTGGTTCAGAGATTGATTGACCTAAAACATGACCACTGCCGGTAGTTGGCGTAATTAAACCGAGCAACATTCTGATGGTCGTTGTTTTTCCAGAGCCATTTGGGCCAACAAATCCACAAATACTTCCCATTGGGACTTCAAAGTTGGCATGAGATAAAGCCATTCGATCGCCATACTTTTTGGACAAATCGGCAACATCAAGTGCTAGAGGGAAGGACATGGATAAATTATCCCATTAAAGTATTAGAAAACTACTTAAGTAACACACCGATTACTAATAAAAATGAGTAAATGCTGAGAAAAATAATTGATGCTTGGAATAATTTCCCAGCATTAACCTCACTTGGCTGCCTGGTTAACTTAATCAGTTGTCGCTTCCAGCCAGCAATCAGTAACAAGGTGATCACAGATAGCCAGATTGGCAATTGCGCACTTTGAATTACTAATAAGGAAACCGCCACCATCGCTAGTGAGTGAAACCACATTTGGTTTATTACAGATTTTATTGGCGCAACTACCGGCAACATTGGAATTCCAGCTGCTTTGTAATCATCTTTATAGCGAACTGCCAATGCCCAAAAATGTGGCGGGGTCCAAAAAAATATTAATAAGAAAAAAAGCCAGGAGGTGAGAGTTAGTGAGTTGGTAACTGCTGCTTGACCTATCAATACCGGCATGCAGCCTGCAATTCCTCCCCAAACAATATTTTGTGAGGTGTGTTTTTTTAAAGCAAGTGTGTATCCAAATACATAAAAAATTATTGCTAAAAAAGTTAAAAAGGTTGCAAGCGGGGTAGTAAAGATCATAAAAATACCCAAGGAAACAATTGAAATTATGGTGGCAAAAATTAACCCATTTTTTCTAGATATCTCACCTGTTGCTAGCGGTCGCTTAGCAGTTCGCTTCATAAGGAGATCAGATTTAGCCTCGATCACCATATTAAAAGCATTAGCGCCACCTGCTGCAAATGTTCCACCTACTAAAGCCCAAATAGTTATCGCCAGATCAGGCACTCCATCACTTGCTAAAAATAAAGCAGGAAGTGTGGTCACAAGTAGAAGCTCAACTACTCGCAATTTCATCAGCGAGATGTAATTTTTCATTTGCACTAACTCTACCCTTGGTGAGGTGAGTGGTTTTTACGGATTTGTTGTGAAGGGATTACTTTCTGGCACCGGTGGTGTTAATCCGCTCACAGCTGGCTTAGTAATTGTTCCCAGCATGCGATCAATCGCACTACGAGCTGCATCTTGTAATCTTCTTGTTCTACCAACTCCATCAGCTAGAACTACAAAGACATACTCTTTATCGCCAGAGGTTGCAAAGCCGGCAAGTGAAACTGTATTTCGAATCGAACCAGTCTTAGCTCTTACTAAACCAACAGCTTGTGGAGCTGTTGAGTGGTACCTACCTATTAATGTGCCAGACTCACCACTTATTGGCAGCGAATCATAAATTACCTTTAACTTCGGCTCACTTTTAACTTTAAGAAGTAATTGTGAAACAGTAACTGCAGAGACTCTATTCTGGCCACTTAATCCCGAGCCATCCATCAAAACCATTCCAGTGGTATCAACTCCTAGCTCGCTAATCTTGTTATTAGCCATTTTATTCAAGCCGGTTCTAGTAAGAGGGTAGCCATTTTTACCCGTCGCTAACATTGCCAGGCGTTGTGACAAAACATTATCGCTATAAAGAAGCGCAAATCTAATCATTTTATGTAATGGTGGTGATGAAACCTCTGCAATCTTCTCAGTTATCAAAGATTCAACTTCAACATTTTTACTTATTGGCTTATAGGCAACAGACGACTTCCGCTTTAACGCCCGCTTGGCATATAAAATGTCGGAGTTATTTACTCCCTTATAGATTAAATTTATCTTTTTTAATGATTTATCAGATGCAAATGCAGCTTTAATCAAGGCTGGCATGTATGCCCGCTTATTAGCATCCCGATACTTTGCATTTGAGGTAATCCATGGATCATTGTCTCCCCAGATAACAAAGACGCCCTTTTTTTCTGTTTTGTAAATGGCAGTGTTGAAGACTGTTGAGGTGTCTAGTGTTAGTGCAATTGCAGAGGTTGAAATAATCTTTAATACTGATGCCGGAGTTCTTGGTTTACTCGCCCCATCTTGATAAACAACCTCATTGCTGTTGCCATTGATTAAAATCACACCAGGGTTTCCCAAATACTTTGAACCTAAGTACTTGAAAAATGGTTCTGGCAGAGTCTCCGCAGCATGTGCCGTTGGCAGGTTTAATGAAAGGGTAAGAATGAAAACAAATGGCAAACTCAGCCAAGATTTTCTCATCACTACTCCTTAACCCTTAAGGTTTACTTATGACCGAATCATCTGTTGGACCTGGTGAGTTCTACCAGGTTGTTGGCGTAGGCCCACACTCTAAACCATGGCCGACTGAGAATCACTTTGATTTAGAACTTCTTGAGCATGGTGATCGGAGAAATGTCTTAGATAAATATCGATATTGGAAGGTTGAGGCAATTGTTGCCGACCTCGATACCAAGCGACATGATCTACAAATAGCAATTGAAAATTGGCAACATGATTTAAATATTGGATCAATTGTTAGAACAGCAAATGCCTTTAATGTTTCAGCCGTACATATTGTTGGGAAACGCGATTGGAATCGACGTGGTGCAATGGTGACAGATCGATATTTAACCGTGCATCACCATGCAACAGTTGAAGAGTTTAAAAATTGGTGTGATGAAAATAAATTACCAATTATTGGAATAGATAATCTTCCTATTTCAAAATCGCTAGAGAGTGCTGATTTACCCAAAAAGTGTGTGATGTTGTTTGGACAAGAAGGTGCTGGAATGAGTGATGAAGGCGTAGCTGTTTGTTCGGTTGTTCTTGCGATTTCTCAATATGGCTCAACTAGATCAATGAATGCATCCGCAGCTGGTGCAATTGCGATGTATGCCTGGGCGATGCAACATTTAAACCCAATTAACCACCCAAAAAATTAAGCCTCGTCAATTACCTCAGTAACAGCATCTAATCTTCTAATAATTTCATCTGCCTCATTTTCACGACCTAATTTGCGAAGGGTGAGAGCAATTTTTCGCTCAATATCAATAATAAATTCAAAGTCTTTAAACTCAGCCTCAGTCACACTCTCTAATACATTCTCCAGTGTCATCAGCGCCTCTTCATAATGAGCTAGTCCCATCTGGGCCTTACCTAACTCAAAGGAAGAGTAGGTCTCTCTGCGATGGTCATGAGCGGTAACAAAAACATCTAGAGATTTTTGAGCAGAGATTAACGCACCTTGCGCATCGCCTAACTCAGTTAAACAGTGAGCGATCTTTTGATCACATCTTGCAACATTAATTACCTCTTTTAACTTCTTGAATAACGCTCTTGATTCTTTAAAAGCCTCTAATGACTTTTCATAGTTTTTTAATTCACGGTATGCGCAGCCAATTAGGTGTAGATCATTGGCAGCCCCAGAATCATTACCATCTACTAAATGCTCCTGCACACACTCATTCATACACTCAATAGTTTTCTCATACTCCTTTGAGTTAAACCACCATTCACCCAAGGTGCAAGCAAGCTCAATTGCCATTGGTGATTTTGTTTCGCGGAGTAAATCAACAGCTTTACTCATTGCATTTGCTGCCTCATTCATTCGCTTTAACTGGTTTAAGTTATAACCAATTGCCGAATATGCTTGAGCTAAACCTTCAGTTGGCGCAACCGCACCTAAATCTGCATAAATATCTCTGGCAGTTTCAGCAAGCGCTAACGCCTCATCATATTGTCCACGCGCATAAATTCGCGCACTTAATTCGTAATAGGTATTTGCTCGATCTAAACCTTGGACCTCAGGGATTCTCTCCCAAAGCATCTCTTCAGTAATTATCTCTTCAGAGTTAATGTCTTCATTCTCTGAGTTATCTGACAACTTTGACCTTTCACAATCACTAGTTAGCGCCTGTAATAACCCTAGCATTTTCCAACCTAGCCTTGGGTGGGAATTGGCTAAGAACGCACCCACAGGTTGATGCCATCAGCTGCCCGTTCAACCATCGCAAGCACCTTTTGATACTCAGCTAACTGCTGGCCGTAGGGGTCTGGAACTGAAAGTAAGTGGGCATCTGCTCCATCTGGATCGATCTCTGAAAGATCTGGATCAAAGGATCTAAACATAAAAACTTTTGCTAGATCTTGATCACTTTCTGCCATCTTTAAAATGCTCTCCCGGTTACTTAAGTCCATTGTCAAAATCAAATCATGTTTTGCAAAAAAGGATTTATTAAATTGCTTAGCAGTATGTGAGTACTTATAACCTGCCATCTGCCAAACTTGTTGGGATAAATCAGTTGCACCCTCACCCACATGCCAAGGGCCAGTTCCTGAACTGTCGACTATCACTCTTGGTTTTTTTATATCACTTGTTTTATTTGCCACTACCGCATTGGCCATAGGTGAGCGGCAGATATTGCCAAGGCAGACTAGATGAAGGTGAAGGCGATCTTTACTCTTCAAATCACGCAGGTAATTTGAGCTGTCAATGGTTGGCATTTAGAGCGAGTATAGTTTTCCCACGTGCGTTTCATAAATAACCCAAGCCACGACCTGACCTATGACGATGTCTTTATGGTCCCCTCCTATTCAGAGCTTGCTAGCCGAATGGATGTTGATTTAACCGCTACCGATAAAAGCGGAACCACAATTCCATTAGTGGTTGCAAATATGACCGCAATTAGTGGGCGAAGAATGGCTGAGACTGTTGCACGTCGCGGCGGCATCGCAGTTATCCCACAAGATATTCCACTTGAGATTGTTGCTGATGTAATCACCTGGGTTAAATCACGACATCTGATCTTTGATACCCCAGTTACCTTAAATCCAAATGAAACTGTTGCCGATGCAATTGATTTGATTACTAAGAGGTCACACGGAGCTTTGATTGTTGTGGAAAATGATATGCCAGTTGGAATTGTTACTGAGGCAGATTGTGAAAATGTAGATCGCTTCACTCAATTAAATAAGATTATGTCAAAAGATTTAGTTACCTTAAGTGATGATGTGACACCAAAGGCAGCCTTTGAGTTTTTAACTGAAAAACGAAGACGTCTTGCCCCGGTAATAAATAAGCAAGGTAAATTAGTCGGGATTATTACTAGAACCGGTGCACTAAGAGCGACGATGTACCAACCAGCGGTAGATAAAAATGGAAAATTAAAGGTTGCTGCAGCAGTTGGTATCAATGGTGATGTGGCAAGCAAAGCAAAGGCATTACTTGCAGCAGGAGCAGATGTATTAGTAGTTGATACCGCCCATGGCCATCAAAAGAAAATGGTTGAAGCTCTGAAAACAATTAAGGCTTTAAATCCAAATGTGCCACTGGTAGCAGGAAATGTCGTAACCGCCGCTGGCACAAAGGAGTTGATTGAGGCTGGTGCTGACATTGTTAAGGTCGGTGTCGGACCAGGTGCAATGTGCACAACTCGTATGCAAACGGGTGTTGGCCGTCCACAATTTTCTGCCGTTCTTGAGTGTGCAACGGAGGCGAAGAAACATGGCAAAACTATTTGGGCAGATGGTGGTGTTCGCCATCCAAGAGATGTTGCTTTGGCCCTTGCAGCTGGTGCCTCTCAAGTCATGATTGGCTCATGGTTTGCTGGCACATATGAATCCCCAAGTGATTTAAGAAAAGATTCAGATGGCAGGCTTTATAAAGAATCATTTGGTATGGCGTCTGCAAGGGCGGTAGCAGCACGAACTGTAAGTGAAGACGCATTTGATCGTGCCCGTAAAT
>JACCDL010163987.1_pt1 | contig 21348 bp, 16 predicted proteins | sample 7441931 | NCBI WGS metagenome assembly JACCDL01 (sample SAMN15323437, study PRJNA562643) | freshwater metagenome | isolation source: river surface water | place: USA:Blue River Watershed | collected 2017-08-16 | reverse complement strand
ATAAAGGTATTGCTGCCTTTAATGAAGAAGCACTCAAGTCATCAGCTGGTGCACTTCAAAAAATCATGGTATGCAGAGTGAATAGCCTACTCAAAGCTATTGATACATTACACCTTAATGGTATTGCAGTTTATACCTCAGAAATGAAAATGAAAACAACCTTAGCAGAAGTTGATTTTATTAAGCCAAATTGTGTGGTGATGGGTAGTGAAGACAAAGGGGTACAACCATTTATCTCAAAAGCAGCTGATGTTAAATTTACCATACCAATGAAAGGTAGTTTTGACTCATTTAATGTAGGTGTTGCAACAGGCATCATCCTATTTGAGGCTTCTAAACAACGTATGGGTTGAAAAATCATTTATGGAATTCCGACTTGAATTTGATCCACCAGCTTTTGAAAAAAAAATAACCATTCATGATAAAATAATCATGGTGGGATCTTGTTTTACAGAGCACATCCATGGCTATTTTTCAGATTATAAATTCAGTTGCATTGAAAACCCCCACGGTACTCTGTTTAATCCAATAAGTATTTTCAAATCAATTCAGCAGTATATTGATAAGACAATTATTGAAGAACAAACTCTTTTTAATCACAATGGATTATGGAGTCATTGGGATTTCCATTCAAGATTAAGTGATAGTCAACTTGATGTTGCAATGCACAAAATGAATGCTGCAATCGAAAAAGCACATTTTTTCTTAAAAGATGCCAATTGGCTCATCATAACACTTGGTACCAGCTTTGTTTACGAAAACCAATCAGAAACAATTGTTGCTAATTGTCATAAGGTTCCTTCATCTGCATTCAAGAAGAGATTACTTTCCATTCAAGAAATTGAGCTAGCATTTCAACATCTGTATGATACTCTAAAGTCCTTTAATCTCGCTTTGAATATTGTATTTACGATTAGTCCCGTTCGTCATCTCCGTGATGGGTTTGTAGAAAACAACCGTAGCAAGGCAATATTGCACCATGTGATAGGTAATTTTATCAATAGGCCTGATGTATTCTATTTTCCTTCATTTGAACTTATCATTGATGACTTGCGCGACTACCGATTTTATGCGGAAGACATGGTGCATCCTAACTACCAAGCAACTCAATATGTATGGGAAAAATTTAGTGTTGCTTGTATTGAAGGAAAGACCAGGGCGTTTATGAAAGAATTAGATCAACTCAATAGTGCAACCAAGCATAAGCCAATTCATCCTGATTCTATGGAACATGTCAAATTCAGGCAGAAGTTTAAAGCTATAACAGAAGAATTAAGGCAGCGTTTCCCTACACTTAATTGGGATAAAGAAATTGCACATTTCACTGAAAATTAAGTCTTAACTTTAAGTACATTTTTATTTTATGAAATACTTCATTTTGGCATTATCCCTTTTGGTTAATGGCTTATTGGTCTACGTGTTGGATACAAGAAAAGTATTGCCCTTACCATTGGGAAGTTTCTTGAGCGTACAGGAGGGAGTATGGCAAAATGCAGAAGCAGTAGATAAGGATTTCAATGCAGATCTAAAACTCGATGGCTTAAAAGGAGAGGTGAATGTTTATTTTGATGAACGCTTGGTTCCACACGTTTTTGCTGCAGAAGAATCAGATGCCTATTTCGTGCAAGGTTATCTGCATGCCAAATTTCGTTTATGGCAAATGGAATTTCAAACCCACGCTGCAGCGGGTAGAATAAGTGAAATTGTAGGTAGTAAGGGACTTACATTCGATAGAAATCAACGCAGAATAGGAATGGTCTTTGCGGCAGAAAACGCTTTGGCTGCAATGGAAAAGGATCCTCAAACTTTATCTTCATTAAATGCTTACACAGCTGGGATCAACTCTTTTATCGAAAAATTAAATACCAGTGAACTGCCTATTGAATACAAGTTGTTAGGATATGAACCTGAAAAATGGAGCAATTTAAAATCGGCATTGTTTATCAAACAAATGACCAATACATTAGCAGGGTATGATCGTGATCTAGAATATACCAATGCGTTGGAAATTTTAGGGGAAGAAAAGTTCAGAATATTGTATTCAGATATTCCTGATTCTTTATACCCCGTTATTCCTAATGGTACAACCTATGCAGCATCAAGTTTTGAGCTAAATCCACCAGCTTCTGCTGATTCGCTTTATTTCAAAAGAAAAGATACCATTGAATTTGTTGAAGATTATAAACCAGACCCTCTAAATGGAAGTAATAACTGGGTAGTGAATGGCACTAAAACAAAAAGTGGAAAGCCCATCTTAGCCAATGATCCCCACTTAAGTCTTACACTTCCTTCTATTTGGTATGAAATTCAACTCAATACTCCTTCTTTTAATGCATATGGTGTTTCCTTTCCAGGAATTCCAGGTGTTGTTATTGGCTATAATGATAGTATTGCATTTGGATTTACCAATGCCGGTAGGGATGTGAAAGATTACTACGAGATCCAATTCAAAGACAAATCTAAACAGTCGTATTTCTTTAACAATGCATGGACTGATGCGAAGTTGCGAGTAGAATCGATAAAAATAAAAGATTCTTTGCCATACTTAGATACAGTCGCTTATACCATATTTGGTCCGGTTACCTATGATCATGCATTCAAGCACAGCTTATCCAACGAAAAAGCTTATGCCTTGAGATGGGTTGCGCATGACACTTCTAACATCTTAAAAATGTGGATGCTGTTGAATAGGGCTAAAAATTACGATGATTATTATCAAGCTATTTCCCATTTTAATGTACCCGGACAAAACATGATTTTTGCTTCAACCTCGGGTGATATTGCTTTATGGCAACAAGGCACTTTCCCACTCCGTTGGCAAGACCAAGGTTTATTTGTAATGCCTGGAAAGGATAGCAGCTACATGTGGCAGGGTTATATTCCAATGGATGAAAATCCCCATAGTCTTAATCCAGTTGAAGGATATCTAAGTAGCGCCAACCAAAGGGCTGCAGACATAACCTATCCTTATTTCATGCCCGGTAGTTATGAGGTATACCGACCTATAACCATCAATAGAAAACTTGCAGAACTTTCCAATATCACAATAGCTGACATGCAGCAACTGCAAAACAACAACTATAATGTATTTGCAGAAATGGCCCTTCCTATATTACTGAACAATATTGATATCGAGAGGCTATCTACAGATGAGAAAAGATACCTGAATATGGTTTCTTCTTGGAACATGTTGAATGATACCAAAGAAAAAGGGACAACCTGTTTTACCATTTGGTGGGATTCATTGAGTGCTGTTATTTTAAATGATGATCTGATTAAGGATAAAATTCCAGTTATAAAGCCTGAGAAATTTGTTTTGTTAGAAGCTCTTTCTAGAGATAGTAACTTTATATTCATCGACGATCTTTCAACTGACAAATTAGAGACTTTACGTGATCAAGTGACCTTAGCTTTTCAAAAAGCTTCCTTAAAATTGTCTTCTTTGGAAAAAGAAAACAAGCTTGCTTGGGGTGAGTTTAAAAACACTACTGTCTATCATCTTTTAAGAACAAATACAATGCCTTTTGCAAGAGAGGGTTTAAACATTGGAGGTGGTGTTGGAATTGTGAATGCTACTACCCATGATCATGGTCCGAGTTGGAAAATGATTATTGAAATGGACACACCTATCAAAGCAGTTGGTGTTTATCCTGGTGGACAAAGTGGCAATCCAGGAAGTCAGTATTATGATTCATTCATCGATACATGGGCAAAAGGGGAGTATTATGATTTAAAAATGATGACCCAGAAAGATATTCAAGACCGTAAATTCAAATGGAAAATGAAATTTTCAGCAAAATAATTACCTCATGATGAAATTTATTGTATCATTTTTGATTTGCCCTTTATTGGCCTACGCCTTAGGAATGTTACTTCCTTGGTGGTCAGTCGCTATTGCAGGCTTACTTACTGGATTTTTTATACCTCAACATAGACTGTTATCTTTTTTGTCTTGTTTTTTAGGTGTATTGATTTTTGTAGGTGGTCTCATCTACTTTATTAGTGATGCCAATAACCATATCCTCGCACAAAAAATCGGATTGTTGGTATTGAAAGACAAAAATGAGCTCATGATTATTGGTGTCTCTGCTCTGATTGCAGCACTTGTTGCAGGCATTTCTGCAATTACTGGAAGATCATTAGCGATTGTTGTAAAAAAGGCTTGATGTTGCGTAAACTAAAGTTTATTTTTTTAATTTTTATTGCATTAATATTTTCTTTTCATACTAGTGTGCAAGCCGGAACAATACACGGAAAAACACTTGATGAAAAAAATCAACCTTTACCATTTTCAACCATTACCATTAAAGAGTTGAACAAGAAAATTGTATCGAATGGTAATGGTGAATACAGTATAGAACTAAGCCCAGGCACCTATACTTTTGTTTGTCAGCATGTTGGCTATGCAACACTCACCAAAGAAATTCATGTTCATGAAAAAGAGCACCTGCATAATTTTCATTTAAAGCCCAATGAATTAACCCTTACAGAAGTAATTATAAAATCAGGTGTAGAAGATCCTGCCTATGCAATTATCCGAAATGCCATAAAAGAACGAAACTATAATGGTAAAAAAGCTGGGGCTTATTCTTGTGAAGCTTACATTAAAGGCTTGATCAGGACTAATGACTATCCAAATACTTTGTTCGGACAAACCATAGACTTTGAAGATGGTGACACATCAAAAAAGAAAATAATTTTTCTTTCAGAATCTATCTCTGATATTTTTGTAACCCAAACAAATGAAACCAAAGTTGTTGTAAAATCTACTAGAGTAAGCGGTCAAACAAATGGACTTGGATTGGCTACTCCGTTTTTATTGTCTTTCTACGAGAATATTGTTGCCTTGCCCAAATCGTTTAATCCTAGAGGATTCATTTCACCCATTGCTGATGGGGCACTTGCTTTCTACAATTATAAATATTTAGGTGCTTTCTATGAGAATAATGTAATGATCAATAAAATTTTGGTCACACCGAAGAGAAATTTCGAACCACTATTCAAGGGGTATATTCAGATAATTGAAAACACTTGGAATATACATTCAGTGAGTTTGAGTCTTAACAAACAGTCTTTGTTAGAATTTGCTGATAAAATAAAGATTGAACAACAATACGAAAAAGTTGATTTTGATACCTGGATGGTTGGAAGCCAGACCATTTATCCTGAGGTTAATTTTCTTGGATTTGATGCTGGAGGATATTTTACTACCTTATTCAGTAAATACCAACTTAATCAACAATTGGACAAAAAAGACTTTGGTAAAGTATTACTCAAGTATGATTCATTATCCAACAAAAAACCACTAGCATATTGGGATAATGCTCGTCCTATACCTTTATTGACAGAGGAAATTGCTGATTTTAGAAAAAAAGATTCTTTGGAGAAAAGGAGAGAGGATCCTGAATATTTAGACTCACTGGATAGGCGTCAAAATAAACTCAATCCATTTGGGTTAATCATTAATGGACAGACACTGATAAACCGTAATAAGAAATTAAATTATACTTATGATCCCCTATTGAAGTCGGTAAGCTACAATACAGTTGAAGGATTAGCCCTTCAATTATCAGGATCCTTTCAAAAAGAGTTGAAAGGTAGAAATCAACTCACGTTTACACCAGTCTTACGCTACGGGATGACCAATCGCCATTTCAATGCTTTCTTAAGGACAAATTATAGGTTCGGTAAAAAATATGTAAACAACATTAATGCTTCATTTGGAAGCAGAATATACCAGTTCAACAACGCCAATCCTATTCCCCAAATCATGAACACTTTTGCCACAATACTTAAAGGCAACAATTACATGAAATTATACCAAGCCAATTTTTTTCAAATGAATTATCAAAAAGGCTTTGGAGATGGTTTTGATTTTACTGGATTTGTAAATTATCAAGATAGAACACCGTTAGTCAATACCGATACAAGTTATGCTTGGGGAAGTTCTAGAATATTCAACAAGTTTACTCCAAATTATCCCACTGAGATTGTGAGTCAACCCATGAAAGCACATCAAAACTTTGTAATAGGGTTTAGAATTAATTTTAGACCTGGTACTAAATACATAGAGCTACCTGACCGTGTAATATCATCCTTCTCTCGAACACCTACTTTTAGCTTTCAATATACCAAGGCATTAAAAAATATTTTGGGTAGCGACAATGATTTCGATAAATGGCGTTTCTCTATAACTGGTGATGTTAATCTGAAGTTAGGAGGCGAATTTAAATACCGATTTGAGACAGGTGGTTTTATCAACGCTAAAACTGTAGAAGTACCGGATTACAATCACTTCATTGGTAACCTTACGCGTAAGTCAACCCCTTATGTTGAAAGTTTTCAAGTAGCGCCCTTTTATGCTTTATCCAATAAGGAAAAGATTTTTGTACAATTGAATGGAGAGTATAGATTAAATGGTTTATTAACCAATAAAATCCCTTTGATTAGACGACTAAACCTTCGGGTTGTAACAGGAGCCAATGCCATTTGGTTAAAAGATAAAAATTATACTGAAGTATTTGTTGGAATAGATAACATATTGAAGCTATTTCGCATTGATTATGTTTGGGGAATGGGGAAAACAGTTATGCCCCAAAATGGAATTAAAATTGGTATAAGAGGCTTCTCAACTTTATTCACCGATTACTAGCAATCAAAAATTTGTTTTAATTTTACACTGTTAATGATTTTGCTCAGCCTGCAACTGAGGTTTCATAAACGGAAATTAAAATCAAATTATGGCAACACTTCACAACAGAGTGTCGCGCAAATTGCTAAAAGAAAAAGCAATGGCGGACACCACTCCAAGGGTTACACTGTCTTTTTATTGCTATTTCAATATTTTAGACCCCAAGCTTTTTAGAGACGATTGGTACAAGAAACTAAATGCAATTAAAGTATTTGGTCGTATCTACGTGGCAAATGAAGGGATCAATGCACAGATCAATTGTCCCGTTGAACATTTTGAAGAACTTCGCAGTTTCATTTACGGCCATCCTGAAATGAATAATCTTCGTTTGAACAAAGCCGTTCAAGAAGATAACCACTCTTTTTATGTGCTTGATATAAAAATCAGAAATAAAATCGTAGCAGACGGTATTGAGGATCAAACGTTTTCAATGGATAACAAAGGAAAGTATGTTAATGCTTTTCAATTTAACGATATGGTTAAAGATCCAAATACTTTGGTGATTGATATGAGAAATCATTATGAGTATGAGGTAGGGCGATTTAAAAATGCAATTGAAATACCCAGTGACACTTTTAGAGAGCAACTACCCATGGCTGCAGAAATGTTTGAAGCTGAGAAGGAGAGAAACATCATCATGTATTGTACCGGAGGAATTCGTTGTGAAAAAGCCAGTGCTTGGATGTTGCATAAAGGGTATAAAAATGTTTTTCACCTAGAAGGTGGAATCATCAATTATATCAACCAAGTTAATGAGCATAAACTCGAAAATGAATTCATTGGAAAGAATTTTGTTTTTGATGAAAGGCTAGGGGAGCGCATTACTGAAGATGTAATTGCTAATTGTCATATCTGTGGTAACCCCTGTGATGTACACGTAAACTGCGCTAATAGTGCATGCCATCTTTTATTCATTCAATGTGATGATTGCAAAACTGTTTTAGATGGTTGTTGCAGCAAAGATTGTCAATCATTTATTCATCTTCCCGAAGAAGAACAAAAGCTAAAGAGAAAAGGAATTGATAAAGGAAGAAATATTTTCAATAAGTCGAAGCAACTTATTAAAGCTTTAACAAAACCTGATTAAGTCTATTGACTGAGTTTAGCTAAAGATTGGGTTGTCTTGTTGTACGTTTCTTCATCAGATAAATCAACTGGTACAAAGCGTTCACCTATAAGTTGCTCATAGAGTTGGATGTATCTGTCAGAAATAGTCTTAATCCATTCATCGGTCATTTCAGGGACTACTTGTCCGGTCTTACCCATGAAGTCATTGGCAATTAACCACTCACGTACAAACTCCTTGCTCAATTGCAATTGTCTTTCGCCTTTCTTTTGTCTTTCTTCAAAACCTTCTGCAAAAAAATACCTGGATGAGTCCGGAGTATGAATTTCATCCATTAGTACAATTTTACCATTGAGTTTGCCAAATTCATATTTAGTATCTGCAAGAATAAGTCCTTGCTTTGCAGCAAGTTCTTTTCCCTTCGCAAAAAGAGCTAAAGTGTATTGTTTCAATATTTCCCATTCCTCAGCAGTAGCCAATCCTTGAGCAATGATTTCATGTGCACTAATATCTTCATCATGTCCAGCTGCTGCCTTAGTTGAAGGGGTAATTAGAGGGGTAGGAAAGAAATCATTTTCTTTTAAGCCATCTGGCATGGTTTCACCACATAGCATTCTGCCATTTTGGTAGGTTCTCCAGGCATGACCTACCAGGTTACCACGAACAACCATTTCAATTTTAAAGGGCTCACAAAGTTGACCAATAGAAACGTTTGGAGCTGGACTTTCAATCAACCAATTTGGGCAAATGGATTTTGTTTGATCCAGCATAAAGGCAGCTATTTGGTTCAAAACCTGTCCTTTATAAGGAATAGGCCTAGGCAAAACCACATCAAAAGCTGAAATTCTATTGCTCGCAACCATTACAAGGTATTGGTTGTTAATGGTATAAACGTCTCTTACCTTACCCTTATAAAAAGCTGTTTGCCCTGGAAAATTGAAGTTATTCATACTGCTAAATTAAAATTGCGGCTTGATTCTGCCAATTTTAGATATGCTTTCAAATATGAATATATCCACGAAATTTTTTTATGATTCGAACAATGCCTATTTTGTAACCAAATTTGACCAAAAAAACTGCTTATGAAAAGATTAGCGCGCTTAGCAGCTCTATTTTTCTTGATGCTGCCGGCTATTGTTAATGCACAGAATGTTACCATTTCGGGTAACGTAAAGAGTGCTACTGGATCAGAAACCTTAACTTCTGTTTCAGTTACACTGAAAGGAAGCACTTCAGGTACATTTACAGACAACAAAGGAAATTTCACCTTGAGCATTCCTGCATCAACAAAATTTCCAGTCACACTTTTGTTTTCTTCAATTGGATATGGAATATCCGAAGTAACCGTTAACGCAGCAGGTGCTATACCTACTGTTAGTTTGACACCTTCTTCTACATTAGGTGAAGAGGTTGTAGTATCTGCAACAAGAACACCAACCAAAATCTTAGAATCACCTGTTTCAATTGAGCGTATCAATAACACAGCACTGAGAAATGCTCCAGCTGCTGATTATTTTGATATGGCAACCAACTTGAAAGGTGTTGATATGGTGGCTTCGAGCTTAACCTTCAAAACAGTTACCACAAGAGGTTTTGCTGGATCAGGTAATACCAGGTTTACACAAATTGTAGACGGTATGGATAATCAGGCACCAGGTCTAAACTTTGCAGTAGGTAGCTTAATTGGTCTAAGTGAATTAGACGTAGAAAGCATGGAACTTTTACAAGGTGCATCATCTGCACTTTATGGTTCTGGTGGTATGAACGGTACTTTACTCATTAATAGTAAGGATCCTTTCAAGCATCAGGGACTTTCTTTCCAAATTAAGAATGGTTTGATGCATGCAGATGGTAAATACCGTGATCCATCTGGTTATTATAACTGGGATGTTAGATATGCAAAGAAAGTAAGTGAGCGCTTTGCTTATAAAATTACTGCAGGTCTAATTCAGGCAAAAGACTGGTTGGCTGCTGATAATAGAAACGTATTACGTTCTGGGCCATTTATTGGTGGTATTGTACCAGGTACAAGAGCTACTGACCCTAACTATGATGGTATGAACTTTTATGGTGATGAAACTACCATTGATTTAAACTTGGTTTTAAATGGTATTGCTGGACAAGCTCCATTTTTGGCACCTTATATTTCTACCTTAACAGGCTCACCTAATCCAGTTTCAAGAACAGGTTATTCTGAAAAAGAAGTTACCAACCCTAATACAATCAACTTTAAAATGGGTGCTTCTTTTAATTATAAGATTACCAATTCAATTGAAGCCGTTTTATCAGGTTTCTGGGGAACTGGTAATACAGTTTATACAGGAAGTGACCGTTATTCATTGTTAGACTTGAAAATGGGTCAATACAAACTCGAATTAAAGCACAAAAACTGGGCGGTAAGAGCTTATACCACTCAAGAAAATGCTGGACAGTCTTACAATACTACTGTTACTACAAGATTGTTTAATGAGGCTTGGAAATCATCTCCTCAGTGGTATACTGAATATGGACAAGCTTATTTGGGTGGTTTGTTGAATGGTATGACTTCTATAAACGCACACAACATGGCACGTTCTGTAGCTGATATTGGTAGACCAATGCCAGGAACAAGACAGTTCCAAAGACTATACGATTCAGTTAGAGCAAGATCAATAGCTGATGGCGGTGGTCTCTTTATTGATAAAACTAATCTTTACGCAGTTGAAGGTCAGTATAACTTGACTCACCTCACCGGTGATTGGGCAGAGGTTTTGGTTGGAGGTAACTTCAGACAGTTCTTGTTGAACTCTGAAGGAACATTATTCGCTGACTCAACTGGAAAAATTCCCATCAACGAATTTGGTGGATATGTTCAAGTAGCAAAAGGTTTTGCAAAAGACCTTATTAAGTTCACTGTTTCTGGTCGTTACGACAAAAACGAAAACTTCAAAGGCCGCTTTACCCCAAGAGCTACAGCTACATTGCGTATAGCTAAGAACAATCATTTAAGATTTTCTTACCAAACAGCGTATCGCTTCCCATCTACTCAGCAGCAATTCATCAACCTAGCTGCAGGTGGTGCGATTTTGATTGGTGGTGTTCCTTCAATGAAGCAAGGTTATAACATCACTGGTAATCCAGTTTATTCTGTTGCTGCACTCGGACAAGGACAACTTAAAGTGCAAGAGTTCACTGACTTCAAACCAGAAGCAGTTACTTCATTTGAAGTTGGTTACAGAGGATTGTTGCTTAAGTCGAGATTGTTGATTGATGCATATTATTATCAAGGTAATTACCAGGACTTCATCACAAGGGTGTTGGTTGCACAATCAATTACAAATGCTCCTAGTCCAGCCGATATCTTAGTGCCTTCTAAGAGAAGAATCCTTTCTATTCCAATCAACAATCCTAGTCAAGTTAAGACCAGCGGTTGGGGTGTATCTGCAGAATATAGATTCAATGGTGGCTTCTACGCAACAGGTAACTTGTCATCTGATAAATTAGGTGATGTTGAACAAGGTTTCATTACTTATTTCAACGCTCCAAAATTGCGTGGTAACGTTTCATTTGGTAACAACGGAATTGGAAAGAGCAAGAGAGTTGGATTCAACTTTGTATACCGTTTCCAATCTGAATTCGATTACCAAAGTGATTTGGCAACTGGTGTTGTTCCATCATACAGAGTACTTGATGGTCAGATCAGTTACAAACTTCCAAAAATCAATTCTGTTGTAAGAGTAGGTGCCAACAACTTGTTGAACCAATATTACATTACAGCTTTGGCCAACCCATCAATTGGTGGTTTGTATTATGTTTCTTTCGGTTACAATATTTTCTAATCGAAATCGACACAACAACAAACTAAAAAATTATAAGTATGAAAAATAAATTGAACATAATTAAGAACTGGTTACCAGTAATGACCTTAGTCGTATTGGTTTCAGCATCTTGTACTAAAAATGAGAATGTACCAGAAGCAACACCAATTAACTACCCTGCAGGAACTGGAAGTACAATTGGTGAGGTTTTGAATACCAATGCTAGCTTTTCAATTTTGAAAGCTGCAGTAACTAAAGCTGGTTTAATGCCTGCAGTATCTGACAAAAACAGTGTATTCACTGTGTTTGCTCCAGATGATGCAGCCTTCACACGCTCAGGTATTTCTCTAGGTTTAATTAATCTATTACCTGCAGCCTCAGTTGCAAGCATTGTGCAATACCACATTGTGCCAGGTAGGAATTTGACATCATCTGCAATTCCTACTTCATTCCCTAACGTACAAATGCCGACTGCTTTTGTATTCCCTTCACCAAATACTAACCCATTGGTGAGGTTCAGTAACTTCCCATCAAAGAGAGGTTCTAATGTTTTTGTAAACAATATTCCAGTAGTTACCCCAGATGTAGCTGCTGCAAACGGTACAATTCACGTAACTTTTGCCATGCTCAACCCACCTTCTAGGGTGTTGTTGGATACTATGTCAAGAGATGCTGATTTAACCTATTTTGCTGCTGCTGTTACTGCCGCAGATGCTGGAGTGCCTGCAGGTTCTAAATTCAGTGATTTCTTGGCAAATCCTTTAGCTAATTTCACTGTAATGGCACCTACCAATCAAGCTTTCATCAACTTGCTTACTTTCTTAAAATTGCCTGCAAGTCCTTCTTCTTTAGGATTGCTGCCAGCACAAACTGTAAGAGGAATTGTAGCTTATCACCTTTTATTGGCAAGGGCTTTTGCTGCTAACTTACCAACAGTTGCAACACCTGTTCCGTCATTATTGTCGGCTTCCCTTCCTGGAGCTCCATTATTGACATTCAATGCTGCTCCAGGTGGCGGTGTTAAGGGTGCAGGTAATCCAACCTATTCAAACATTACAGCAATTGATAGACACGCCATTAATGGTGTTTACCACAAAATTGATCAAGTATTGCTTCCTCAGTAAGAAGAGTACTTCATGTCATAAAAAAAGACCGGCTTTAAGTCGGTCTTTTTTATTTTCTCAAGATTATTTTATACTGCAAATCTAAAGTGCATGATGTCACCGTCCTGTACAATGTATTCTTTACCTTGAACGGCCATTTTACCTGCTTCTTTACAAGCGTTTTCAGAACCTAGTGAAATAAAATCATCGTAGCGAATAACTTCTGCTCTAATGAATCCTTTTTCAAAATCAGTATGAATAACGCCTGCTGCTTGGGGAGCCGACATGCCTTTGGTGATTGTCCAGGCTCTTACTTCTTGAACACCTGCAGTAAAATATGTAGCCAGATTCAATAGTTTATAAGTGGATTTAATCAATCTTACTACACCGCTTTCAGTTAGTCCCATATCCTCTAAAAACATCTGACGATCATCATAACTCTCCATTACAGCGATATCACTTTCAATAGCGGCACTGACCAATAGAATCTCGGCATGTTCATTTTTAATTGCCTCTTTCACAATCTCAGTATGCTTGTTTCCATTGACAACACTTTTCTCATCAACATTGCATACATAAATGACTGGCTTGATAGTCAATAAGAACATATCGTAAATGAACTTTTCTTTTTCTTCCTGACTAATTTCAAAGGCTCTGGCATTTTTACCTTGTTCAAGGTGAGCTTTCAAAGCTTTTAAGATTTCCATCCCTCTCACAACATCTCTGTCGCCTGTCTTCACCATTTTTTCTAACCTCGACATTTTCTTTTCAACGCTGTCAAGATCCTTTAACTGGAGCTCTGTGTCGATTACTTCTTTATCGCGAATAGGATTCACAGATCCATCTACGTGAATAACGTTATCATCTTCAAAACAACGCAATACGTGGATGATGGCATCTGTATTTCTGATATTACCCAAAAATTGATTACCCAAGCCTTCACCTTTACTGGCACCTTTTACCAAACCAGCGATATCTACAATTTCAACAGTAGTAGGGACTACCTTCTGTGGTTTTACAATTTTCTCCAAAGCCACAAGACGCTCATCGGGCACTGTTATTACCCCAATGTTGGGTTCTATGGTACAGAAAGGAAAATTTGCAGCTTGTGCTTTTGCGCTGCTTAATGCGTTAAATAAAGTTGATTTTCCTACATTTGGTAACCCGACAATTCCAGCTTGTAATGCCATAATTTAATTTTTTGCGTGGCAAAGATACTATGAATGAAACGATATGCTGCGAATTGTCGCTTTTGATTAAAAAACAACCTTATGGCATTGAATTATATCTGGTTTTTCTTCTTCATCATCGCTTTTGCCATAGCTTTTATCAAATGGATCATTACAGGAGATCCGCTTATAATGAAAGCGGTAACAGATGGTATATTCAAGTCCGCTTCTGATAGTGTTGACATCTCTTTTAAACTGATTGGTATTATGACCCTTTTCCTGGGTTTCATGAATATAGGAGAGAAGGCAGGTGCTATTCGTTTCCTCTCTAAGATTGTTGCTCCGTTTTTTAGCAGATTGTTTCCAGAACTACCAGCAAAACATCCTGCTTACGGTCACATGATGATGAATTTCTCAGCCAATTTATTGGGACTCGACAATGCTGCTACACCCTTTGGTTTGAAGGCCATGGAAAGCCTACAATCCATCAATCCTGATAAAGAAAGAGCTAGTAATGCCCAGTTGATGTTTTTGGTATTACATGCATCCGGACTCACCCTAATTCCAATTAGCATTATTGCCATGAGAGCAGCTGTAACTCCTCCAGCAGCCAATCCAACCGATATTTTTATCCCTTGCATGATTGCAACATTTGCAGCAACAATAGCAGCCTTGTTTATTGTTTCTTTTCGTCAGAAAATCAATCTCTTTCAACCGGTTTTACTGGCTTGGATCTTGGGCATTTCAGCCATCGTTGGGTTACTCATCGCTTATCTCAAAATTTTCCTCAATCAACTTGAAATAGAGACTTTTTCAACGGTACTAAGCAACGGACTTATTTTACTCATCTTCTTGGTTTTTCTCACAGGCGGTATCTATAAAAAAGTAAACGTTTTTGAATCCTTTGTAGAAGGCGCTAAAGGTGGTTTTGATATCGCTATAAAAATTATTCCTTATCTGGTAGCCATGCTGGTGGCCATTAGTGTATTAAGAAGTTCTGGCGCCTTTGAACTTTTAATTACCGGCATGAAATCAATTTTTACTGCACTGGGTGTTGATACACAATTTGTAGCTGCTTTACCAACAGCCCTCATGAAGCCATTGAGCGGCAGCGGAGCAAGAGCCATGATGATTGATACCATGAATACGTATGGTGCTGATTCATTTGCAGGACGACTATCAGCAGTATTCCAAGGCAGTAGTGATACTACGTTTTATGTGATTGCAGTATATTTTGGGTCGGTTGGTATTAAAAATACCCGGTATGCTATTCCCAGTATGTTATTAGCCGACTTGGTTGGCATCATTACTGCTATCTTTGTGGCCTATCTGTTTTTTGGATAGTTGTTATGCAAATTTTTTTAAAAGACGTTGTATTGCATGGTTTTCATGGTGTGCATCCACTTGAAAAAAAAGTGGGTACTCCCTTTAGCATCAATATCATAATTGAACTTGAAGAAAATAAGGCAATGCAACATTTACAGGATACTGTCGACTATGCAAAGGTTTTTGAAAGACTAAAGGAAGAATTCAAGACTACAGAAGACTTGCTAGAAGTTTTAATTGAAAGAATCATCGCTTCTATAACTAATCTTTCTAGTAGCATCATAACAATTGATATTAGCATCTTTAAACTAAATGCTCCTATCAGTGGTTTTCAAGGACAGGTAGGTGTAAGGAAAGTAAAATGTTTCAAATGAAAAACTGGATTACAGTATTTGTCCTATTCATAAGCGGAGGGGTTTACGCGCAATCCAATATTTTATTAGACGAGGCAAGAGCTTTCGAGCGTCAATACAACTCCACACAAGCAATTCTTAAATACGAGGAAGCTTTAAAGAACAATCATAATCAACTACCAATCTTAACACGACTGGTAGAAATCTATTGCTCAAGCACAGAAGAGAACAAAGAAGAAGATTTTAAAAAAAACCAGCTCAATAAAGCAAAGGAGTATCTTGATTTAGCTAAGTCTATCGACTCTAACCATGCTGATTTTTTATATACCAAGGCTTTATATTTAGGGAAGCTAATAGAAGTAAGTCCGGTAAAAGAGAAAGCCCAATACACGAAGGAAATTAAATCGCTGCTTGATGAAGCTTTAATCAAAGACCCCAACCATGTAAAATCACTTTATACGCTGGCCAAGTGGAATGAGGAAGTAAGCGGACTCAATCCTGCCGTTAAGGCTGCTATGAAAGTTATTTTCGGGGGATTACCACCTGCATCTAGAGATCAAGCCTTAGAACTTCACCAAAAAGCTCGTAAATTGAATCCGGGTTTTCTAGCCAACAACTATGATTTGGCTTTATTACTCAAAAAAACAAATAAACCAAGCCAGGCTATTGAAGTCCTTCAAGCGCAAATGAAACTACCCACCAAAACAAAAGAAGAGCTTGAATTTAAAAATAAATCTAAACAACTACTTCAGTCTTTACAATAAATAAACTATTAATCAATTACTTATGAAATTGAAATTGTTGATTTTCGCGCTATCTCTTTTCTGCGTTTCCTCTGTATCATGGGCACAAGAACAAGATAAACCAGTTTCGAAATATGACCCTAATGAGCTTTTCAATCCTTTGTTTTACAAGCAATATGGTAATCATATCAGGACGGGTAATGGAGAACCTGGACATGGATACTGGCAGAACAGGGCAGATTATAGCATAAAAGCTGAACTGAATGACAAAACCAATCAGGTCAGTGGATCTGTTACCATGACTTATACCAATAACAGTCCGCATACCCTTGGCTTCCTTTGGTTCCAACTCGAACAAAACCTTTTCAACCCTAGCTCAAGAGGCTTTGCTAAACTACCCGTGGGCGGAAGAAGCCGCTATGGTAATTCAGCTAATCCTTTCATGGGCGGCTACACCATCAAATCAGTAAAATTAATTTCAACTACGGCTGGTAAAACAACTGAAACCGAAGTAGTTCCTGATATAGTTGAGACCAGAATGAGGTTGGACCTACCTAAAAGCTTGAAGCCGGCAGGTGATAAAGTAGTAGTGAAAGTCGATTATGAATACACCGTTCCTGAATATGGAGCTGACAGAACTGGAATACTAAAAAATGCCGATGGTAATATCTATGCTATAGCACAGTGGTACCCTAAAATTTGTGTATTTGACGATATTCAAGGTTGGAATACCTTGCCTTACCTTGGCGCAAGTGAATTTTACTTAGAGTACGGAAACTTTGATGTTGCCATTACTGCACCTGCCAACCATGTAGTTGTAGCCTCAGGTGACCTTTTAAATCCTTCTGAAGTAATGACAGCTGACCAATTGAAAAGATACCAGCAAGCTCATCAATCTGATGCTACAGTCATGATCAGAAGCAGAGAGGAAGTGAAAGATGCTTCATCAAGACCAGCTAAACCTACGCTTACTTGGAAATACCATATTACCAATGCCAGAGATTTTGCTTGGGCTTCATCAGCTTCATTCATATGGGATGCAGCTAAAATCAACTTGCCCAGTGGAAAGAAAGCATTGGCTCAATCAGTTTATCCAATCAGTTCCGATGGCACTAATGCATGGGGTAGAAGTACGGAATACACCAAAGCCAGTATTGAAAACTATTCTAAGCGTTGGTTTGAATTCCCTTATCCCATCGCTACCAATGTGGCTAGTAATGTAGGGGGTATGGAATATCCAGGCATCGTTTTTTGTGGAGCAAATGCCAAAACTGGTGGTTTGTGGGGAGTTACCGATCATGAATTTGGACATACATGGTTTCCCATGATTGTAGGTAGCAATGAAAGAAAATATGGTTGGATGGACGAAGGATTCAACACCTTCATCAACGATATAGCGGCAAAAGATTTCAACAATGGTGAATATGCCCAGCCTGCTGCAAGCGCACATGAAATGGCTAAAGTAATGTATAGCGATAGATCAGAATCCATCATGAAAACACCTGATGGCATGAAAGAATTCAATATTGGACTTTCGCTTTATTACAAACCTGGTTTTGCTTTAGGATTATTGAGGGAGCAAATAGTGGGTGAAAAGAGATTTGACGAGGCCTTTAAAAAGTATATACGTGATTGGGCATACAAACATCCTTCACCTTGGGACTTTTTCAGAAGCATTGAAAGCAGTGTTGGAGAGGACTTGGGCTGGTTTTGGAAGGGTATGTTCCTGGAAAACTGGCGCTTAGATCAGGCGCTGACCAAAGTGGAATACCAGAACAACAATGCTAAAAATGGTGCAATTGTTACGATTGATAACCTTGAAAAGGTAGCTATGCCAGTAGTAATTGAGTATGAAACTGTCTCAGGGACAAAAGGCAGGGTTAAATTACCCGTTGAAGTCTGGCAAAGTACTGCAACGGTTAAAACAAGAATACCCGTTCAAGAGGAGCTTAAAAGGGTAACGATTGATCCTGATAAGGTTTTCCCAGATTATAATGGAGAGAACAATACCTGGACAGCCAACAAATAATTGGATTTTTAGGGAAAAATTCCCTAATTATCCACATTTTACCTAATTTTGCACTCCTTCAGCTTAAAACCTGAAGTATTCCCAAATGGTCCCATAAGTACTTCATCTGTTTGAAGTCACCAGTAGGGGTAACTTAAAATTTGATTTTTTATGCCAAAAGTGAAAACCCACTCCAGGGCCAAAAAAACGTTTAAGGTCACTGGATCAGGAAAGATCACCTTCAGAAAACCTTCAAGAGGTCACTTGCTTACAAAAAAGTCCACTAAACGTAAACGTGCTCTACGTGTAACCGGTCAGGTTGGACATTCCAATCTTGATTTCGTAATGAGATTATTGCGTCTCAAATAGTGACTTTTATTCATCATTTAAACTAATTAAGATATGCCACGTTCAAAAAATGCAGTTGCTTCTAGAGCACGCAGAAAAAGAATACTTAAGCAAGCAAAAGGCTTCTACGGTAAAAGGAAAAATGTATATACAGTAGCGAAAAACGTCCTTGAAAAAGGTCTTACTTATAGCTATGTTGGTCGTAAATTAAAGAAAAGAGACTACCGCAGTCTTTGGATCGTTCGTATCAACGCTGCTGTTAGAGAAGAGGGACTTACTTACTCTGAGTTCATCAACAAACTCAAAGTAAAGGGTATCGATCTTGATCGCAAGGTTCTTGCAGATCTTGCAATGAACAACCCAGCTTCTTTCAAAGAGCTAGTAAACTCTGTAAAATAATTCAGAGCCTAAATAATAGAAACCGGATGTAGAAATAAACATCCGGTTTTTTATTTTCTGTTTTGAAAAAAATTATTTTTGTTCCTTTATTTTAATCCAAAAACAAGTGAAAGGTAAAATGAGCAATACCTATACCGACCTCGTCAAGCAAACCTTTTATTTTCCTCAAGAAGGTTTTGATACCAAGGATGGCAATCTGTACTTTAATGGCCTGGATTTAAAAGCCATTATTGAGAAATACGGTACGCCTTTAAAACTCACTTATCTTCCAAAGATTGGATCTCAAATCAAGAAAGCAAAAACGCTTTTTCAACAAGCAATTAAAAAACACAATTACGAAGGGAAATACCATTATTGCTATTGCACTAAAAGCTCTCACTTTTCTTTCGTAGTAGAAGAGGCTCTTCAGCATGATATTCATCTGGAAACTTCTTTTGCCTATGATATTGAAATCATCAATAACCTTTACAAAAGAAGAAAAATCACAAAAGATACTTTCATCATTTGTAACGGATTTAAACAAAAGACTTATACCTCTAGGATTGCTCGCTTAATCAATACTGGATTCAAAAATGTAATTCCTGTATTAGATAACAAAGAAGAACTAGAGCGATACAAACGTGCAGTAAAAGAACCATTTAAGCTTGGCATTCGTGTTGCTGCAGAAGAAGAACCTAACTTTCCTTTTTATACTTCAAGATTAGGTATTCGTGCAAAAGATATTCTTGAATTTTATGTTGACCAAATTGAAGGATACGAAGAGAAATTTCAATTGAAGATGTTGCACATCTTCCTCAATAAAGGAATCAAAGATGATATCTACTATTGGAGTGAATTGAATAAAGTCATCAACCTTTATTGTCAATTAAAAAAGATTTGTCCAGAACTTGATTCTATCAACATAGGTGGTGGTTTCCCCATCAAACATTCATTGGGCTTTGAATACAACTACGCCTTCATGATCAATGAAATTGTGGGTACCATCAAAAAGGCTTGTAAAAAAGCCAGGGTTCCGATGCCAAATATTTTTACTGAGTTTGGAAGTTTCACAGTTGGTGAAAGTATGGCTCATATTTATTCTGTTTTGGCTGAAAAAACGCAGAACGATAGAGAAATATGGTACATGATCGATTCGTCTTTCATTACTACATTGCCTGATACATGGGGAATAGGTGAGAAGTTCTTGTTGTTGCCTATCAACAAATGGGACAATGAATACCAACGGGTAGTATTAGGCGGACTCACCTGTGATAGTCATGATTATTACGATTCTGAAGAACACGTAAATGAAGTTTTCCTACCTAAAACCAATGGTGAAAACAAAGAGCCACTTTATCTTGGCTTTTTCCATACGGGTGCTTACCAGGATCAAATCAGCGGTTATGGAGGAATAAAGCACTGCATGATTCCTTCTCCAAAACATATCATTATTGGATATGATAAGAATGGCAAATTGCATGATTGGGTCTATGCAAAAGAGCAGTCAGCACAAAGCATGCTTAAAATACTTGGTTATATTTAGTAGATGAAAAAGATATTCTTTATTACTGCACTTGCATTTTCTCAAATCTGTTTTGCACAAACTGAAGAGGAGAAAGTAGTCGCTCGCGTTCAGAGCTTGTTTACTGCCATGTACAATGGTGATTCTGTTGGGGTGAGAAATTGTTTTACTGAAAAGGCAATTATGCAAACCATCGGGACAGACAAAGCAGGAAAATCTGTTGTTCAAATGGGCAGTCTTGATGCATTCTCCTCATTTGTAGGAAAACAAGCAAAGGGTACAGCTGATGAAAGAATCAAATTTGATGGTGTAAAAATTGATGGCGATATGGCCATGGTATGGACACCCTATGAATTTTATTACCAGCAGAAGTTCAGTCATTGTGGTGTAAACTCCTTCATGCTTTTCCGTAAGGATGGTGAATGGAAAATCAATTACATCATTGATACCAGAAGAAAAGAGAACTGCAAGTAATCACCAACTTGCTTATTGCACTTTCAACTTGTATTTCTTGTTCACTTTAGGATTGTTGAAATAAGCATCAGCATCTTGCTCTGAATAACGTGGATCAAATTCAACCAAAGGCAAATCAACCAACTGCAATTGGGATTGTTTCAATTCATCCCTGAGTTTCCTGGTCTTAGAAAGAATATCCGGATCACGATCGCCTATAAGCATATTTTCCGTCATCATGTAATCCAAACGTTTGATTGTACCTCTAATTTGTGAAGCGGTATTTTGCTCCTGTACTTTATTTGGTGAAACTGCTTCTTTCACTGGTACAAGAGTTAAGCCTACTGATGGAAGAATTTTACCCAGACTTTGAGAAGTGGGGGTAGACCCT